>Ga0123354_10005275_pt1 | contig 18731 bp, 9 predicted proteins | sample TergutLab28metaG_2_FD_97872 | JGI IMG/M metagenome (GOLD analysis project Ga0123354, IMG submission 97872) | Labiotermes labralis P4 segment gut microbial communities from Petit-Saut dam, French Guiana - Lab288 P4 | ecosystem: Host-associated > Arthropoda: Insects > Digestive system > Gut ...
AGAATGCCCAGCGGTGACGTAACATGGCCGACTGCGCATTCCGGTATAAGCCTACTACATAACTGTACTAAAATAAGTACCTGCTTTACAGTAATTGTTCAAAGTGTCCTCCACCAGCTGCAACGCAGTTTTCGGCACGCATCAAGAGGGACTGAGTAGCGGAAGCAATGTTGTTTGGATGGTTGCGGATCTGTTCTGCCGTTGCAAAAATACGATCGCGCAGTGCTGCTCTGTGAGATTGTCAGCTGACAGGTACAGTGTGTGGACCCGCAAGAAGACGACACTTTTCTCTGGCCATTATCTCCGTAACCGTTCAAATTTGGACATAGGAGTTTTGGGTTATATCGGTATACTTTAATATAAGGAACACCCTCCCAAAGTCTGGCACATTCCTCCTGGGACACCCTGTATATATATATATATATATATATATATACACACACACACACATATAAGTTGCACATTTGTTGATCCGTACAATAAATTTATAACAATGACAACATGAAAGGAAGAACAAGAGAAAAGACTGCATATCCAACAGCATGGTGGACAATCATTACCGTCCACTGACTCTGCCAGGCAGCAAGGTTTGAGAAAATGATGATGACAAAAGTGTGTTCCTGCATTAGGTATGAACAGAAGGGAAACAGAGCCCACAGGAACAGTGCCTGTGCCACTAACCAACCAATGCTACATGTGCACTGCTGATTTACAGAATTACCATGTGTGACTGCAACATTCTAGCATATGCTCTCACAGCATTACAACCTTGTACTGTTGTATCTTAGCAATAATAACTGTGGACATGTTTCAATTGCAGTGTAATGACACTGGCAGCCCAAAATTGGGCCTAAATTTCAATAACATATGATAAAAAAGTGTGAAAATAGTGGTAAGCAGGAGCATTAATGATAAGTATGGTATTACAAATTCTGTAAGTGATGATGAAAGAATAGCTAAAAGTTTCCAGATGGTTTCAAATTTATACTCTCCAAAACACAAAGAGAAATAAAAAAAAGATACATAATTAAATCAAGATAAAAATGCAATATTTTGTACTAGTCATTTAAAAACTGGCAGTTCATATATTTTCTCATTTTAGATTTTGCCCTGTTGAATAACACAGTCTAGATGAAAAATGAACACACTTTACAAACACCTGAAAATGATTATGCTAGGGAAACTTTTGGTACCGAGCAAATAGCATATAAGAAAAATACTTCTGTTTTTACACAACTTGCCTAAAACTATATTTGTAATCAATGCATGTAATAGGAGACACCACTTAGAATGTTGATGACAAGAAACTGAAGAAACAGTTGCTCACCCTGTGGACTGAATTGTGTGAGCTCTCAGCATGGATCTTGCTTCATATCATTTATACCACCCACAGCATATGAGAGGCACATGACAATATGTCATGAAAGTGAAAATACAATGGCTGTCCAGAAAGCATCCAGTCATTCTGAATATCTCGAGAACCGGTCGCGTGGCCTTGATGAAACTTTAAAGCCAATCAGAGGAGACCTTACTGCGCATCCGTGAACAGTCACTCTTCTGTGGGGCTAGTCAGCCGGTAGTGAAAGGCCATTGACTGAGCTTGTGTACTGTGTGACTGTCACATTCAAAATGACCCAGCGAGCATATCAACTTCATCACGACAATGTGCCTGCCCATTCTACAGCTATCGTCCAGGTTTCTTTGGGCGAAGTATCGCATCACCCAGGTCTGTCAGCCCCCCTACAACCCATATTTGGCTTCCTGCAAATACCAGCTTTTCCCAAAGCTAAATTGCCATAGAAAGGGAGGAGATTTGTGAATGTGATGGTCACACAGTATACAAGCTATGTCAGCAACATCTCACTGCCGACTAACTAGGCCCACGGGACAGTGACTGTTCACAGACGCGCGGTAAGGTCTCCTCTGATTGGCTGCCAAGTTACATCAAGGCCACGTGATCAATTCTCGAGATATTCAAAATGGACAAATACTTTCTGGCCAGCCTATGTATACTTTTCTAATGTACATTTCAAATTTTTGTCCCCAAAACATCTTATAAATTCAGAGAGGGATAAAAGTAGTGCATACATACCTGGCATGAATCACATCTGCACAAGACTTTCCTCCAGCCTTCTGAGAAAAATACTGCTCCATGTCCAATGACTGGTTTCAGTTCCTTCAGCAAACATCCTGCAGCAGTATAAAAACACTTACAGCTGCCTCACATTAATAACATTGACAGCCCCACCTACTTCTCTCTGCATACAACAAACTGAATATTTAAGCATATTGGAACATCAAGTGCGAAACACAGGAAATTAATGAGCATTTTCTCTTGTTGTGATGAATAAATATGGTTAAGAAAGAATATATTCAACACAAAACTAAAATTTTACATTTGCAGAGGCCAAAGTTGTTATTTGACTTAGAGGGAAGATAAAATATTCAAGATTTTCGACAGGTGTCAAGAACAATAAACTGACCTATAAGAAGTCTGACAAAAGTAAAATGAAGACATCAAGATGACGACTTCAAGTTGTGGGGATTTTCTGCAGCACACTTCCATGAAATGAACTTAAGTTATGGGTCAGCCTGATCTTATGGGAGCAGCATTGTTCACATACTTGCAAACAACATCACTCTGATAATGTCACAATTAAATAAAGGACAAGATATACATGGAATGTAATGTGTACAATTAAAACAATACACATATGGATTTCATCTTGTTCATAAAAATTATGTGATACAATACAACATACAATATTGATTTACCTCTACCCTCAGTTTTAACTGTTTTACTTTTGATATCTTCAACTTTAACGTCATCTGGAGTCACACAATTCTCCACTGTTCCATTGCAAGCTTCTACTCTTTTTTGGTCACTGTCTTCAGGTGTTTCTTTCTTGTAGTGCCACAAGAATGCATGCTTATGCATACAAGTTCCACAAACCATCTCACCATAATCATGATGAACAGGAATACTGCTTCCCAAATGCTGTAATCAACAGATACAGCAAATCAATGCCTTGTACTCTTTTTAAACTGTACAATATGCAACACTGAATCAGAAGACTGTAACTGCTTGCAGAAGTTTCATTTACTTACTGCACACACAATAAACTTGTGGATTTCATGTCCATGTATACGCCTGATGGAGTAGGTAGAATTTCATAAAACTTGGTATAAATGTCACACCACTATGACAATTATGGGCAATTTTTCCATCTGGTACCTGGGCATACCTATTTCAAAGTGACCACACATTGGAGAGCTTCCTGCCAAACATTCTGCAGTTAAAAACTGTTAAGAAGCTCAGATTGTAGTCTGCTGTGTTTTGACACTATGTATGGTCGTAGATTGGTAAAAAAGTTTTGGAAAAACATGCTGCTGCATCTTCAGGACTAAAGAAACTAGGTCCACACTGATGCTGCAGTGGTCAGGGTGGGAATGAAGTTTGACTGTATTTGTGTCATACAAAGAATGTGGCCAATCAGAACAATGGCACAGAGACAGGAATTGTGCACCAGCAAAGTTGAGAAACCAGTATAAGGATGGAGGCACCATACTGCTCCAAAACGTAAATGTGAACCTGCAGAACTATGCAGTTTGTGACCAGTCACAGCAATGAAATCCTGAAACCTTCAATGCTGATTATTTCAAGCATGCTTACAGCAGCTACGGCACTTGAATTGAATCCATGCCTGTATAGAGACTCCTCTGTTACGTTTTCCTGCAACTATAGGAGGATCTACACGTGACGCTAACTGCTATGTCAAAAAAATGTGGAGGGTGTTAACAAAGTTATGCCTCCATGTTTGTATCTCTACCACCAGAGGCATCGTCTGGTCAACTGATTGTTCAGGTCCAAAACACAAACCTCAGAAAATTACAACCACTCACACGAAGATAAGACTAGCACCAATGCTGAAATGTTGTTTTATCTCAGAACACAAACCTCTGACACTGAACAATGTAACACATAATAATAGCATAATGAGGTGGCAAGAACTATCCCATGTAAACATAAGACTCCACAACTTTTGTGATGACCACTGCAACTACGTGTACATGTCATATTAGAAATACTACACCGACTTAACTTACCCTCCCATGGTACCAATCTTCACACACAACACACTGTATCATTTCATCGTCAATTACATCTTCAGGATCAGGATATGGCCGTCCACAAGTGCAATACATGCCTCTAAAGTTATGGTTGTAGCTGTTCAGATCATTCACAGCACTTTTGTTCTGAAAAAATTGCAAAGTACCTAACAAAATTATGGTTCCAATGTGCACTTCAGTACATTGAAATATCATATGTTACAGAGCCAACCGTTCAGACATTAAGGTCAAGGGTCTCTGATGGTGACAAATTGGTATCTGGCACTTCAGCACTGCTGTAACTTATTGCATAATAATAACATTCATCCGAGGTTTCCAGGCTTCAAAATGCTTTCAGTAGGGCTGCGGTACACATATTTTTCAAAAACCTAGGAGCCACCTCCAAAAGTCTAGGTGCCAGAAGACTAAAATCAAGAATCTTTCACCAACAGAACCCACAAACATTAGGCCCCATCATACAAAATTTAGTCATAAAGGTGACCTGGTGCCCAGAATGTGTGCACCCATGTAGTAAGGTATGTATCGCCATGCATGAAAATAAAAGTACTCTCTCAGCATGGTAAATCACACCTTTGAACAGCTGGGCAGGTGAGAACTTGTGTCAGTGGAGAAGAAAAAGTAGTGTGGATTATGAAAAGTGGCCACCTTTTACACAATGTAACCTAATAAAACAGCAAATACACAGTATGTGCAACAAGTACACGTGTTAACTGTGGTCACCGTAATGAAACATGCAATATGCAAATAAACAAGGACTGAATGATGACAAAAGACTAAAACAAAAAACAACAACAGCAACAGCAACAATTGGACTAATTTCTGTATAACTCCAGGCTGTCAAGGTGGTAGCCCCTTCACCAGTAGTAGGCCTACATAATCTTTACACATATTTTCCCTCATTAAACCATTTACATTTAGCTTTGTCCAAATAACTACCTAGAGCTACAACCAAAACTTGAACAGTTCATCTTAACTTTTCTTGTGAGCTACATTTTCATTCATAGTCAGCTGCTTTCTACTTAAAAATTCCATTCATCTATTTTCTGAACATCTCAACAACACATTTTTGACAGCCTCTATACCTAAACATAATGGCAATCTTCCTTTATCTATTTTTTTCTCATTTCCTCTCAATTTCCACACTCGTGCCAGTAACCATGCCACCCCACTTCTTTCCTTTGTAGTATAGTATTCTATACATGACATTTTAGCCCAGATGAATTTTATGTATGTCTTAGAAATGTTCATGAATCCTCTTCAGACAAAATGGATCGATCAGATGCTCATGTAACTCAGACTGTCTTGACATGCTACTGCTTCTTTTAGGATATCCAACATGTGCTGTTACCATCCGTTATTTAGCATAAACAGTTTTCAATTGATAACACTTAGGATGATCTAAACAAGATGAAAAAATCTGCAATTCATTCTGGCTGTAATAATGGCATATTTAGGAAATAAGGGAACCTCAAAACTGTGACATTCTAAATTTTAATCATGAAACAATAGAGTAGTGATACAAATTAAATAGACATGTAGATGCCATTTAACCTTTATCCGACGAACGCACCCGATCCTTTTAAATCGGCATCCTACGAGCTCAACAAACGGGTGCGCTGCAGCCATTTAAATGCTCTGCACAGTCATGTACAGGCTTAGTATTATAGCCCCACATGTTATCTCCACATTATATTATGTTTTGTGGTCAGATTCGCGCTCCGGCCACTTTACCCAATTATGTACATATGCACGTCATGAATAGCAGTTTCTAGGCACCCTGTAAATCTTCGGAAACTTGTCTGTTTTTTTTTATGCTAAGCAACTGACTCACTTCCTTCTTAAGAGACGTTTCGCAGTGGATTGCATTTTGTTCATACAGAAGTTGGACCACACACACTGTGAAGCCTCATTCACTCTGCCAGGCATTGCTGTTAGTGGAAGTCTCTTCCTGAAGGCGTGCTTTGTATAAGAATTTTCTTGCTGTGTTCCGCTCGTTACAAAAAACAAACGAACTCATTGAGTGATATATCTTACAGTTCATGATCCTGTAGCCATAACACGGACACACTTTATTTCGACCGTTGCAGGATATATTACTGCTAAAAGGACGAAGTACCAACTGTCTGTATATGATAAAATGTCAATGTTAAATTTTCTCTAAGGCCTGTGTTACATTTCAGTTCAGTTTCTGCCCTATTCGAGAAGGATGGTTTGAAATCTAAGATAAACAGGACGCATAAATTCGCCCATACAAATAAATATAGGTAATTCCTGGCAGTTCAGTGAGATAATGATTTTCCTCTAACTTACTACATACTTCATTCACCAATTCCGTTGGGGTTACAATTCCAACTGCAGTTTGATATATAGAAATAAACAGACTGATCTGTAAATATTAGAGCGATAAACCAGCTGAAATAATATGGCATTTCAATGCGTTACCACTTGTTACAACTTCATAATAATAAGATGGACTGAATGTTAATTTCTGAATCAGCACTCTGCAATGTGTGTACTTAAGAGAGCCGGGTTCCTGTCCCCAAACCAGATATCTAAAATGGTTTGGGACAGCGCGAGTGAAGAAGACAGGGCATTGAGCGACTGCATAATTTATGTAGGCAATGGAATTTTATGTATTTTTAGACAACAGCTGAAATATCTCTGTTTTAGTTACTCTTTCCTTGACGAAATAAGAAAATATGTAGACTCGATTCCCCCTTGTAAAATATGCTGGAAATGATGACGCAAGTCGGTAGACTCAACAAAGTTTGGTCAGTCTCATGGTACAAGAAATTTCATTTCATGTAGTAAAATTTTCTTAATTTTTGGTACTTTAAGACTACTTATGATGACAACCAATTTATTTGTCATTGCTAATGTAAAACAATTGCGAACCTAGGTAGTTTTAGAATTTTACTGCCTTTTTTTCGAACATCTTGGGGTGTTGGCGTCCTAAAATTAGCAATTTTTAACAGTTTTCACAATCGGGTTGAGTTTGGCACAATTTTGAAGGGCCTTCCGAATTTCGGGGGGGTTTGAACACCCCCCCCCAGTACGCCACTGTACTGAAACTTTTCTTGAACTGAAATATCTCTGATTTATTCGCAACAGTGCAGATTATTTAATTGTTTTATCACTCTCGGTCCATAATTTGTAAACGTTTATAGGCAACCATGCGCAACTATTTAAAGGGCTGTCTAATATAAACACCATACCGTGGGCACGAAAACTAAATTAAATGCCGTACTACCTTCGTAGGATAAAGGTTAATACACAGAAAGATTAAATATTAAATCTCTGGGTACCATGTTCCACAACTGAACCCTTAATTCACTTGGTCACAACCAGATATGGTACATATTCTACCAAGGTGGATTCCATATCAGAGTAACATGCAATATCATTCACTGTCATGTTCCACGACAGATTGCTTACTTCTCCTTGTTGCTGTCAAGTGCAGTACAGACAATAACAACGTGAACAATTATGGTTTGTATGTGGATGTATATGCTTGGTGGTGTACTGCAACACCATACAGTAATGTAGAACTCATCTTAGCATTACATGAAAATGTTCAGTCACATACAACACAAACTCGACAGTTTGGGGTGAAAGGGACCAAGGTTGACCCAAATCACCAAAAAGCTCGGACTGCACCAATTACAACAATTTAGAACATGTGATTACATATATGATAATACTGTATTAATATGTACTATGTATATAACATTATATCAGAGTATCTGTCTATATAACAGCACAACAGTAGAATAGTAACAGAATATACACTATGAAGTTACACTCAATACAAATCAAAACCTTCCCTCTCACTTAAGATGGGGTGAAATACACACACACATATAGACAGATAAAAAAACTAAAAGGATGTACAGGTATGTGTGAAATACACGTGAGCACACAGAGATATGCACTTCAATTGAATTCTGTAACCAACACAGATGTGAATCTCTGGTTCACAGGCTTAGAAGAAATGAAAACTCAAACAACTGGGTTTGGAGAATTCAGAATGCAAAGAATATTCATTACATTACATGAAAACAATGTGTGAGGATTTACCTTCATGTAAAATAGTCATCGGTTCCATACAACATGTACTATATGCCATAATGAACTCATAATTCTGCAAATTATCAATTACCTTCAACCTCAAACTGTAAATCTAATCACAAAATGAAACCCAAAACCCTAACATTAAATGACTACACTCTGTAATTTTTCTGTGGCAGACTCCCATATTCTTTACAATTCTGGAAAGAGAACATGTAATCTTGGAGTACACTTATTGATGAATTTGAATCTACTTACTGGTTCAATGCTATTTAATCTGAGACAATAACAGTACCACAAGCAACAGAAAAAACTTACTGGTTCAAGGTTACACTTGTTGTTTGCAAATCTACTATTTCCACAGTCACACTTGAAATTCCTGAAAGAAAAGTTTAAATATTAATGCTACATCTTCCTTCATACTGCACTACATTTACATGTGAAGAATTGTTAGAAAATGTATTAACTATGTTGTGTGAAACAAAACTCAAACCAAGGATTTGTTACACAGGGTTTTATATCCCTCAACGCAATTAAAAATCTGTAACAATTTTGCTAATTTTGCAATAATTTATTGTTGCCTCCAGACTGTTTATCATCCTGGTCTCTCCCTGCCTAGCTAGAATAACAGTATGAATCCACATGTTTTTTTATGGGAGCAAAGGGTGGGTGAGAATTCCATTTTGCACGGGTTGGTAACGAGAATGATTATGGTTGACAGAGAAAAAACAGCATGTGCAAACTCCTGCACTATATCATATGGGTCTGAAACCCAAGTATTTCTGTAGAGAAAGTCAGCAGTCTTCATGTGTTGGAAGCAAGCAGATAGAAATATGCAATTCTGCAACAAGTGCACAGTAAATATCACAAGCATGTATGATAAATGGACTGAGATACATGATACTACACTGTATAGCTGTTCCAAAATAATTCAGAGCAGGAACAGTACTGCTATCACTTCAGAAATTTGTATCACATCCAAAAAATTCTACAAAATTTTGCATCACAAACAAAGTTCCTACTATTTATGTAACGACTCCTAACTTCCCTCTTTTGCTTTTGTGCTTTACCTTCACATTCTTTTCTATTAATCTGTAATTTGCATAAGCTTGTTTATAAATGCACATATTCCATCATGTGTTGTAATTCATCAAAATTTCAAACTGTCAAGTTCCTGCAAAAGCATAATCCATACACTAAAAAATCTCACCTCTTTGTGTATAATTCAACCAATTCGTGTCCCTCGTGACAATGGTAACTGCATGCCAGACAAATACCACCAGGCTTCAGTCCATCATCTGATAAGGGTATACAGGTCATACAAGCATATAATGCTTGCCGCTTCACATAACCCTACAAAAAGGACACTTTTAAACAAATCAATGTCATCCCTCAAATTGCCTAAATATTTAGCACAACTGTCTCTTTATTCGTTTCCATTCAGTTCTGTACAGTCGGGGCTACTACGTTGTAACCAATGATCAATGCTGTTGGTACAGATCCATTAACAAACTCTACCCAAACTTCCAGTAAAAACCATAATGATGCTTTAAAATTGCTGCAGAAGACAGAGAAAAATACAGAATTTTCATTCAACAAACTTCGTGTGCATCATATGCCAACACAGCCATTTTTCCAAAGCCAGAAGGTGAAATTTGGAGATATATTTACCCGTGAGTATGTACAATTCTGGTCATCTGAGGCCCCTAGAACAGCCTTCGCATCATCTTCTAACTCTTCCTCCTCCTTTAGGACGTCTACCATTGTAATAACGTTGCTTTCTTCTTCGAGACATTCTTCTTTAGGTGTGGAAGTATTCGTTGATGTTGAGCTTTCCGCCATTTTTCATTTATTTGACACTCGCACTAACACTCGAGGCGGGAAATGTTAGCTTGCAACTTACTCCACACAGTGGCGTAGCTGATGTTTTTCGCGCTCGGACCGAGTATCCACTACGGACATCGTGTAACAATAATTATGAATTTAAAAAAATCACATTTCTGTTTATTTTAGTCAACAGTTTAAGATTTCTTCAGAACATAATATTTTTATTTAAAATATTCATTTCTCTGTACCACTCGCCACGACTGAGCTACGCCGTTGTTTCAATCCAGCACATTCCTAGTCTTGTAATAAATAATTAATGAATGCCGTATAATGTATATCTCTATTTTAATATATATGTGCGTAAATGTTCTCCAAACATATAAGACTCCAAAATCACAACCACATCAAACTAAGTGCTCACTACCACGAATGAGTTAGGTCAGAACCGATTATACTGCCATCTAATAACGAATACGTCTTCGACCAACTGCTTACGACAGCAGAGGCAAAAACGTGTTTCGATTTCAAAACTTGTGTCTTTGCGTACGTTGTGTACGTTGTAGGTCAAGTATGGTACATTTAATGTAACAATGGGCTAACTATTTCCAGAAACACAAAAGAGGGTAGTTTATTGTTAAGTTAGAACTGATGACTGCCTTAGTAGACGTGTTGTAACATGGAATGTGAGAATGACTTCGAAAGACGTCGCAAGAGAACGATCGTATCCTACTTTGCGGAACCGTCGGAGCAAGGACTGAGATAAACTACGAATAATTCTCCCTGCTGCCAAGAACTGTGTTTAACTGAACATAACTTAGGCGACATCGTCCCATTGTTTTTTTTTTATATTAAAGTGTTATGTTAACTGACAACCATACACATGTGTTTGTCGGTTAATACAACACTAAAAAAAAATAAAATGTTACAGAATGGGGAATTTCGCTAGTATTATATTTGATCTGAGAACATTTGCTTGCTTCAAGTTTACGGTTTTCTGATGTTAGGCCGCGTTGTTTACAGCGAAGTTTACATGTATTCATTTTCCCATCAACATTCCTTTGCAGAGACCCTGATTTGCTTAATCTGCAATGCGCCAGTATCTATGTTTTATCCCTTACCGCCTCTTTTTTTTTTACCCGAAGGCTTTTCTTGCTTACATTTTTTTTTTTTTCGCCCCCCACATTGAACAGCTCTCGACGAACATGTCATAAACTGTCCGCAGTTTTTCATATACATCTTAGAAAACCGTGCATTTTCCTTCGTTTCGTTAGGTTAGGATATTGTACCTTACGTTAGTTTACGCCACGGTGGGTTAGATAAGGTACAGTAAGGTTAAGTTGGTTTAGGTTATGTTACATTAGGCTAGGTTATGTATTTTATTTATTGTTTATTGGCTCATTTATTTTCTTATTGATCTGTGTATTATTTAGTTATGTATATATTGCTTATTATTTATCAATCATTTGTTTATCTGTATACTTATTTATTTTTAGAATATTTGTGTTATTTATTTACAATGTGTCAATGTGATTCAGAAATATAATTTGCATTGTGTATTGTCATAAATGATTTTGTCATTTTGAAATGTGTCATTATAATTTTAGACATAATGCTGATAATCAGACTGTAATCTCTATTTCATTTCATTGAAGGCTATGAATATGAGCAATGTGAAGGTGTATCCTATGAGACTTCCTCCAGGTGCTGAAATTAAATCAAGTTTACTTGAATTTGTAAGATCCAATGAGCTGAATGCTGCCTTTATTCTCTCTTGTTGTGGTAGTGTCAGGAAAGCAACTCTTCGTTTTGCTACAAGTGCTGACCAGACATGTCAGGTACATTGCAATCATGTTGCACAATCTTAATCTCACATTTATTTGCATCCGAATACATATCTTTACCCTTGTTGGTGCACATAAAAACAAGCTCATATGGGTGAAGATAAAAGTCCACAGAATTAACAGGGAAATATCATTCCATCTACAAGTATTTATGTATGTAGCAACATTTACCAACAACTACGTTATTCAACTGAAAACCCCCTAATGGCCTGCCACATTCTCCAAGGGACATGGCGTTTACATGGTGGGAAGGAATGCCATCCTGAATGAGGCTGAGAGATGTGCTGATGGTAGGATAGCTATTGGAGGCCTAATTTTGTTGGAGAATTTGAAAATGTTCTCTAGGCAAGTTGGTCAAACACCACCTTGGATCTGTGTGCAGAAGACTTCATATCTGTGGTGAAACACCTGTATACTCACAATCCTCATCAGCACAGAAACTGATGATTGCCCTTACCAAGGAACTGATTTTCATATACATTCAGCAGCGGATTTGTGTCTCCTGCACATAATCCATACCAGCTCTTGGACTTCCTCCAGGATTTCTACAGAGTTTACAGTGAAGGGCTTTAAACCTCCACTGCCCCATATACATGAAATACCATTTTATTTAGTATAGGAATAACTTATAGAAACCGACATTTATTAGCAAGTGTTCATGCAAGATATTTAAAAGTACTTAAAAAATGTGTATTTATTGACATCTTTTAACAACACTGCATTATACTCTGTTTCAGGTACGTATTCTAGACAAATGTTTTGAAATTACCTCTCTGGTTGGAACAATTTGCAAAGATGGTGCTCATCTCCATGTAACACTGGGAGACATTGATGGAAACACAGTTGCTGGACATGTGGTTGGTGATCTTATTGTTGAAACAACAGCTGAAGTAATTTTAGGAGAAGTTTGTGGCTTGCAGTTCAGGAGAGAGTTTGATAAAGCAACAGGCTATTCTGAATTAGTCATTTCTAAACATGAAGAGATGAAATAGAAAAGCAAAAATAAATGCTACAGTGTACAGATATATCATGTGTAATTTTAACCCTTCCAGTACACTTAACATTTAGGCATGTCTTAAGTTGAGGCATCCCTGTTGTGTGTGTAACAATGAAGTAAAGGACAATGTAGGTCAAAACACAACTAGTTTATTAGCTGGGTGTAGCTACGGTGTTAATGAAACAACATGTTTTGGCCTACTTGGAGGCCATCATCAGGCTTACAGATGTTATATATAGGAGACTAATAACAATGCATGGTGTGGGGCGGATGTTGAGATCTCATCATCTATGCCTTACAAAGTATGTATAAAAAAAATCTGCGTGGAGGAGGGTGCAGAAAGTGTGGTGACTGGAGTTGCCAGGGCGATGACCCCCACCAAGGATACTACATACCAACCACGTGCACACACATCCCCCGCCTTACCTGCTGAGGCGACTCAGTCACCACACTTTCAGCATCCTCCTACACCCAGATTTTTCTCATATATACTTTGTAAGGCATGGATGATGAGATCTCAATATCCGCCACGTATCACACATTGTTATTAGTCGTCCATAGGTAACATTTGTAAACCTGATGATGGAATAGGAGGCTGGGTGGGCCACAGTGTCATTCTGGGCATTTTTAGTGAAGAGAAAAATCTGATTAATTTATTAAGAGATAAGAATTAAAATTAAATTAGTGAGAGAAATCTATTGCCCCTTCTGGTAATTGGACCCTGGATCATCCACCCAGTAGCCTAGTCATTATATTATCTGTGCTGTCTTGGCTATCCGCAAAAGTTGGCACTAACTTCGCCGACCGGCGGCGGCCGCTCTGTCGGTATAGTTCGCGTGCGGACTAAGGCCACGGAGTTTTAGTCTTGGCTGTGGGTAAATGTCTGAATTGAAAGTTATCAATGAAAAGGTATGTTTAAGGCCAATTATATGTCAGAATATAGAAGTTGCTCGTGATTTAGGACATACAAAATAGTTGCATTTTTGCTGGCTTGTACAGTATTTTAATGTAGTTTGGTATTTTTTCTCATAGCATTTACACACAGATCTGACCTTATATCAGACACTGTAATGATACATGTATGTGCCGTATCTGTCCAGGTATTTAAAATTGGATGTTGTTTACATATTATGGCTTCCTGATTCTGTAGTCAAGTCAGTTAACATAACTTCCCATAGACTAATGATACGTCATGCGAAACGATCAGCTTATCGATCAGTTTTAAGTTAACCGTTGATTTTTTTTAATATGTTATGTAAATAAAAGATAAAAAAAGTTGGTATTTAATTTTATATTTGCATGAATATATCACCTACTGTAGCTTTTTTAGGGTTCCGTGAGCTAAAATAGATTGAGAAGCTTGGTTATAAACCATCGATACCAAACAATAGGGCTCTGTTTTCTAGACTGTAATCTGACTTCTCAGTGCCCTGTGACAATATATTGTTTTCCTTCATCACATGAATTAACACCTCAAAATTGACACCCAAAATGCCATGTTTTCTTTGTGAAAGTCATATGACCAATAGAGTTAGTGGTTGTATACTTCCACCTCATTCTTTCCGAAGTAGTGGATGGGGATGAGTGAAAATTCCCGCCCAATTTGCTTTAGGCCGGAAAAGGAGCCCCTGTATCCATTGAATGGGAGGCCGGAACGGCCCCAGATTCAGTGTGGACATTTTAGGAATAATTGCTTTGTCCTACCAAGAATCTAATTACTATTCTTCAGTTGTCTCTCCCGTGGCCCATTCGTTACATTCAGTACATTAGCGCCTCCCTTACCACCAATAATAGGACGTTTACAATGTATGGTAATATATTAACTTTTTCTCCAGTGGAACTAATTTCTGTTCTTCCTAAAATTTCCAAATTCTATTGGTTGCGCGATCACCTTAATGTGGATGTTTGACTGTTCCATCATTACATCGTAAATTATAAACCAATTCAAGGACAGATGTGGCCCTCTATATGTTTCTTCTCTATATGAATTTTACCTCTCGTCATCATGACGAATGTGTAAGAAAATCACAGCTTTCAGAATTTCATTATGAATTGGAGCAGAAGACTTACACTTTTAAATAAATGAAGAAAAAACCTTAGTTCAATAAAATTTTTTCAGGAGATAAGTTGCATAAAATTTTAGCTAAAACTGATGTTTTGAAGAATTGATCTGTCATATTCTTTGGTATCTTTAGTATTTGACTTTGGCTTCTAAACCAGTTTTGAAGTGACTAAGAGCAAGGAGGGATATATTAATGTAATAAATATACTGTTGTAGTAGACTGAGTACATATATAATTTTATTTTACCATTGTACTTCAAACACAACAGGATGTCTTCTACAAAAAAAAAAGGGGATATATTTGTTCGTCATAATATCTTTATAATTTCCAGTCACTGTGCCACATAGGCAGTTAGGCATTTTATATAGGTATTATGCGTAGCAGATCATAAAAACCTTCCTCTGTGCACCTGCAGTGTCAAATAATATTACACACACAATTGTTCCAGGACCAGAGTTTACCCATTTGACTTGTAATTCCTGCAACATGAGAAAAGATGCATGTCCTAAGCTTTGCTATGATGACATAATAACTCAAAGCTCTCCTACTCTCTTAACCCAATTTTCAGCCTTTCCAGTAACAGAATACTCTTCCGTAACTCTATAGATGCTGTAGATAGCCAAAGTTAGAACTAAGAACCAGCCACATTTCTCTTCTGGTTTAGTAGAAGCCAAATGTTTGCTCCTATCAACTGTTCGTTAAAGTCGTCTTCTCTCAGGTAATGTGTCTCTTTATTCAGAAAGTTGATTTGCTTCAGGAGATGGGCTATCAAGTCTGTGAAGTGACTTGACTATGCGCTGGATGATCCACGATTTGAATTCCGACAGTGGTAGGTGTTCCTTTTGTCGAAAATGTCCAGATGGGCTGTGGTGTCCACCCAGCCTTTTATTTAATAGGTGTCAAGGTTCCTCCCTGAGGTAAAGGGGCCGAAATTTGAATTTTACCACTCACATGAAAGTAGCACCAAGGTTAAGAATGACTGGAGGTGTACCTGTCTTTCACTATACGCCTTCATGACTATGACAGGGACAACTTTAATTTTTTGTTCTCCTTCATGTGTTAGATTTCCAGGCCATTAAAGGATTTTTGTTGCTCCATTTGAAAGTTTTCGCAGCGTTCATTGCCAATGTATTTTTTTAAAGCATCTCACATCTTCAAGTTAATTTTGTATGATGACGATATTCTATTGACAAAAGCTTCTATTTATGTTTTATGTAACGACATTGTCAGTAGCACATATTATGTATCATCGAGGGGTAGGTTAATAAATATTTATTCGAAGATATTTTGGAAGGAATGTAATACTAAGTCAGAGGTGCAAAATGTTCCAAGAAGCTATGAAAAACATCACAATTCCAGGCCTCAAAAGGGTGACATAATGTAAGTTCCATGCTGAGGAACCACAAATATTACGCTTACAATACAAAATTTATTTGCCCAGGAATTATGTAACCTCGGTCTCAGGTATGTAAGACACCATGTTATAAGTAAATTACAGTACAAAAACGTACATTCCACTTTAAGAAAAAATAAGGATAAGGAGAATAGGGAATGTGTTAGGAAAACAGGATTTATGTAATAATACATATATGTTGAAAAATAAATTTGATTTGATTTTAAATATTAATTTTCAAAATATTCAAAAATAGATTTTCTGTACTTTAACAAATAAATTTATATCTATCCTAAAAATCAGTTTGTAAATAATAAATGAATTCCTTCACATAGGCCAGGAAATAACGTTATATTAAAATTATAAAACAGGATTTATGTAATAATACACATAGTTCGTAAAATAAATTTGATTTTATTTTAAATGTTTATTTTTTAAACATTCAAAAATAAATTTTCTACGCTTTAACAAATTACTTTATTTCTATCCTAAAAATTAGTTTTTAAATAATAAACGAATATATTTACATTGTTCATTAAAATTGGGAAAACAGTATTTATGTAATAATACACAAACTTATAAATGTTTCTGTCCTAAAACTGAGTTTTTAAATAACAAACAAATATATTTACATAGTCCTAGAAACATCAGTATATTAAAATTAACTAATTACAGTAGAACTCCACTTATCTGGACGCTGGTTATCTCGATCCGCTTGGCCCTTCCGGTAAACATTTTCTTATTTTAACTTTGAGGTGAGAGACATCTCCGTTGTGTTAACCAATACAAAATATAAGGTAGAGGTGCAGTCAAAACACAACAAAAACTACTTAATAGCAAATATGGTGGTACAGAGCTAACAACTATATGTTTCAGCCTTTTAAATCAGCCATCATCAGGTTGTGTTCTACTGTAAGATAACTATAAAATATGCACATGCAATCTATATCGATGACGAGGTCTCATTCATCAAAGCATACATATTAATCTGCAACAAGTTAATTTAGTGGTACATGTATGTAATATACTCTCCTGGGAGGTAAATGTAGTGTGTAATACAAAGCAGAGCTGATACCACGAGGTGGGTTGCAGAGGGATATGATATCCACAGTGCAAAGTGCATTGTCATTTGGCATGGTACGTACCTGGCGTCTGGTAATACATATTAACCATATGTGGTGGGAGAGACCTCTCCCAAGGGTCAAGCTGTGTAAATCATTAGGTGCGGGTGGGATAGTCTCAAGTTAACACATATGTATAGATGATAAAAGTGTGTTCTGTCTGCATCTGAGAAAGAAAAGAAAGCTAATAAACTTGTGGCTTTGGGTGTAATTTTTATATGGAGGGGGGGGGGGGCTGTGAATTGTACTTACGCGTATGAAGGGGCTGGAACGCAAGAGCTAAAGCTGGTGTAGGGGCATTCAGCATGTGGATGTCAGTCCTCACTTCCTTGCTGATGTTGGTATTAAATCACTTCACTGTAAGCACACTGTGCAGTTCAGTGTATATTCGGTGTGTGCGTGTGTTGTAGTTCTAAGATAGCTAATGTATGTAGGTATGTAGCTTAGTCTCTTTATCAGGATTCACTTTTCCACCTTACTGCTGATATTAGTGTAACACCATTCCACTGTGAGCATGCTGTACATTTCCATATAATTGGTGTGGATGTGTGTACAAAGAATTGGCTAATATATGTAGGTAACGGGGCACTGATTATATGGAAATGTACAGCATGCTCACAGTGGAATGGTGTTATACTAATATCAGCAGTAAAGTGGAAAAGTGAATCACAATAATGAGACTAGGCTATGTACCTACATACATTAGCTATCTTAGAACTACAACACACGCACACACTGAATATACACTGAACTGCACAGTGTGCTTACAGTGAAGTGATTTAATACCAACATCAGCAAGGAAGTGAGGACTGACATCCACATGCTGAATGCCCCTACACCAGCTCTAGCTCTTGTGATCCAGCCCCTTCATAAGTGCAAGTACAATTCACAGCCCCGCCCCCCTCCACTATACAAAAATTACACCCAAAAGCACATTTTTATTAGCTTTCTCTTTTTTCACAGATGCAGACAGAACACACGTTTATCATCTATACATATATGTGTTAACTTGAGACTATCCCACCCGCACCTAGTGATTTACAAGCTTGACCCTTAGGAGAGGTCTCTCCCACCACATATGGTTAATATATATTACCAGACACCAGGTACCTACCACGCTAAATGACAATGCACATTGCACCATGGGTATCATATCCCTCTGCAACCCACCTTGTGGTGTCAGCTCTGTTTTGTATTACACACTACATTTACCTCCCAGGAGAGTATATTACATACATGTACCACTAAATTAACTTGTTGCAGATTAATATGTATGCTTTGATGAACGAG
>Ga0123354_10005278_pt1 | contig 18729 bp, 13 predicted proteins | sample TergutLab28metaG_2_FD_97872 | JGI IMG/M metagenome (GOLD analysis project Ga0123354, IMG submission 97872) | Labiotermes labralis P4 segment gut microbial communities from Petit-Saut dam, French Guiana - Lab288 P4 | ecosystem: Host-associated > Arthropoda: Insects > Digestive system > Gut ...
CCCGTTGCGCTGACCACGTGACACCCCTCTATCCGCAAAAGTTGGCACTAACTTCGCCTACCGGCGGCGGCCGCTCTGTCGGTATAGTTCGCGTGCGGACTAAGGCCACGGAGTTTAGTTTTATTATATAGAATGTAATAATTATAACAGTAATGCTCTATTGTTCTTAAAACAAAATGTTTCTACCAGATTAAGTGATCTTCATGTTTTTTTTCGTGTTGTAATGAGGTGCAATTTGTGTATTGTACTTACATGGTGGTATACATTGTACAACATAACCTATACCTTTTATCTAAGTATTTCATGCAGCACAAAGGAATGCGAACTACGAAGATTAAACGGTAGTTCAATGTACGGCCGTAGTTGTTTGCACTAATCTTCACGAAACTGCTACATACCCAAACAACCTTGTGTGCAGGTTACTTGTGTTGGGTTTCAGCCAGACAGGACAGTGAATGGGAAAAGTGGGTATATATAGAGTGATTTACGCCACTAAGTAAAGTATAAACTATCGTGCAGCGTGTTCCGCGAAACTTAAAATATTGTAGGGCTCAAGTCGAGCTGTAACTTGGGAGAGCCTATTTCGGCCGTTGTTAGGCCTATCCTAGAATTCCTAAGGAGACAGGGAATGAATGGTAGCTGTAGCCGTAAGTCGTTGTGCGTGTGTGTAGTTCACTGCAGTGCCTTCCTATACAGTGAACTACACACACGCACAACGGGTCAGAATAAGCTGCCATAACACTGACGTTGTCCATGTCAACGGACACGATAGAAATATTCTTGTAATTTTTAGCCAAGCACTGTACAAGGCTCCCTGATGATGGATCCTCTGTGATCCGAAACACGTTGGAGCACTTTTAAATTATTTTATAATTTTAATTGTATCTACGAATTACATATTGTGCATTCGTTGGATAATAAAGTGTTTGATTGTCATTGATGCAGGGTGCAAGCATGAAGATTATGTAATACTTACTGCTTTTCCGCTGCCAAAAGGGTGCAAGAACGCGCCTCAATGTTACATTATGCGTACAGTGCGTGTCTTTGTGATTAAACGTGTGAGATCCCACGTACTGCCGGGTTTAATATTCAGTAATTCTTGATTTATGCTCTCACAGCATCATTCTTAGTCTTTAAATTGTTAAATCTACTTAATGTGAAAGAGTTTTATTAATGACCAACAATACTAATAATATATTTATTATTATTGTTGCTACTGTTTAGTTACTTACCAACTATTATGTACGAGTACTTACTTGTACACTTACGCAGTTTCTCCGCGTATCAGATTCCTTCTTGAGAAGTTAAAGGGTTCTCAGCTAGTCAAGAAATTCCCCGCATTTTATGGAACCGGAAGGTTCATTACCGCAGTCACAAGTGCCCGCCACCTGTCCCTATCCTGAGCCAGATCAACCCATTCCATTCACCACATTCCACTTCCTGAAGATCCATCTCAATATTTTCCTTCCATCTACGCCTGGCCTCTTTCCCTCAGGATTTCCCACCAAAATCGTATATGCAACTGGCCTCTCTCTCATACATGCTACATTCCCCGTCCATCTCATTCTTCTCGATTTGATCACCCGAATAATATTTGGTGAGGTGTACAGATCATTAAGCCCTTCATTATTTAGTTATCTCCACTCCAATCTTACCTCGTACTTCTTAGGCGTAAATAGTCTCCTCAGCGCCCTATTCTGATACACTCTCAGCCTACGTTTCTCCCTCAGTGTGAGCGACCAAGATTCACACCCATACAAAACAACAGGCAAACTCATAGTTCTGTGTATCTTACTATTCATATTTTTATATAGTCTACTGGAAAACAGGAGATTCCGCACCGATTGATAGCAAGCATTTCCTGACTTCAATCTGCTCTTAAATTCTTCCTGAATAAAATTCTGATTCGCTATGGATGTTCCCAAATGTTTGAACTGTTCCACTATTTGAAAGGAACTATTATAATTATTTATACTGTGACTTCGTCCAGCATTCTGGTCTCGAGACATGACTGTATACTTAGTTTTGACAGCAATTACTTCTATTGAAGTCTCCTTACTACCAACTATTAAAGCTTATGTATTTTTGTCTATCGTATGTACGCTTCCTCCCATTATATTAACATCATCGGCATAAATCAGAAACTGGCTGCCATTTAATTTCAGGCCATCCTCTTTCACTTGAACCCTCCTTATGGCGTGCTGTACACCAAAGTTGAAAAGCAATGGCGATAAAACACGTGCTTGTTGTAAACCATTCTTAATAGGAAAAGTGTCAGACGTTAGCCTACCCAGACTCTACTATAGGTTTCATTCAGACACATTTTTATTAACCTTACCAGTTTCCTAGGGATACCATACTCAATGAGAATCTTATATAAGACCTCCCTCCTAACTGAATCATAAACTTTCTTGAAGTTTATCAATAGCTGGTGCACTGCTTCATTGTATCCCCATTTTTTCTCAAGGATTTGACGAACGCAGTATATATGATCAGTAGTTGACCTGTTGCGTCGAAATGCATGCTGATCATCCCCAGTACTTTCTTCTGCACGTGGATTTAACCTTGACAGCAGGATGTTGGATAAAATTTTGTATGTAGCTGACAAAAGTTACGTGTCTCTATAATTACTACAGTCTTTCATCACCCTTCCATAAATAGGTACAATGATCGATTCCTTCCACTCCTCAGGCAGTTCCTCATTATTCCCAAGAGAATTGATAAGTGTATGAATCTCAGAAAGAATTGTCCTACCCCCTGCTTTAATCAATTCTGTTGGGATTTGATCAATACCTGGTGATTTGTGTCTTTTCATCTTTCCAGCCATCTCAACCTCAAAAGTACTTGGCTCAGACACTGTTGGTTCTGCTGTGCGTATTTCTGTCTGCCTAACATAATTAACTCCATTTATATTCCACAGCTGAGAGAAATGGTTCCTCCACCTAACCAAAATACTGTGACTGTCTGTAACCAAATCACTCTTCTCTTCCTCCATTATGTAAGTTTTAGGCTGGCAACCCTTCTTAAAGTCACTGATGCCCCTATACAAGTCTCGGATATTCTTGGTCTTACTGTTAGTTTCAAGTTCATCAATTTTAGCTGCCAGATATTCTTTCTTCGTGTTCTTGTAATGTCTACTACGTTCTCGTCTTACATTGTTTAGATTATCTATATTGCTTTGGTTTGGATCCTGTTACCATTATTTTTTGCCTACTCCCTGTGGTCTAAAAAACATGAACATTCTTCATCAAACAATGCTTTATGTTGCTTCAAATCATACAGACCTAGACTGTCTTTAGCTGAGGTATTGATATTCTCTTTAATGTTCTCACATGTTTTATTTATGTCCTCGTTATCACTTAAGTTCTGTGCTTCTTGTTCACTTACTGTCAGTCTTTTCGTAACTTCTGTAAAGACCAGATAGTGATCAGTATCACAGTCAGTTCCCCTGAAAGATCGTACATCTAACATACTCGAATGCCATCTCCTTTCTATCAGTATGTGATCACTCTGGTTGTGAGTCTTCCCATCAGGAGAGGTCCAGGTGTACTTATGAATGTTTCGGTGCGGGAACATTACACCCATAATAACTAGATTTTTTATGTGGCAAAGTTTAATATTCTCACGCCATTACTATCCTGACGTAGATTCTCATTCCCAATTGTCAGTTTGAAAATATTCACTCCCCCAGTTTTGCGTTAATATTTCCTAACAATTTTTATATGGTAGTTAGGAAAATGAGAGCAAACCTTGTAAAATTCCTCATAAAAACTGTCTTTTGAATAATCACTTTTCTTCTCACTTGGTGCACGCACATTCACAACAATAGCATTACACAGCGACCTCTCAGAAATATACATGACATTCTGTCAGTAACAAACTCTACTTAACTACTGAAACTATTCTGTGGTGCACCAACAATCCTGTTCCCACACTTGATTTTCTTTTCCTTTTCCGTAGAAAAAAATAAAATCTCCTGCTCTTGCAGTGCCCCCTTTGTCCCACCTTACTTCCTATACACCCACTAAATCTAATTTATACTTTGCTAATTCTCTGGCTTCTGCCGTAAGTGAACCTGCCCTGTACAGGCTCCTAACATTCCAAGTACCAAATCTAAAGTCCCTCTTTCGTTGCTTAAGTCGTACCAAATTATCAGCCCAGGTTCGAGGGTTTGTCTATGAATATTTCGTAACAAGATACGTTTTAACGGGGAGGAGTTGTTAGCACCTCGCCCAACCCCCAAACTGGAGAACCACCCTTTGTCAGCTGTCCGCGACTGCTTATTCAGTATATTCGCTGCTAACCTCCGTATTGTAGGCCGTTCCTCCACCCGCACCCTGCAGACGCACCATACCATGATGAGAGGGACCCACTTTATCGTAGATTGCTATTATGCAGTTTAATTTAATTATCATAATGCAATGCCAGTATCCAATTTGTCTAATTTTAGTAGATAATGTTAAATGTGTAAGTATTATCAACCTTTTAAGCACGAATTTATGTAATATATATATATTTAAATGTTAGCCGGTCCCAGTGACGGCGCGGTCTAAGGCGTAGGTCTACGGCCGCTCGCCTACTGAGATTGTGGGTCCATCCATGTCCCCGGTGGGGACATGGATGTCTGTCTGTTGTGTGTTGTCAGGTAGAGGTATCTGCGACGAGCTGATCACGCGTCCAGAGGAGTCCTACCGACAGTGATGCGTCGTTGTGTGTGATCTAGAAAACCTCAAGAATTAGGAGGACATGACCCGCGCTGGGCCGCAGCGCCACAGGAGGGGAAAAATATTTAAATGTTGCTTCCGCCGCTCGCACGAAACGCTCGCTGTCTCCATTATATTGATGTGTTGGTAAAACGGACAAATACACTGTTTTGGCAAATTACGAAGCCTTTTTACTATTTAAGCTGCTTGTACACATTGTAATTGGCATTCTTTAAAGGGTTAACACTTGTTCACCCAGAGCAGAGTTGTTAGGACGTCCGAAATTCGTTCATATCAAGAAACTGCAAGATATCTTCAATGTGCTGGCTTATAATGTGCTCCAACATGATAACACACGTTCTCAAGGACTGCTCAGAGCACGTGGAAATCTGTGCTACTACCACGTGCTTCGGCAACAAGTCGACGATATTCTAACCCACAAATAGTCACTGGCTCTCATTGTTTTCGGAGCTGCCTGTGATGCAGAGTTGCCACATTTCTCGTGTTGGGCACAGAAACGATCAGAGGATGGACAGTATGAAGCCATAAAGAATTGTATATCCTGGTGCTGACGCCTTCTAGTTTGGTAGCTTATGTACTGTCATTTCGAACTAGAAAAATTATTTTCTGTGTCGAAGTTGGAAGCAGCATTTTCCGCTGAAACGTCTATAAAATTTTGTCGGACCACACCACGTCACGTCGCAGAAGGTTGTACGTATTATTCTTAGTCACGGCCCCGATGTCACATCTCTCAAGATAAAGCTCACTGTTGCATGGACATCGTTCGAAAACGTGAGTACTTTTTTTAAAAAAAAGAACCGTTTTGTTTTTTGAAATGTGAAATGTCTTAAGAAGGTATTTGGTTTCGAGTACTGTAAGGACCTGGGTCAAAGAATAAAGGCATAGTCTACGATAATAGCCCAAGTGAGGAGGGATACAGATCATGACCTTACAGAAACGCGATACGAACAGAGGCTGGCATCGACAGGACCAAAGAGGCAAAACATGGAAATTCAAGAGCCACTCCAGTTAAGAAGGAGTGCAAGATTCAGCGTTTTGTAGAGGGATTTAAGTTAGCAGAGGATCTCAGCTTAAAGTCAACAAAGAGTGTGTCTAGACGCGGGACTGACGAAGTGTCATTGCTCTCTGAATGTTAAGTGTCAAAGGAATCTGATTCGAATCAAAATCTGCTGCTGCTGAAACCATTGAAGACGATCAACTTTTCAGTACCAACAGCCTATTATTAATATTAATGCAACAGTAACTAAAATAAACCATCAGCTCTTTTAAAATCGGAAAATAAAACTAAATAATAAACTTCGATGAACCTGATATACAAGGTACAACAGAGCACGTTAACGAACCGAAAACATTTACAGATAAGGGCCTGGAAAAGTCACGCAAAACATTCGTTATCAAACAAGTGAATTTGACTTGATCCAATGTCAGTTAATGGCCAGCTCCACTAGAATGAATGGACAGTGTCTAGCTGTCAAAGTGTGATAGTGGTTTAATCACACAGAAGATAGTATGTACTGCGAGAAGAAACCCTTTCGATTCCTTTTTTTTTTTTGTGGCGCTGCGGCCCTACGCGGGCCATAGCGTCCTCATTCTTGAGGTTTCTAGATCACACACACCGACGCATCACAGTCGGTAGGACTCCTCTGGACGAGTGATCATCTCGTCGTAGAGACCTCTACCTGACAACACACAACACTCACAACAGTCAAACTTCCATGCCTCCGGTGGGATTCGAACCCACGATCTCAGCAGGCGAGCGGCCGTAGACATACGCCTTAGACCGCGCGGCCACTGGGACCAGCACCCTTTCGATTATAGAAATTAATTAGACAAAACACAGAAATATTTTACCTTTCGCACTCATATAATTTATTATACTTGCTTATTCATTTAGTTGTGTGTTTATTGCGTGTTTGTTAAGTATTCTTTTATTAGGGCGAAGGAGCTTATAAGAAAACTCGGAAGTGTCTGAAATCAATTGCACGAGAGCTGTAAAAGTGTATGCGGTGCAGTAATTGCACGAGGAATGAAGATAATTGTACACACCGAACACGAAAAGCATGTTAAACGCAGCAGCAGTGGGAATTTCTCCAAAGTAATGGGGTGGCTGGCCATTCATCAAGTGGGAAGAAAGTGCAATGAAAGAAGTGAGGAAATTTAAAGTTTAGGTAGGCTGTAAGAAAAGTGTGAAATGATTTTCGGCAAGAGGCTGTTAGGAAATCGGTGGAGCGAAATTACACAGAAATGTATTTTTTTTTTAAATTATGAAGAAGAGATTTCTATTGAAGGAGTGAATGTGCGCAAAGAATGAAAGAGCGCAAGGCACTGTTCGTGGATATCCTCAGTGAGTTAAATTAAGAGTCGACTGAAGCCAGACTTTAGAAGGAATATTTTTGAATTGGATTGTTTCCATCCCGTTTTGTACATGTAACAAAGTTATTAAATTGAACCGTCTTTGCACAACATACAAATAACAGTTGCAAATCTACAACTGGTTAATTATGCAGCATGTTTCGGTCTTGTTCGGCCATCATCAGGCTTACAAAAAATGATGTTAATTAAGGTACATTCGTTCGCTATACCGATGGGATCCCATGGTTTACTGTGGTCTTTGTGTCTTTTTAAAAATTATTTACATTTTATTGTATTATATTGTTTTAATCAATAGTTTTATTAGTATTGTATTAGTTTTATTAGTATTGTATTATATTGTTTTTAATCAATAGTAATTGAAATGATCCGCGAAATTTCATAGGCATGAATAGCCTGTACTTAGTTGCAAGACAGACAATGTATGTGTAACGTAACTCATACAAGACATATGTCTCTGTCAAACACAACAATTTAGATTTTTGTGTTTGACTGAAACATATGTGGTGTGGCAGAAAAGTAATGAAACTGATTTTCTTTTAACCATGAATTTTATTCTTTTTACAAATCAGGGTTATCCCTTTAGAAATAGTTCCCTTGGGCAGCTACACAGCGACGGAGGCGTTGTTTCCGTTGTTCGTAGCAGTGCTGGAAGGCTTCTGCTGGAATACCTTTCAGCTCGTCGGTTACGATCTTCTGGATATTATCCAAAGTACCAAAATGGCGCCCTTTCAAGTGGTTTTTGAGCCGGGGGAAGAAAAAGAAGTCATAGGGACTGAGATCCGGCGAATAGGGGGCTGAGGAACCACAGGAATGTTTTTTTCTGTCAAAAATTCATTGATAGAGACTGCCGTGCGACATGGGGCGTTGTCGTGGTGCAACATCCATGTGCGTGCAGTGCCTGGTCGCACACGTGCCACCCTTTTCCTGAGTCTTTCAAGGGCTTCCCGATAAAAAGTTTGATTGACAATTTGTCCTGGTGGCACAAATTCCTTGTGGACGATCTCCTGACTGTCAAAAAAAAAACAAAAAACAAATGAGCATAGATTTGATTTTGGATTTGCTTATTCTCGCTTTCTTGGGACGGGGAGAGTTTGCAGTGTGCCACTCCCGACTTTGGCGTTTTGTCTCGGGGTCGTACTCTGAAATACATTATTCATCACCTGTGATATCGCGACTGTAGAATTCTGGCTCCCTCTCAAGGCGGTCCAGAAGATCAAGACACACATCCCTCCGATTGGCCTTCTGCTCAATCGTAAGGTTCTCTGGAGCCATCTTGTCGCACACTTTTCTCATGTTCAAATCCTGTGTTAAAATTTGATGGACGGTAAACCGGTTCAAATTTAACTCACTACTGATCATTCTCAACGTCAATCGACGGTCTGACCTCACAAGAGACCTCACTCTTTCCACATTGTCATCCGTTTTTGAGGTTGAAGGTCTTCCCGCACGAGGTTCGTCTTCCACTTATTCTCGGCTTTCTAAAAAGGACTTTTTCCATCTGAGCACTTGTGCCCTGGACAGGGAATGTTCTCCATAAGCCCTTTGTAACTTTTCATAAGTCACAGTAGCGGATTTGCCAAGTTTTACACAAAATTTGATGGCACAATGTTGCTCAAACTTTTGTCTGTCCATTTTCGTAACGCACCTCACAAACACAACTTCACTTCAGACGCTCTCAACAATCGCGTAGCAACTGTAGCAAGTTCAATCTCGTACTGAGTCTACGGCAGGGGTTAACCTAACTGCCAAGTGAATGGGGAGGCAGCAGCATTGTCGGTTCGTGCACAGCGTTGCCAGTCTCATTACTTTTCTACCACACCACGTATGTCGTGTATGAATTAGACAAACACATAGGGATGACTACTGTCAAAAAAAAAGCCAGTGAAACGTAACATTGAGGCGCGTTCGTGCAACCATTGTTGCCGTGGGAGAGCAATATATATTACGTATTCTGAGTGCATGTTTGTAGCGTTTGGTATCCAGCATGCAATGCGCATACTCCATACTGTCATCTTTGGCCTGTCCGATTCTACACTATTCTTCCGTTTTATCCCATAAACGGAAAGATTTTCGAAAAAAAAAATTGAACATTAAATGTGCTTTTGATTTTTTCTACAACTTTGTTCTGATACATTTTTCATTCTAAGAAGAAATGAGCGAGATATGATCAAAAATACATCTTGGTCTTTATGTCAGATTTGAATGAAACTCGAATTATTTGGACAAATTTTTAGAAAAAATGCTCAAATATTAAATTTCATGAAAATCTGTCCAGTGGAAGCCGAGTTCTTCCATGCCGACGGAGGGCGGAGACGAAGGGACATGGTACATACTGACACGATGAAGCTAATAGTCGCTTTTCGCAATTTTGCGAACGCGTCTAAGAGGTAGTTACATTCATTCATGGTCACGCGGTCACTCTAACTCTACCAAATATATGTAGTACGTTACAGAAAAGGAAATCTTTACTCAGCTGTATGAGGAGGACATGAGACATTGCTTAGTGCTACCATCTTTGCGAAGAAACTCTTTCCTGTAAAGGTAAATATTGTATTAATGCCTATGCCTACCCGTTATTGAAATAACCATGAGTTACTATCCTGTTGCACTCTCCATGTGTGTACATATCCACCTTCATTATTTGAGAGCCTTACATTTCTTCTCCGTCGTCATGACAACTATCTGGGTCTTCTTTCACATTATGCTGCGTCTGCAGTCCGATGCGCGTTTCCCGTATGCTTTTCTCTTTTTCGTTATTCCGTCAAAAAATAGTTTGGGGAAGGGGGTGGCTGAATGGAAGCGAGGGGGCAATTCCCATCGAATTCTCCTTGAAATATAATTGAACTGTTGAATTATTCACATGTTTGTACACTCGGCAAAATTAGTAAGCTTTATGGAAATTACGCGATCTTTGAGGGAAAAGGGTCTTGAAATCTGTGAGGAAATTTGTTCTTAATCTGACGTATTTGTAAGCGAAAATTTTGAAAGGGTTTTAGAATTTATTCCGATTTTTGTGTAAATCCTAAAATTGTCTCGCGCACGGACTTCTTTTTTTTAGTTACATTAATTGCATTTGATTATAAAGCGTGTTCACAGGGATATTTTTGTGCTTGAAAGGAGTGGTTGGACATACTTAATATCTTAAATATTAAAGACAAAAACAGTAAACGTCAAACACATCTTTTATTGTATGGAGGCAACATGTTTCGATCCTTTATAGGGTCATCATCAGACCTTCTTTGGAATCAAGTCAGTGAATGCTGCGTACGTGTTGGGATCCCAATTATGCTTACAAATAGCAGAAACATAACATATCTAACAATTGAAATGCGTAAAACAGATGTAATGTCTTAACCGTCAATGCCTACAACAGGGCATAGTTCCGAAGTACGCGAAAGTTAAAATTCCACAAACATCGCCTGCTTCTAAAGTCACACAAAGGAAAATACAGATGACACGCATAAAAGACGAAATTAAGCACCTCTGCAAAAAGAAAGTCACACCTGTTTTAAGTCATTCAGTTGCTAGATATGTTTCTGCTATTTGTAAGCATAGTTGGTATCCAAACATGTACTCAGCATTCACTGACTTGATTTTCAAAGAAGGCCTGATGATGACCCTACAAGAGTCGAAACATGTTGCCTCCATACAATAAATGATGTGTTTGACTTATACTGTTTTTATCTTTAATATTTAAACTCTTAACACATCGATATGAATTCAATCAAAAAAATACGCAATATTATTTTTAAAGCGATGTTTTGCATAACTGATACATTGATAGTCGTAGAAGTCTGCTTTGAAAGTACCCCAAAATGTAATAATTTAACCCAGTTGAGTCATTATCAACGTACTAGATTGAACGAGATGTGTAAATTTTTGTGGGCTATCTCCACACTGTTGTCTCGTGATTTGTCAGCATTAGTCGGTACCACATTTAGGCGCGTTCGCAAATTTGCCGAAAGCGGCTATTAGCTTCGTCATGTCTGTCCGTCCGTACGCTGTCTGTCTGTCTGTCAAACCGTCCGTATGGAACATCTCGGCTCCCACTATTCGGATTTTTATGAAATTTTATATTTGAGTATTTTTCTAAAATCTGTCGAGAAAACTTCCATATTCATTAAAATCGGACATGAATGGCGTACTGTACATGAAGACCAGAATGTATATTTATGATCACATCTAGTTCAATTCATCTTACAATGAGATATATTTCAGACAAAAGTTGTAGAGAAAATCAAAACACATTTTAGGTTCAATAACTTTTTTTTTCGAAAATAGTGCCTTTTGTGAGATAATGTGGAAAAAAATTGTAGAGCCGGCCAGGGCACAGATGACAATGGCGCGTGCGTATTGCATGCCGAATAGCTAAGGCTGCAAACATACACTCGCGATATGTAATACTTATTGCTTTTCCACTGCAACAATGGTCGCACGAAAGCATCTCAATGTTAACTTTTATACGTGCGTTGCCTGTCTTGTTACGTCTTGCATCGGAAGCCACGTCTACTGTACCTGATTTGCAGTTCTTATGTCCCTACTTGTCTTGGTGCAGATATTGCAGTTTCGTGAAGACAGACGATTGGACCGACAGGAAAACTCCGCGTGTTTGTCTTTCACAGCTTTCAAAAACACCGTTCGCTCCTGCCATCAGGCGTAACTTGCCCAAGTAGCGAATTGGAAGAAACCCCATAGATGCAGACTACACGCAACACTGACCGCTCGGAGAAGTTGCCGCATCTGCTTGGCACACACATTGCCAAGAACGTTGAATAATGAATTATTTACAATTTAGCGAAATTCAATAATTGTCTGTCCCAGTGGACGGTCGGTCTAAGGCCTAGGTCTGCGGCCGATCGGCTTCTGAGATTGTGGGTTCGAATCCCACCGGGGGCATGGTTGTTTGTCTGTTGTGAGTGTTGTGTGTTGTCAGGTAGAGGTCTCTGCGACGAGCTGATCACTCGTCCAGAGTAATCCTAACGACTGTGGTGCGTCTTTGTTAGTGATCTAGAAACCTCGAAATTGAGAAGACCCTGGCCCACTGGGGGCTGTTGCGCCAAATAAAAAAATTCAATAATTATTTAGAACCAGTAACAAAAAATGATGCAACAGGCGAGACATACGTGAGACCTTTAAATTTAGACTCTGCTATCTTCATGAAGAAAGAATATTCAGTAGAACAGAAAAATTATTTGATGTACTCGCCGTGTTGGTAGAAAGATGTATTTGTAGGCGTATGCACACTTCATTTTCTTAATAAGCAAAGGGACCTTGACGTTCATTAATGTGCATTTCAGTCGTCTTCATATAATTAATGAAGGCTGTTGTGTTGGCGTCCCAAAGCTGAAGATTTCTTGTTTTGAAACCAACATGTCTGAAGATGTTAAGGTTTGAATGTATAATTTAGTAGTCAGTGTTCCCGCCCCCTTTTAATAATATTATTGTTTAAAATTACTTGTATTTACTTGACTTATTCTGACTCTCTACCTTATTTTATTTCTTGTCTTATCTAGCTGGTTGTGTCCGATTTTGATTTGTTGAATTATACCGAGCACCTGAAGTTGTTTTCATATACGAAAACAGCCTGACTTTCGAAATTTGTGACTTTCCTCTTTTTCCTTACATTATCATTTGTCTCTTATCAGTATTTACTTTTTCACAGTTGCTTATGTGGGGAAAGAGATTAATTTCTACCGTTTCGTTTGTCCTTGAACTCATAGTGCTTTTTCTCTGTCGAGACACAGGTTTGTTTTTCCTTGAAATCTTCACATCTGTTTCAACGATATTAACGACTCGGAGAAATGTGAACTGAGGCTCTGAGGGCTGCGAGTTTAGTTGCTGAATGAAAGAAAAATTAATTTTCTTTCCGAAGTTTGCATATTCTGTGATACATTTTCATGAGACAATAGCGCTTGTAGAAAGGGAGGGGCTTTAAACATCCCTCGTTTTCCAATATGAACATCAGATGCCATTAAGCTACAAGCTTCGCTGTGACAGATGTTGGTACAAACAGGCAGCTAAAGCAGTTTTTTTATTATTTTAAGTTGGGGCGTCTCCATTGTGTACCACAATCATATAAAATAGGATAAAATAGTCAAACACAACTGTGGAAGTCTTATTAGCTAAGCAGCTAGGCACAGCGCCTAGCTACAAAAGCAGAGAATGATACACCTGTAGTCTCCGCTTACCTGGCATCTCACTGAGAGCATAAAACCTCACCCCAGGGCTTCCTAGATTTCCCAATACATATTAGTTACCAATATAAAGCAATAGATGATGAGATCTCAACGTCTAGACGCAGATATGCATAATGTATAAAACTCTTGTAGCAGACGGATGTAACCTGATGATGGCAACTAAATAGGCCGAAACACGTAGTTTTCATTGGTAATGCTACTACTTAGCTAATAGAACTTACACAGTTGTGTTTGACTATTTTATCCTATTTTATATGAGCTAAAGCAGTTTTTGAAAGCTGTAGTGATATACTGCATGATATTCTGAATGAAGGCATCACGATGTGCTTGAAAATCAATAAGTATTACACAGATGTACGTCAGCACAATCTATTTATTCTATAGTATGGCTACATGTTTCGACTAGATGTTAGTCATCTTCAGGCCCCTACAATTACTTTACCGGTAAAGTAATTGTAGGGGCCTGAAGATGACTAACATGTAGTCGAAACATGTAGCCATACTATAGAATAAATAGATTGTGCTGAAGTATATTTGTGTAATACTTATTGATATTGCATGATGTTTTAACTGCACTAAGCGATTTTCTTCGGTTACAAAACTAACTGAAAAAGAACATTAGATCGGTCGTTATGACGCAAGTGTTTCGTTTTGACTTAGTGTCGCCACGGACGTCTGAATATACGTCTTTGAAGAAGGATAAATCATACACAGCTTTCTCACACGATTACAAAGGATTGCAATACATAAGTAAGTGTCTGAATATACATCTTTAAAAAAGGATAAGTCACACACAGTTTTCTCATAGGATTATAAAGGATTTCAATTCGGTAAGTAAGTTATAATAAATCAATAAAACTATCGACTTTTTTGCAATTCAAATAAGTGATACGCCTCTGGAAGAATTGCATCTTTTAAAGGAACTGTAATTCTTAACTGACAGTGAAGTCAGGGACAGCCTAGGAATAGATGGCGTGCCATTCTCAAATCGGAACAGACATTACCGCCTAGGCCATGGAGTGAAGAAAACTTGTCAGTGAGAACTGAAGAAGCTGTGCGTGATTATCTTCTATTCTGTCTTAACCGTTTGGAGTCCAAGTTATTCTTGTCACTTCAATACTTTTATCCAAAGTAGTTTTCCAGAAAATCTCTAATTTTAAAAGTTCAAACGCAACCACTAGACAACAGGAGCTTAGGGGAAGCCAAATTAAAACACTCTAAAATAAATTGTGGACTTCAGCTTTACATTGGACCTGATATAGCGGAAAGCGCTGTCGAGTGTAACTCGACATTGGACAGAAAAGGTTTGCTGCATCTATTTCTACAGATGATCAACCAACCTTGTGTTTTACCAGAAGGCGGAGAAAGAACCAGTCTCCAGAATGTAGCAAGTGTAAGAATTGCGTTTTTAAATCACAGAGTGGGTAAAGTCCATGGAAAGTGACTCACATATAGAGGGGTTTATTGACTTGTGATTGTGTGAGTGTTCGACAAAAATGTGGCAAAACTAATATATTGCTCCCAGGCCATACGCAATTCCTCTTTTTAAAAAAACGGGGCATTATGTATACAAGAAAAGTTTCTCCTAGTATATTAATAATTGTCCAACGAGATGCAATACAAAGCAGCCTATTTATTATTCTGCAAGTTCACTCTACGTGTTTCGGGTGTCAACCACACCCATCATCAGGAGTACACAAAACTACTTCCCTCCAACGTGGCCAAGCTAGCTTGGCCACTTTGGGGAGAGGTAGCGGCACAAAAAATATGACCAGTATCGGAGGCTGTAGTTACAGTTTTGTGTACTCATGATGGGTGTGGTTGACACTAGAAACATGTAGAGTGAACTTGCAGAATAATAAATAGACTGCTTTGTGTTGCATCTAGTTGGACAATTATTAATATAGATCAACGTTCCTCGGAACCATAAACATAAAGTTTTTTTCTAGTATTGCTTTTATTTACATAAAGAGGTCCATGTGCCCGGAAAAGCTAATAAGACACACACACACAAATGTATTCATTCGTTCTTTAATTCATTAATTACGCAGTCTTTTTTACGGTAGGTCCATAACCTCGTCCCACAGAGTGTGATCTAGTGCTTCTTCTTTCAATTTCCAGTATCCTCTCATCCTTACGGTCATCCACTATCTGTTTACATCTTCTTATCATCCTCCCTTCACTTTTATCACTTTTAGCAATTATTAAAGGGAAGACAAAAGGAAGGACACATGTATTGGCCTTCATAATAGCAAATTCCTGTCACTGGGCTTTTCAGGCGTCAGTGCAAGTTGACCAGTTACTTTTTTGGTAGCTATTTCGATTAATCCTTTGAGCCAACTGCTGTCACGCCCCTGGAGTATTCCCAACGATTCTTGAAAAGTGCCTGTGCGCCAACAACTGTCACGCTTGAAGTTGGAGCTGCATTCCTGGCACAAAAAATCCGCAAATATCAATGCAACTGGACCGGATGCTCATCAGCTACCAGTTAGAGTGGACCAAAGCTCCTCAACCACCAGTGCAAATGGACGAGGAACTCTTCAATTAGCAGTGCAAACGGACCAGTGGCATCTCTACATCTGTTAAAGCGGATCTGCTGGTCGTTGAGTTCACCCTTAGGACTGGGGCCAATTTCTTGTCATAAGACTTCTCAACTAAGTTTGCCAGTGGACCAGGAACTTCTCAGCTATATCCATAAATAGACCAGAGATTCCTCAAGGATCAAATGAAGTGGATCTGTGGGCCATTGCAGTAACGTTGAGGACTGACATGAATTTTTTTCACAGGACTTGTCAACTAATTGCGCAAGTGGACCAGCGACCTCTGAACTACCATTGCAAGTTGATCACCACCACCTACAAAAAAATTTGTTCCTGCAATTCTAGTGCAAATGTTTCTGCACGGGCATGTCGCTTCTTAGGATACCGTAATCCAGCAGGCGATGTTTGACTTGCGTGTAGCTATGATGGAAGACAAGGAATGCATACAGAATTTTGATGTTTAAGCCTCCTTGAGAAATCTCCTTGAAACACTGGGGGGAAAAGTTGCGAAGGCAAGACTGAAGTGGCTTCATGGAGATACTTTGTGAGGATGGGAATTGAGTGAATCCAGTGGAGTGCTTTGATGTTAGGGTTGATGATATTTTGGGCTGTGCTACAACATTGTCAGTTATAATAGTAAACAAATTATCTGTGACACAGCACGCTTGAGGGTAAACAATCTTGCGATTTTGATCTGCGAATTCTCCTGTCTTCTGTTTTACGTCGGCCAAGCAGCGGTGGATATCATCTGTATATCGCGTATGTCTCGAACTGTGCAGCGAACATTTCTATTCTTGGTCCATAGTGATTTGTAAAGAGGGTAGGAGTATGTTTCCCGTAGGCACCGTCCCTGTGGACTATGTAAATCAAGTTTGCCACATTGAATTCTAATCCCTGAAATTCTATTGTAATCGGCTTTTATTTCGTGTCTCTACGCTGTCATTTAAACACGTTTCTCTTTTTCTCTATAGACTACTTTTCGCTTTCCATATGCTACCTTCACACCAAGTGTGAACTATACTGAACCATTTGGCGTAGCGCTAAAACCCGAAGACTTGTATTCGGACTATACCAGTTTCGATTCTGCACCGCTTAGTGGGATATTCTAAATGTGTTTTTGTGACTTTCTTCAGGTCCTCCAAGAAAGGCGGGATAGTTTCTAAAATTAGGCTACAATTTTATTTCAAAACCTTTCCAATTTGCCATTCACGAATCATTGCCAATATTCCGGGTTACCAACGTCGTTTGGAAATACATCCTACCACCAAAAATATCATCCTGCTTCTATCCCCTGCCAGTCGATGCGGGTTTTATGGTGGAGAAAGTGGTACTGGAAAAGTCCCCCCCCCCCTCGGTATAATTCCACCAATGCCCTAAGCTCATATTTCTCTCATCTGCCATAGACGCGATGCTCTTGATAGCTGACAGCATCGTTAAATAAAACGCTTTTCTGTAGAAGTAGTAAACGAAGGCATATCCCGTGATGTCTCTGCTCGCCCTGGAATGGTGTCGTATGTGTGTTTTATTGCGTTTAAGGTATAATTGTGTCGCAGTCTTTATATAGTGTTTTGTCCTTTCCATGGAGTCGCGACGCAAACATCGCGGCCCTATTCGCATTATTCCATGCAGCTGCAGCTTCCACAGTTGGAAGGATTTAGTAATGTTTGGCGAGCGACACCGGAGTCTGTTGAAAAGACCACAGAAATTATGGCATTTGAGAGGAAAATTCTGTGGTCAATGCGCATATTTTGAGAAACAGTGCTGAGGGCATTTAGTTTTTAGTTTATATTTAAACATAACTTATACAGTGATAATTTTAAGCCTTTCCTTATTTTTATTGTATTAGAAGTTCAGCTGTTGACATATGTTTGTAAAGATAAAACGAAAGACAGACAAGGTTTTTTTTTTCCAATTCTCCCAGTGCCTTTAAACTACTTCCAGTGTCATTCGCTCTGTGACTAAGCAACAAGCCTTGATGGCCTGTAGGATGCTGGAGTTTTAAATCCTCGCACTACATGCGGATGTTATGAGTTGTCAGCTTGACTCCAGAGTGGGTTTAGATATGGCAGCATATTCAGTATCGTCAGAAAAATTAATAATAAATTATTATTATTGATTAGTTTGTTATTAATGTGTTTTCACGGCAGCTGTAATAATAATAATAATGATAATAATATTTATTATTATTATTAATTGCAATTGGGTTGTCACCTGGTGGCAGTGATTATTTTACATGTGTACAAAATATGAAATTGGTTACTAATAAATTTAAGTCGGGAGGGCTACATGAAAAGCATGTAGTGGCAACTTGGAATCTTGGGAACCATCTCAGTATTTGCTTATAGACACAGGGAAACCAAGGAAAACCTATGCCGAGGTGGCCGGTCGCAGGACCTTCCGAATACTGACTTCTAGCCAGCAGTCCGGCATCTAAATTAAAAACAGCAATACACATATAGTACAGCAAATACACATAGTATGACAACAGTACACACGAGACAACTACAACAATTACACACAAGACAACTAACAACAATACACACAAGACATCTTAAAATACAACATGTAGGGCCAATTATGGAAACACCACAAGAACATAAGACAAATGCAAAAATAAAAACAACAAATGGAAACACATAGAAACTACTTCGTAGATAATAAGAAATCACGTCTAAAAAGCAGCATCAGTAATATTATAATCGTTAAAGTAAAAAACCTTTAAGAGAGACCATCTGTTCTTGAATATATTGATAGCAGAGTTCCATTTCAGTTTACTGGCATAGAGGCTCAGCTGCGCGGGGGGGGGGGGAAGTTGTTAAATAAATAACCGAAGGAAAGATTACAAAAATAAACAGAACACATTAAAAAATATCACAACGAAAGGAAGAACAAAAA
>Ga0123354_10005279_pt1 | contig 18727 bp, 4 predicted proteins | sample TergutLab28metaG_2_FD_97872 | JGI IMG/M metagenome (GOLD analysis project Ga0123354, IMG submission 97872) | Labiotermes labralis P4 segment gut microbial communities from Petit-Saut dam, French Guiana - Lab288 P4 | ecosystem: Host-associated > Arthropoda: Insects > Digestive system > Gut ...
AGAGATTAACGGCTGTGGGGACCCGTTGCGCTGACCACGTGACACCCCTCTATCCGCAAAATTTGGCACTAACTTCGCCGACCGGCGGCGGCCGCTCTGTCGGTATAGTTCGCGTGCGGACTATGGCCACGGAGTTTGTTTTGTTTTGTTTGTATGGCTGTTGGCAGGATCGGAATGGAACTGATTCCATTCCGACATTTAGTTCCTTTGGTTTGTATACCGCCGTAAATTGATTATCTTTATTTAATTGTCTGATTTCTTTATTTAAGTTTATTTCAGGTCAAGGTGCAGCTTGTTTCTAAGTAAATAATAGATTACAATGATATTTGTTTTTGGATCGTTGATTTTAATATTGGCATGAAATTGGATTTGGTTGTAAGGTCTTGTAGACTGTTTTCGTGATAATTGGTTCTGAGACATGTACACATCGCCCGTCGCCCTCATTTGTTGTTAATGAGATAAGTCGTAACAAAGTGGTTGTACTGGAAGGTGCAGCTGAATTTAGTATTAATCAGATCATTTCTATTAGTTGAGTTTTCTTTTACACTGAATTATTATGTCGTGCAATTCGGCATGGCCTGATTTCGTTGATTATCTTGTTATTCATTTTTGTGGGTGCTATTTGTTTACTGAAGAATAATTTTGGCTTACTGTGTTTTTATGATTTAATTTCGTATATGACAGAACTGATTACTTTCCGATCCTGCCAACAGCCAGAACATATACAAATTGCTCCATATACAGAGTAGTATCCTGATGATGATGATGATGATGATAATGATGATGACGATGAGCAGTAAGCCTGCTCGAAACATGTAGAGGTTAATTATTGAAATAAATTGAAAGTAAATAGTGCATCCTGTTTTGTTCTCATTGTATGGATGTTACGTACATGAACACAGTGTTGTGTAGCTGCGTACAATTAACAGGCCGTAAAAGTCTGTTTCTCCCCTGGCTAACGTCCATGTCGGCCTGCACTGCAAGAAAGGCACCACTTTGAACTAGACCGCATTTCCCGAGCTGTTACTGTTTCGGAGCTCAATGCCACCATTCAACTCTGATTGAGGATGTGAAAACTGTTTAAGTGGATGATAATCCTATCTGGATCGTTCAATGTTTGAACATCATGAACTGCTGCCTTAATCGCCGCTGAATTTTAGAGATGATATGCGCCTGTTTCATTCTGTCCTGTCCGTTTAATGCAGAAGTTCGCTTCGAGAGATGCCTGGTTCGAATCCCGACCGGCATGCTATCATGATGATTTTTGTGGTTTTCCCAAGTCCCTCTAGGCAATACCTCAATCAGGCCGGAACAGCTTCCTTCCGAACCCTTTCCAGCGTGCCATTCACTGTTCATCTTATCGCCCAGAGCTCTACAGTCTGAGGTACCGACAGCCTCGTAGTATAAACCACACACAAACTTTGCCTGCTCGTTCTGCTATCAACAAAATCACCTGTAGTCATTTTGTTCGTTTGAGCAGAAATCAAAGATTTAAGTCGTACCATAAGTTAAAACGCGTGTATCATCTTCATATTATTTCTAGCGCGACACCAAGTGTGTGTAAGACTGCGAATTCCCATTCTTTAACTCGATGTTTTTCAACTTTTACGCCATTTACTTCAGTACCCCACGGCATGCTGTATCATTTTGATGTTTTGCTGACCGTGCATCTCAGTATATTTATCTTAGTAATTAACCAACTTGATGCAAAAAATTTTGTTTTTCAATAAGTTTGTTTCATGCCTCTATATGTTTCGAGCACATAGTGCTCGAAACATGTAGAGGCATGATATAAACTCATTTAAAAACAAAATTTGTGCATCAAGTTGGTTAATTACTAAAATAAATGCCGTAACATGTTACTGTAAACTTCTGTATAGCCAATACAGGAACGCACGCAAACTTGAAGCTTTTTCCAACCTATTATTCATATCTTTCGTGTATGTTTTGTAACCCTGTAATAGTTAAAGTTAACAGATTCAATGAACAGTCCAATACAATTTTTGGAACTAGTAATAAATAACAAAACTTACACAAATACGTATTACCCAGATTAAGAAAAGTTATTCTGCAAAAGCGCAGTATGTTCGAACACCAAGAGACAGATTTCAGAGGTGTTAGAATCGAGAATTATCAGGGCTGAAACGCGAGACCTAAAGTCAGTAAATATTTTATGACAAACGCCAAATGAAAATTGACACGAAATGACATTACACCAACCGGATGGACAGCAACGTCGCCTTATTGATAACCAACACGACAAGCAAACGAAAAAAGAGAGCAGCATACAAAGACGATACGACAAAAGGGGGCTCTTAACAAGCCGTAATGCTATTGTGACAGTTTGTAAACTGCTGCTGTATGTATGTAAACTGCTGCTGTATGTATGTAAATACAACCGAATTCGTGTTAGGACATACTTAGACTCGCCTTTAATGCAGGTTGAGAGACAATAAGTTCACGCATGAATTGTCGTGATGAATTGTGTGACAGTTTGCAGTGCACTCTCTAATGTTAGTCTCGTCCACCCAGTAACCTCGAAGACCATGCCAAAGGCCAACATCTAATTAAAATTAAAATAATGTCCGTACAGTGACGGTCCACAAACATCTAAATTAATCACTCACTCCTTTGAGATGACTCTGGTATTCTGTATTGTAAAATGTGACTAGAATAGGAGAGCATAACATTTAACATCTCGTTATCAACTTGCACGCACATTTTGAATGCTGGTACAGTTCACACTGACCAGACGATAGTCTGTCAGCTTTGTACCTTTATCTGACATCTCATCAAAACTTCTACTGCTCTATAGTCAGTAGTAGCTCTTTGGGACTCCCATCTCACGATTATCATTTAAGCCATGTGACTATTCTTGAATCGTCAGCTGCCGCTCAGCTGCTGAAACTCGGAAACCGCCCACCAGTGTCCAGACTTACGACAGAACAAAGCGGGAAGGGGTGCCGTATGGACGTCCCTTTGAAACAAATTGCCAAGATCAACTGCTCAATGAACACTGGCACACATAATCAACCCGCAAATGTCCTACGGCGCCAAACACGTATACTGTATCGAATTTACAATGAAAAGTGACCTAAGTGGCATGGGGTAAGGCACAGACGTACAGGTAATTCGTGGAAGCCCAATGAATACGTCTTGAAGCCGGCGATCAATTTGGGGGTCAGTATAAACTTTAGACTTGAAGAGCCAACGCTCTAAGATAATTACACACGAAGTAGAAGCAATCCTAATTTAAAACAGCAAAGTCAGTTCGGTCATCTCCACTCCATATTCTGGACTTACAAATAAAATAAACCTTACAGATTCATCGTCATATCTTAAATTACGTATTACTAATTCGAAATTCCAAGTCAATCAGACCAGCATGACATTTCGACGTATTTTAAGATGTCAGTACAACATCCATTTTATTCAATATGGTAGGCACTTTGTGTGACGGTTACGTTAAGTTCGGGTTTACACAGCTGAACAGCATTCTGGCAGTCTTCCATTGTGACCTCTATACATTATTCCACATGGCCCTTTAGAGCCTTGTAATAATTACATGCACCACTTGCTGAAAACATTTAAAAGCTCTGCATTTAGCCAGTATAATCCTATGTACTTGTTCCTACAATTTTGTAATCAGAGACAACTGCTTCCCTAAACAGCATTAATTGACAGGCCTATGAAGCAGAGATAAAGCTTGTCCCTGTGAGGCAAGAACTCAATTTTTGTGTATACGAGTAATTTAGATGTCTTACCTCAGAAGACAGTCAGTAATGCCCAAAGTACGACTCAATCTCAAAAACTTTCGCCATCCGTATTCTAGATACTGACAGTAAAGCAAAATAAACCACAAAATGCTAGAAATTTATAAGAAAAGCCTGCATAAAGTGCCTGTAGGATTGTTGAGCAGCGAGATGGGAGTCTGGGGCTTGAGGCATTTTTTAGGTAGCATGGTTTGACCTAATTAATATTTTCCACATTTATCTAAGTATTTAACCAACTTGATGCACAAAATTTGTTTCACAACAAGTTTTATTTCATGCCTTAAACGTATTGTGAAACAAATTTTGTGCATCAAGTTGGTTAAATACTGAGATAAATATAAACATTGTCTCGAAGTGAAAGGAAAAAGTAGCAATTAATAATAATAAGCCGTTATAAACACCAACAGATAATGCCAGGACGTTTTGCATGCAAAAAAGACGAAATACATGGTTCAGTGCGGTAGTTACCTCTGTATGATAAATCATTTGAAACCAACAGCGCTGCAACATTTTACCAACATTACTGACATCTTGACACGTATTTTAAACTTCCGACAAGTTTTAAATACATTTAATTTCGTCATAATATCTACACAAACGACAACAACCTGGGATCCCAGGGTATCATGGCACTGCACATACACATAATACATACATACATACATGCATTTTTTTTATTTGGTAATATAACTTGCCTGAAGATGATCGGAAAGGGTCCAAACATGTAGTAAGTTTTTATACTGTAATTAAAACATAGTTCTGGCGGCTAAAAGCGTGATTACATTTATTGTATATACTTGTTACATGGCACAATGCAATGACGAACATTGAGATTAATTACCACTGCTAAACAAACAGAATTATCACTACGCTATACCACACATATTTGCCAAATCGAGGTCTTTCAAAAAAAGGGGGGTGGGGTGGGGGGGGGGACACAATTCGGAATATGCATTCTTTAATTCCTTTGTGCGCGGAGGGGGAGGGGTCTTTCAGCCTTTAGCGTTATACTTCAGTCAATACCTTAGGTCGCTATAAAACATTTCTTGTGGTCCGGGTAGCTCAGTCGGTATAGTGACTGACTACGGGCTGGACGGTCCGGGATCGAATCCCGGTACGGACGAGATTTTCCGCCCGTCCAGACCGGCCCTGGGGACCACCCAGCCTCCTGTACAATGGGTAACGGGTCTTTCCCGGGGGTAAAGTGCGGCCAGGGCGTGCTGCTGACCACTCACCCCCTTCTAGTGCCGCGGTCATGGAAGAGTAGAGCTATACCTCTACCCACCCTCTGGACCACACCGGGACTGTAACGGGATCACTTTACCTTTTTTTCATATAAAACATTTCTTAGAGCGAGGTAATTCAAGCAAGGTTCCACCCAAACCAACTCTTTTATGTATCCCTTATTTGTCGTTTTGGTCCCTGACGGTAAATGTTATCCTATTTTTGAGGTACGTTATTGTATTCGCTAAAGCCCGATATATCAAACGAAGCAATTCTTGGCCTATTTCTTTCAACCTAAACTTTAAGCTCTCGTTACTTGGGACAGTAACCCCGTGGTCCGAATTTAACCTTTTGACGCCTAATGTCAACTATAATTGTCGTACCGCACCGCTAACCTCTAAAGTTGCATTTTATATATTTATTCAACAAATATAGGCACTGAATATTTTAAACATGGTATATACTCTCCGTTCTTTTTCTTCAAAATGCAGTTTGTTTCATAATTCTAACGTATTTGGTTCCTGTATTATTCACATTTTATATACAGGGTGTGCTAAAATAAAAAAAATAATTCCGGCGCCAAAAGGTTAATTATATTTGGCAAGGGGTCTCAAACATCCTACAACTACTGCAAAAATTCCAAGTTATCTTTATTTTCTGGTGATTTATGGCTGCTACAGACAACACACGCACGCACACGCACACACACACACACACACACATGCTAGCCAGAACAGACGCCTACTTTTATTATGTCGATTACACAAACACGCATCGTAAAATAATGACAGACTGTGTCATAGAGTGAACATTCACTGCAACAGGCAGGCGGCATGCTTTTGTGTTACTAAGGCAAACAAGTGATTCCGGAAGATGGTGCACGAGCCAAGTACCTGGAGGGGTAAAGTCAGATAGTGCCAATTTTACGTGCCAGATTCTAAATTTAGCCATTAAGACAAAAAATGTTTTCTGGGGAGAACAAAAGCTGTAAAAAGAGCAGGTGTACATACATACATATATATATATATATATATATATATATATATATATATACATACATACATACATGCATACATACATACATACATACATACATATATACATAGAGCACGGGCAAATTACAGGTAGTAATGAGTAGTTCCGGTGTTAGTCGCCAGGAATTCTGTCAGCCTGCCCAGAATGCGACACGTCGGATGGAACATCAACATGTCCATCAAAACCTTTAAAATCGTAATTTTATAGATGTGACAATACATGCATAGGCCTGTATACAATATACATCACACATACCTGTAACTTTCAAAACGAACAAAATTATGCTGCTGGCCAAGAGCGGTCAGCAACCAACCGGCTAAAAAGCATGGCCTGCCGATCGGACATTCAAATAAATAGGACTGGAATGCGCGTACCGAGCATCTTTTAGCGGAAGTCTCCTAAATCGAATTTCATGACTTTCAATGAAGTATTTGGAACGTGTAGAGAATAAATGTAAAGGTCTAGTTACGGCCTGGTTAACTAAGTTTTGTTACAGATCGATATACCTAGAAACTGCAGGACAGCTTTTAGAGAAAGCCTCACATCGCATTCCAAGAAATTATGCGAATGGTTCAATGCCACATAACCTATGAAACGCACAATCACAGCCCTGTGCAAACGGCACTCGACTGTAGAACAATATTGCTAAAAATAACCAATGTCCGAAATATTTTGATGGGAGTCATCCACATCGCATTTTGACAAAATACGTGCAAATCTGCATGGGAAAACGGAAATATTCATTTACAGCCTTGTGTTAAGTAGGCTTTCTTATGGATCAACACAAGATAAAAGTTGCTTGAAAACGTTCAGTGAAAGTCTTTCACATCGAATTGCAAATATGTGTGTGAAACGCTTTAGGCGTCCCTTGAATAGCTTGCATTTAACGAAGCTTTAATTGAAGTCCTCGTAAGTTAATATACGTGAATTGGAAATCCATGAGGCCAAAACAAAGCATGCGACAGAACTGTTTTTCTATGCGTAGTTTCTCAGTATTGTTTTACTTGCTAAAGAATGCCTATCAGAAAGACCTACTGTACCATCAAACCGTGGTCTTTCAATTTCAGATAGGTATGTTACTTGCCTGTCCAGCAAAAGTGCTCGATTGGTCCACATTTGGTGTAACGCCAGCATATTTAACAAACAAGTACAAATACAACTGAGCCTTTCCACGATCTTCTAAGATGTGACGCCGCCTAACGGTGTCACATACCAAAATAAATCAACGTTAAATAATTCTCAAGCACGATTTAGGAGTTAGACATCATTCTAGGTAACACAGTTCAAAACAGCCTTCAATATGTAAAATCATGACATAATTAAAAACTGACAATAAAATAGTAATAAAAGTATGGGTTATTTTACACTTGCCGTCCAGAATTTCTGAGAACCGCTGCCCCTAGATCAAAACGATACGGTATTAATATTTTATGTTAAATTATGTTTTTTATTCTAATTTTCAGGACCTAAGCAATGGCCAGGGATGTGTCAGACTGGCACCAGACAGTCACCAATAGACCTTGATCCTCAAGTTGCCGTCCCAAGTCATTTCGAGCCGTTAGTTCTGCTCAATTACGACAAGGCAGCCGCCGGGAACATAACTAACAACGGTCACTCAGGTAAGTGTAAATGTGACATTCAGAGGACCGTGCATCGTGATATGTTCTGGGAACATACTAACAACGGTCACACAGGTAAGTGTAAACGTGACATTCAGGGCACCGTGCATCGTGATATATTCTGAGAACATACTAACAACGGTCACACAGGTAAGTGTAAACGTGACATTCAGGGGACCGTGCATCGTGATATGTTCTGGGAACATACTAACAACGGTCACACTGGTAAGTGTAAACGTGATATTCAGGGCACCGTGCATCGTGATATATTCTGAGAACATACTAACAACGGTCACACAGGTAAGTGTAAACGTGACATTCAGGGGACCGTGCATCGTGATATATTCTGAGAATATACTAACAACAGTCACACAGGTAAGTGTAAACGTAACATTCAAAGGACCGTGCATCGAAATATATTCTTATAATAAAAGCAACGGGATGCACTAATTTCTCAAATTTATTTTTGGAATAAAACTCTACATGTTTCGGGTAGTTTCTCTGTCCATCGTCAGGAGTTTTTCACGGTACACACAGCAATGGTATATGTCATACAGGTTATGCTGACTGCTTGCTAGCAAGCAGTCACCATAAATAAATTTGAGAAATTAATGCATCCCGTTGCTTTTATTATAAGAAAGTGTTTCGTAATATACGGAAAACAGTAAATCTCGCTTATGTGTCTTGGGCGATTGGCCACGTAAAATTCGGTTTCGAAGTACAATTAACGTTTCCTTAAATTAGCAGAGCACTGGCTTCACTGAGGCCGGCTCCGTCATCCGACGCGTGTCGTCTTCATAACGAATGACGCTCAGAATCTTGACCAGATGATGACGTACTGCGAGTCATCTGTGCTCCTGCCACTGTGGCACCTCCTCACTGAGGATAAATGGGTCTGACATGTAGATGTACGAAATATGATGCATGTACAAGAGGCCCTTATTTTCGGCTAGTGCATTCATCCGAATTCCTTCTATACATTTTTCGCATAACTCTAAGTATTATTAGCTGTCTTAATGTTAAGATTTTGGCATGCATTCAGGTGACGAGACACGAACTTTCACACTGCAAATTAACACCAACAAGGCAGAACAGAAGCTGATGTGTCCCATTCAATTTCACTTCCTTCTGGTCTTCATGGATCTTCCCTAATGACATCTTCTCAACAAAAATTGAAAAACACTGGCAATAGAGCATCTTGGTACAGACCATTCTGAACAGTAATATATCAGATAAATTGGACTTTATTCATAGTACTGAGTGCCTATTAGATAACAGGAGTAGTGCATAAAATGTTCTATAATAATCTTTGGTACAATGACTCATGGTGATTAAAAAAACCCCTAAAGATGATTCATCATTTGAATCAAAACATGTTCAGTGAATAATTTGTATAATAAATAAATCTTATATTGCATGGTGTTCTTAATTTCTGATATCAGACCAGTTCTTATCTACACATACTTTATAATAAGTTTAATTTAAATACACTTTAATTAGCTTAACTAGCCTCAGGATTGCACATAAAATGTATTCAGAATACTGTGCAAAACTTCCCATCTAACTGCATCATAAGCTGCCTTGAAGTTTATAAATGGCTAAGGATGGTACTGCCCCATTTCCTACCCCTTCCTTCACCGTAATCTAACAGATGGATAATGTCTGACCTATTATTTCAAAACCCACAGTAATGGATCACAATAATTTAAACTCTTGAACATGTGGAGTCACTTGCAAAATAATGATGCACACAATGTTGTGTACTTAGCTCTTAAGAGTAATTTTCCTTTATAATTGCTACAATCAGTTTTATCACCATTCTTATACACAAGCATAATAACAGACTCCTTCCCATGCTAAGACAACTCAACCCTACTCCAGAGTTTGTAAGTCTGTGGATCTCAAAAAATTTGTCACTGTCAACTTCGATCAATTCTGCCAAAATCTAAGACAGGAATTTATATGTTTTCAACTCCATACCACCATCTCAACCTCACAGACACCCAACTCAGGTATCAGTAGTTCCGCTGTATGCATTTCAGTCTGCCTGGTGTCATCAACCCCAAGCACATGCAAACAGCTGTAAAAACTGACTCTTCTGAATGTTCAAAATAGTGTGAAAACCTACTAGCACTGGTTAATTCTATAAGTCTAATTTCGTTATCATCAATCCACCTACTTGTTACAAGCCAAAATACCCATTCTTCACACTTCACAGTACCACAATACATGTGTACAGTGTACAGACCTTCAAAGCAGAAAAGGCAGTCAAATTATGGAATGAAAGACTACTCACATACAGGACTTAAGGGGTAAAGTAACTTGAAGTGAAAATTCGAACTGAATAAAGAATCTACCACAACACTTGCACACTGCTTTAACAACCATGGCTACCATATATCTTGTTGACAGTAAGGAATAAATTTAATCTATGTAATAGTACCTCTGGGCATTCTCTATTACATATACAGTAAGAAACAGGAAAGAGACAAAAAGATTATGTCCGCCTAAAGCATATTACATTACAGATATTGTTCTACTTATAGTAATGTTGAAGATGGAGCAACCCTGTGAAATACTTATGGCAGCTGGTGGTTTGCTTGCTGTCTACCGTCTGGAACAAATACATTTCCATTGGGGAGCCGAACACACTTTTGAAGGGAAAAGGTGAGTCACATGTTTCTTTCATATCATGTTGAATGATGAACACAGACAGTAACAGATGAAAGTTTGTTCATGTGACAATAAGTTTGTCTGCCGTTATTTCTTCCTGATTTTTCAAGCCTGGTCAATCCAGGCAATTAACCTCCCACAACTTCTAGACACAACAGAAACTCCAAAGTCAATGATTATAGTAGCAATGAAAAGTGCATCCACCCAGTGGATGGAATAAACCCAGAATTTTCTTGGCCTGCAGTTGTCCACATCTTGAAACGTGCAGCCACTAGGATTGACTGCGGTGAATTCCATGAGTAACCAAATTACTTTAATTCTGAGTGTTTGGACAATACATCTCTGATCCCCAATTAGAAATGTGCAATATGTGAAAGCTTCCAAAAAGATAACATTTGAAAAGTCACTATCAAATTTAATTTAGGATGGCACTTAGAGGTCAAAGCACTACAACACTGTTAATGATTGGTGTGCTGAACACTGACACCAGGACCCCAAGCACACAAGCAGGGAATCCATAATTCTGATAAACAATTTGGAGTAGATTACAATGATGGTAACGTTAGGATATGAGACCCTAAGTGATGATTTTTTAAGTGAATTTAACAAGGACATGATGGAGATGATGAAGGTGACCTCAGTACAAAATGAGATCAGATGAAGGAGGCAGTAAGAAATGTGGCAGGTAATAAAACAGATTAAACTGAATATGGACAATTGGTCCTACAGAAATAAAGGTTGGAAAGCAGGGTGAATATACCAGACATTATTGGAATAAACAATAATATAATATTGTGTTTAGTGAGAAAGAGAAATGCTTGATATTTTGACAACTTGAATATGATACTTCAAAGACAGTAAAGACATGTAAAAGAGAGAATATGAAGATTGAGTAGGTGGAAGGGCAGACAGACTATGTGGCAAGACTAGGAAGATGTATGGGAATGGTGTGGTACCAGTCTGCCTTCCATCCTTTTGTTGAAGGAACATTAAGTTCTGCAAAATAAAAATAACTGGTTGATTCCAGTCTGAGAAATGATCAAGGTTATTAGCTTGAAACATTGGAAGTGACAAAGCAATTAATTCCTTACCTAATGACACAAAGGAGACAGGCCAGAAGTCGCTGAAGGAATTACAGCTTGAGTAGAAGACAGTTAAATGGGGCACCCATAGGAGATAGCAGCGACATGAGGTTTGACCAAAACCATAAGCAGTACGAAGGCAGGGCTGTAGATAAATCAGAGACGTCCATCTGGTGATGCTGGAAACAGGAGAAATGCTTAGATGTACCAACTGGAGAACAGGTAACTGGAAATCTAGAGGATGTAATGTATCTCAGTATAGCATACAAGGTATTGGGGAGGATGGATGCAACATAGGAACTTGAAGTGTGAAAACTGACAGATAAAGATGGAAAGGACAGACAAACAAGAAACCAAAAGAGAGGGCAAAAGTTTACCATTTTTGTGTTACTAGAGGATACAAATACTGTGATACCCGCTGAAGGGAGTCTTGTGTGAGTTGGGAGCAACGAATAGAATTTAAGGACCTGGATGGTAATGGGAAATAATTGGGGGACATACTAATTCAAAAGAGGGGGATGGAGTGTGGGCAGTGAGGGCTCACTGCATGTTGAATAGTGGAACACTGACAGGACTGAAGGTAGAGTGACAAGCAAGTGACTTAAATTGTGAATAATGGCATTACTGTGAGAGCAGACAGATGGGAAAGGAAACATCAGAAGGGCACAAACATGGGAGGAAATATAATTTATGTAACAAGTAAATGATATAGATCTGAACCAAATAATATGGGTGGGAGTAACAAGTATAAACAACACATTATATCACACGTATTCTTGGCTATTGGTGTATACACAATCAGAATAGTTTAGCCATAATATTTTGAAGAAAAGGTATAGATTATGAACCTAAAAGATATGAATCTGAAGGCTGTGTAGGTGGTTTAGGGAGAAGTTAATGGCAGAACTACTGACAGGGCAGTGAGGCATGTACACACCTCCAAATGCATTTACAGCACTGAATAATTTTCATAAGGAGGGCAGGTACAGTACATGCAACAATGCACATACTGTATACTATAATGCAGGACATGACAGAGAAAAAATGTCTAAGGAAAGGGGTACAGAACAAAGACTGATCAGCATGAGAAAAAATGTTTGCAAATATAAAACCTGTTAAAGCAGCACTATTGGACGTTAGAAATGATACTATATCAAAAGTAACCTTTAAAGTTGTAACAAAACATACCAAGGACCTGGCTGAATCCAACAAAAATAAGTGGTGAGACAAGGAACCAGCTCAAAAATAAATTTGTTACACAGAATTTCTTTTGGAGCTATAGTGATGTGGCTTCAGTGCACAAGGTACTATCAAGATGTCAAACTGTATTTCAGAAAAGTAGGATGATGGGAATTGTCTTTGTAATCAAAATGACAGTGGATAATAATACAAGGGATTCAAGAAAGGGCAAATACACTGCCGTTTTAAGTTGTAATTTGTTGTGTCCTGCACGGACCCACTGGGGAACGTATCATGGATGTTGTTCCAGGAGGGACTGAGCTCGAACCTCAGGTTAAAATGGGGAGTTCAGCAGGCTGCACACACTCGCAATAATCCCCACATCAAGTGTACTGCAGTTTATTGTGCATAAACAGTGAATAATGCTGTTACAAAAGAATTGTATTGAGTTCAATTCTCAGGATCTTAGATCGCTGCATTAACATTAACACTGATCGTCCAGCTTCATTCAAAGCTGCTGGTCACCATTCGAGATACTTCTGCATACTGCGACTGGCTCACAAGGCAGCTACTGTTACATACGTCAACCCACACATTGCTCCCACAATAAATATTTAGCGTGACTACTTATAAACAAAAAGAAACAGAAGAAAACTATATTCCTCCCATGCCTGGCCTGCTTACTAAGAAATAAAAGTGTGAACAAATAGTATAAGTTACAGAAAGGTGAGGACTCTGCATGATGAAATAAGCTTATGACTTACATGCAGTACATACCACAATCCTGCAGAAAGAAAAAAAACAGTGTCTATCAACCACACAGCAATATTATCCATCAACTATACAACACCAACTGCATTACAAGTATGGGTTAAGTGACTAATTTAATGAACTAAATAAGTGAGAAAGATATATGGGTTTCGTATTTAATGTATTTATTGTTGTTAAAACTGAAAAGTATTGTACACATACTAACAATTGCTTTAAAAACAGGTACTGCAGTGACAGGACTTTCATGTGTGAATTCTTCAGAACAAAGAGATTATAAAAAGTAACAAAATTGAAAGTGGAAAGATACCATGATAAACAGGAAGTTAAGGCTACATAAGATAGATTAGTTGTGTGTTGTCTGAAAAAAAAGGAGAGAGAGACTGAAGAATTACAAAAAGTGGATTATTAGGGGGAAATGAAAAGCAATAAAAGGGTAGCTAGGTCAGTTGAGAAAACATGGCTAAGATTGCAATAGACAGATTTCTTAGCCTAGGTAATTTAACCATACTCCAGTGTAAGAAAACTATAAAAAATTGATGGAATTTTGGTGGAGTGGAGGTATGGGAGATGTGTGAGCAGTGGAAGAAAATTAACTCAAGACTAAATTACATAAGACGGTGTCAGGGGTTTGTAGACACACAACCAATGGCTCAACACATTTCATACAGGAAGTGATGGCAACCCAGGTGTACCAAAAATAAATAGCCCATTAATACTACAAAAACATAGTGCTCTTAGATGTAAGAGGTACAATAAATAAATGTTTGCAATTGTTACTAGAGGACTGAAAGCAAATAGCTGGATACACAGAACTAAAGCATAAGTAGGAAAGATAGGTTTACCACATACATTATTTGAGCGGAACAAGAGAATTTTGGGAGTAAGGTATATGTGTACAGCAATATTAAAATGAGGTGCAATTATACTGAAAGACAGATCATGGATGCAATGATTGCTATTAATGTACATGCTAATATAAAGAAAATGTGGGGGACAGAATACATAAGTTAAAAGGAATATCTGCAAAGGAAAAAAATCCCATGTCTAAGAAGGGGAAAGGTAAAAAGCTGGGGTAAAAGCAAGAACTGAAGAAAAAAATTTGAAATAAAAAAAAAAGGTCACAATTTCATGTAGAAATTGCTTACAAAGAGACGGTTCATTGTAATAACAGCTTTTTGCTTAGGGATATTTTGGAATGCTTGTTTAAAATAAACAGCAAATAGGAGAGACATGTTAAATGTAATGTTACATAGCTAAAAAGAAAAAGGATAAACTATCACAGCAAAACAGCACATATTGTTTCAGCTAACAATATTGTAATCAATGAGTTCCTACCCTCAAAACAAGCAGGTGTTAGTAGGATTAAGCAATTTAAAAAATTCAATAAACTGCTTACTCATTTGGACATGAATTAATGTTTCATGTATGGACAGTCATTCTGGTCTATGTGTGTTCTAGATGGCCTCTAGAAATGCACTTGGTACACTATGATCGACAGTTCAAATTCAGTGAAGCAGCAAAACGTAAAAGGGGTCTGGCCGTGCTTGCTGTTTTTTTCCATGTGAGTATAGAATGTAATGTTTACAGTCGAATGCATCTCAAAGACAATCTCATACTTGAATACACATGTCACCTACATACAAACATCACCTACATACACACATCACCTACATACACACATCACCTACATACAAACATCACCTACATACACACATCACCTACATACTCATATCACCTACATACACATGATTTCAGGATTCCACCACAAAGTAGATGAGAACTTTGCTCTTCTGGGATATTATGCAACCAGTGGTGGTACTTAAATAAATTACCAACACTTACTGTGTACAACCAGAAGGGCACAGTTCTCATCACCTACACATCTTACAGGTGAGTCTCTGCTACACCAAATATGCTAAGCCACTTCCCGTGCAACTACAGAAGTCCAATAAATTCTTGCAGAACACAGTCTGAATTACATTAATTTTCTTCCACTGCTTACACATCCCCCATACTTCCACTCCATATGGAACTCTAGCTGAAACTAACATTTTATCATGCTGATATCACTTAAATCTGGAAGAAAGTAAACTGCATCTACTTTTTTCATTTGTGGGTTATTAAAAAAGGTTATTAACAGCTCGCAATATACAGCATTCCAACTTAGGATGATATGTGACTAACAGGATAGAGAAGAAGGAAATCAGGGCCTTATCTCAGAAATTAGGCTTGTAGTTGTCTAAGGCACTAAGCAGAAGCATAAACTGTCAGGATAGCCACCCTCTAGGTGGAGATTTGAAGCCAGTGCCTCCCATATACGAAGCAGGAGTGCCACCCACTCAACTTAAATGCTTAGTCAGCAAACTATAGAAATTTAAGTGAGAACAGTTTCAATTTCAGAAGTTTAGCTTTGCTTATCACCGTTTCAGGCACATTAGCATCCCTGCTGAGTGCCCAACAAAATCTGTTTGTTTACCTGCCTATATACACAAACTGAGAACCACACAACAGATTTTCACCATATTTGATATTTAAATAATTTTATTAAAAATTATCGAGCAATCTGAACTTTCATCAAGACCAGCTAATTTCAATGACTACTTTAGATGAAGAACTACAAGAATTTCTTGGCTGAAGTGTTTGCATCCCCACCATACACATGGACATATAAGACAAAATTATACTTCATATATTTGAAATCCCCTGTGCCTACAATGAAAATGTGTTGCTTCAATTAGTTGGTTTTCCTTTTGTTTTAGCAACAGTGTTACAATCCTGAGTGAGAGGAAATCATAACCGATTGTAATACTGTTTCTGGGCAACAGAAAAACCATAAACTATCTGCAGCACTGTATAAATAAAGGAGTGAGCATGCCATAATAGTAATGTGTACATTTCCTAACTGGTATAATGTGCTGATAGTTGTGAAAACAACTGGGAAGTTCTACCTACTGTTATCATATTACCTCAAGTCAATGTATGACTATATTTTAATATTACAATGCTGAATTGCTAGATAGGTATATATTTGACACTCAGGTGACCATGCAACATGATAAATTCCTATAATAAAACCAACCAGATGCACTAATTTCTCAAATTTATTTTTGCAATAAAACTCTACATGTTTCAGACAGTTCCTCTGTCCATCATCAGGAGTTTTGTGAGCAAACCTGTATGACATATACCATTGCTGTGTGTACAGTGAAAAACTCCTGATGATGGACAGAGGAACTGTCTGAAACATGTGTGTACAGTGAAAAACTCCTGATGATGGACAGAGGAACTGTCCGAAACATGTAGAGTTTTCTTCCTAAAATGTATTTGAGAAATTAGTGCATCTGGTCCTCCTTGAGGTATCTCCACCTTGACGAAGACATTATTGCCGGGGAAGGAGGCTTGCATGGTGCAATGACCCGGAGAGCTATGCCGGCAGTAGCATAGCTACCGGTAGGGCCATCCATGCCGAACAGGTCAAAGGAGAGCACCCAGACAAAGAGAGATACCCTGGCCCTCCAGGTTGGGGTTGGGCGTGCTGCTAGAGACTGCACCCCATAAAAAATCTATTGCTGCGAAGGTTCAACGAGGAAATTTCGGACAGATGCAAGGAAGATAAAACAGGCTATTTGAAATGGACAATGAGAAAAAGATTAATTTAGCAACCTGGAACATAAGGACGATGTTACAAGTGGGAAAAATGAGGGAAATAGCAGAGGAGTTACAGAAATGGGAAACAGATATCACCGCAATACAAGAAGTGAGATGGAAAGGAAGTGGCAAAATAAATAAACCAAAATATATGGTTTACTATAGTGGGGCAGAAAAACAAGGAGAACATGGAGTAGGGTTCACTGTAACAAAGAAATTGCAAAACTATTGTATGGGGTTTGAACCCATAAGTGAAAGAATGTGTAAATTAAGGATTAGAGGGAAATTTTATAATATAACATTAATATCTGCCTATGCACCAACAGAAGATGCACAAGATGAAGCTAAAGAGCAGTTCTATGAAGAATTAAATATAACTCTGGAGCAATCGTCTGAACATGACGCTGTCATAATATTAGGAGATTTTAACATGAAAGTTGGTAAAGAGATGAACAATAAATTAATTGCAGGAAAATATACACTGCACAATGAAACTAATGATAATGGATTAAGACTGTGCCAATTTGCAGAAATGAATAATTTACTAATAAGTAGCACAATATACGAACATAAGAAAATACATAAAGGAACATGGAAAGATCCCGCAAACAAAACAGTAAAGCAAATAGATCATACACTGATCTGTAAAAGAAGAGCAAGTACAATACAGGATGTAAGAATGCTAAGAGGACCAAATTGTGACAGCGATCATTTTCTAGTAAGAGCGATTATAAAACAGAAGATAACAACAAATTATGAAAAGAGACAACAGAAACAAAGATGGGATATAAATAGACTAAACAGTCAGGAAATAGTACATGCATATCAAGAAAATATTGATACTCAAATAGATAAAACAGAAGTAAGAGAAGATATTAATGAAGAATGGATGAATATAAAAACAACAATGGCAAATTCAGCCAAAGAAATAATTGGAATACGGAAAAAAGAAAGAAATGAATGGTTTGATGATGAATGCAGGGAGGTAATAGTGGAAAAGAATAAAGCAAGAAATAAATGCCTGAATAGAAACACAAGAGTAAATACAGAAGATTATGAACAGAAGAGAAGTGAAGCAAGAAACCTGTTCAAGAAAAAGAAGAGGGAACTGTTGAAGAAAAAAATAGAAGAAATAAGAGAATCCAAAGAGAAAAAATTAACGAGAAAATTCTATAAGGGCATTAAGGAATTAAATAGACCTTACCAATCAAAAAGTGCTGTAAATAAAGATGAACACGGAAGGTCAATAATGGAACAAAAAGAAATATTAAACAGATGGAAACAATATTTTGAAAGTTTATTAAAAACAGAAATTGAAACAAGAGAAATAAAAGGACAAGACAAGGAACCTGAAGAAGAAACAGAAAGAGTGGGACAAGAAACCTATGAACCAACATTAGAAGAAATCAGATATAATACACAGTATGAAAAATGGAAAAGCGCCTGAAATAGATACTAGTACAGTGGAACTTATGAAAAGCACAGGGAAAAAAATGGAGCAAAAAATATATAACTTAATTAGGAAAATATGGCAGGATGAACAAATGCCAAAGGAATGGGAGGAAGGAATAATATACCCAATATACAAAAAGGGTGATAAGAGTGTCTGTAGTAATTACAGAGGAATAACACTGTTGAATGTAACATATAAAATATTTACTAGTCTTCTGCATAATAGATTGCAGAAAATAACAGAAAGAAAAATTGGAGATTACCAGGCGGG
>Ga0123354_10005280_pt1 | contig 18726 bp, 16 predicted proteins | sample TergutLab28metaG_2_FD_97872 | JGI IMG/M metagenome (GOLD analysis project Ga0123354, IMG submission 97872) | Labiotermes labralis P4 segment gut microbial communities from Petit-Saut dam, French Guiana - Lab288 P4 | ecosystem: Host-associated > Arthropoda: Insects > Digestive system > Gut ...
ACAGATACAGAGGTCCCGGGTTCGATCCCCGGCGCTACCAGATTTTCTGAGTAGTAGTGGGTCTGGAACGGGGTCCACTCAGCCTCGTGAGCCTCGTGAGGTCAATTGAGGAGCTACCTGAATTTAAAAAGTAGCGGCTCCAGGTCTAGAAAACAGAGATTAACGGCTGTGGGGACTCGTTGCGCTGACCACGTGACACCCCTCCATCCGCAAAAGTTGGCACTAACTTCGCCGACCGGCGGCGGCCGCTCTGTCGGTATAGTTCGTGTGCAGACTAAGGCCACGGAGTTTAGTTATATGGTCCTCTGTTGGAGCATATATATTAATTAATGTAATATTGTTACATTTACCTTTTAATCTTAGTTTACATAGTCGTTCATGATACGATCAAACCCTACGACATAATTTTGCATTTTCTTCAGGAGTATAAATCCAGTGCCAGCTTGTCCTGTTTTGCTGCTATGTCCACTGCAATATAATGAGCAGTTCTGTTTTTTTATTAAAACGGTTCCAGTCCATCTTATTTCTTGTATCTCTAGTTGTGTTTTACTTATCTGTTCTGCTAACTCTTGCATTTTACCCGGGTGTAACAAAGTCCTTATATTCCAGGTTCCGATGATTATTTCGTTCTCTCTGTTCCATTTTACTCGCCTTTTTCTGCATCCATTAATCAGTCTGGCAATCCTCTGTTGAGATTTTTTGCATAAATTTTTTTCCTTGGAGAGGTGGCTGGCCTCACGCAAAAGCCCCAACCTGGAGGACCAGGGTTTGTATCAGGTTTGCTCCTCTAGATAGGTTGCCTTCACCATGGCTTAGGACTCCTATCTAGCCCCCCTGTAACCCTAGGGATGGGACCCTTAACAGGTACTACTTCCCGGGCCAGGAAGACCCGTAGCTCACTTCAGCAGGGTCGCTACTCCCTGGGGTAGGACTGTCTCACTTGAGAGTTCCTACCCGATACCGATCTCCAACCTGGAGGGCACCACAAGCTTTAGCACTAACAAAACTCTGCACTCTGCCCACACAACGGATGTCTGTCCCACATGATACTCACAACAAAATCATCCTTCCTTACAAAGCATTCAATGACTGGTTTTTGTAATGGAAACACAATGTGATCTCTAGGATGCAGGAACTGAAACCTTACACGTATGTATAATGTGTACCTATCCAGTTACTGCTGATTCAAATCTTGTACCAAGATTTTACTTTTTTCATGCCATTAAATGTGCCATGTGCTAATTTACAGATGGCATATGAACTCTTTCTTTAACAGTTCGATCCCTCACTGAAACACTTTTCCTCATTTACCTTCTGGACACTGTATCCAATTCACTGTTCAAAGAATGTAATAATTAAAAAACCCTGAATGGCTATTATAAATGTGTATATATTGAAGCATACGAGTACTTGCACATACTTGTGTAACTACACACATCCTTCACTGACAGGAAGAAAACCAAATAAGTGCCAACAGTCAATTACATTATTCTGTAGGCAAATGTATTTTTGCAAAACTGCTTAAGAGTCAAAGAGGCAAAGTTGTTTCTGTGCTTATACTGGCAGAAATCATACCCCACTTACAAACACCAATGATCACACTGGGTTTGACAAACACCAAGAGAGTGCACTCATATAATTAAGATGTAAGGCATAGAAAGAATCAGTTCTGGAGTATCTGAAGATATTTAAGATATCACACAACCACTATTTAAAAGAGAGAATGTTTCACATGTTCACACTATGAAACTACAGCTAAAATACTGTCTCATCTGCAAAGAAAGGTAGTGGAAAAATTTTAAAGTTTTATTCCTTAAACATAAGCACCATAACTCAAAAAAAAAATAAAGATGCAACATGACTGTGAAGGAAATGAAACTTTATTTTAACTCACAGATCATAATTCAGCCACCTCCAGACTAGGAAGTGCCACTTTCAAAATTGAAGAATTACTAGAACCCAGAGCAGAACAATTGTGTCTTTGATCTCATATTGCAAACTGACTGAATTGTTGATACCTGTGACCTTTATTCGAGAAGTATACCAGCTCAGATTTTGGCTGGGAAACTGGCTATCCGAACTTAGGTTGTTTGTGGTTTTCCACAGTACCGTGGACAAAGGCAGATACATTCCCCACATAAACTCTCATACCGACATGCAGGATTTAGATTGACACACAATGGCAATACTAACACGTCAAAAGATCATATGACTGGTAACTTCCACACTGCAAAATTCATTCAGGTATGGACACGTGGTACAGACTTACCATCAACTTCCGTTTAACTTCATGCGATGCGACAGCACTATGTTCATGCTTATCTTTTTTCTTGAGGGCCTCCAGCTTCTCTTTTTCCCGTCGTTCACGCTGTTCTTCCAATTGCTTTTGCTTCTGCTGCTCCCAGAACTCCTGTCCAGAAAAAAAAAAGGTGTGCCAGCATCAAGAATTAAAAAGGTAAAGTCTTTACTTATTTCTTTGCACACAATGAATGCATGGGGGAAAGGAGATATAGCTCCACTCATTCTTAACTTCAGCACTAGACAGATGCAAATGACCAGCTTCATGACCCAGCCACTCTTTTTTTTTTAATGGCTCAACAACCCTAGTGGGCCTAGGTCTCCTCATTGTCAAGGTTTTGAGATCACACTCAGACACACCACACAGGTAGGATTCCTCTGGAGGAGCGATCGACTCATCACAGAGACCTCTACCTGACAACACACAACACTCACAACAGACAGACATCCATGCCCCTGGAGGAATTTGAACCCACAGTCTCAGGAAGTAAGCAGCCATAGACCCATGCCTTAGACTCTGCAGCAAATGGGATCAGCTCCCAGGCACTCTACCCCTGGAAACATGGTCCTTGGAAATGTACATACTGAACATGAGATTAGGTGTGCCCCAGAGCCAGCTTGGAAACTTTGGAGAAGAGAAAAAATTCCTGCCCATGCCTGGAATCGAAACAAGATTCCTTAGTTACTAAAATCAATATAATGCAAATGTTAACATCCTAAGTTAGATGTATTCAAAAAAAAAAACAGCCACATACTTTGGTACACAGACAGGAATATTTTGAAAGAACTTGCTGTCCCCATGTTCAGAAGACAGGGCATTCCCCTGACTACATGTGTTACCCCCACACCTCAGAAGCCAGTAAGTAATGTTCATATTTACTGTTATAAACACATCCATTGCCACAGTGCAGCATTCAAATTTTCATTACAAGTTTGGCCTCAACAACTGCATTAAACCTTGCTGTTTTGTTACTTTAATTTTATGCCATGCGAGTACAGAAACAACACAGGCACAATTGTTAGATTTCATTGTTCACAGACGTGAAGCTAAATTCTTCTAAACAGCCGATGATACTAAGTGTAACCAACACTTCCCATAACTGGGACAGAATTCAAACACTAGCTCCAATTTTCCCAAATCACTGCCATAAATGTAAAACCATTCTTGTAAAGTGACCACAATAACTACAATGAATATCACTTGAGGATCACTACAGAATGTATCGAAAATCATACATTTACTTCCTACAAGAAATCTCATTACTGCTTCCAAAGTTCCAAATTCCTCAACACAATAACACAATTTTCAAGTACCTAATTGTTAGGTAAGAGCCTGAATGAACTCTACTGTCAGCAGCTTTACTATAAAATAATGTGTGCTCTGGGCAACATTTCCCCATTCAACATTCCCCTCATGCACAGCACATTCAAAATGTTCCATACATGAATTACACTTAAAATCTGGCAAAACTAATTCATTTCAAGATACTGTCCTACAGTAGCTGAATACATCTGCATGTGTTTGGACAATACTTCATACACTTTTTAAAACCATAATGCACAACCTGCTGCTACAAAATCTTCAAAATGACTTGTTCTCCTGCTGCTTCCTATGACAGCCTGGCAAACATTTTTTCATTGGAAGAGAGGTTAGGATCTGATGGTGTAGGATCAGAAGAGTACAGAAGGCTGAGAAGACCACAGTATCATACTTGTCACACTACTGTTACTACACAGACAGGATCAGCATATCTGGGCATTTTTTTGCAACACCATCAAATTACTTTGACACACTTTGGCCACACTACCTTCAGATAGAAAAGCATCTCCTTCTGCCTTTCCTTATTTACTATAGTGCCATCAGAAATAAACTGGTTGCACAGAATGCCCTGCATAATGAAGCAGAGTTCCAAAATCTTTCCAGCAGGCCTGCCAGAATTTTACACATGGCACAAGAAATCTATGATTAAACTCATATTTTGGAGGAAGCCTAGATTGTTATTTGCTGCACTGAAATGCTCACCACCGATCTTCAAACAGTCATGCCATTATTTCTGTGGCAGCATTCTTCATTCATTATTTTAGTAATGCCACCTTTAAACATGATGTTGTGGCAACTACCAAATTAAATTTTGGAATCCCTGTTCAACTGCAAGATGATGATTATGACACAAAATGTATTTATGCTCGTCCTGAAGTGTCACTGTTATGCATTGCTGCAGACCATCCACTATGCATGTGAGCTTCCAGTAATGCATGACAGTCCCTGATTGTGTGATACCACTCAAAGACTTTGAACCAGGACACCATTTGCTCAACATACACCATCAGACACACCACTAACATTTCCATCACCAATAATTTCTGTCATATCAGCTCACCGATTGAAATGATTGATTTCCCCAGTTTGGAACCAATCACACACTGTACTGATCCCTGCAACATATCATGGTCACCAATCCTACAGACACTCACCCATTGTGCCATGTGTACAGGGCATTTAAGTTGAGACATCTACACACTGTGCAACAAAACTAAGGACCAAATATTGTTCCAAGTACCCAATCAAAAGAGATTTAAGTATACAGCTGCCAGCCATAATGCCAGTCACCCACAATTTCCTTGTACATAAGCACATAATTGTCTCTGTGTGGCATTTCTCTGCTTTTCATTCTTCACATTATTTACACCCAGTATCTATCAACCATACACGCTAGTATAACTACCTAATTTGAAGACAAACATGGGTCATTAATTGTCCAAGGCCTGTAACTAGGTTCCAAATCAAACTGTAGCTTCAGAGCTCCAACATCCACTTTCATTCATAGCCAGTTGACGATCTGGAAATTAGTAATCCTGGGAGATCATATATATGCTAGTTCAAGTCTTCAAATGAGTAAACTTCATACTTTTTTTTACACATGGGGTATTTGCACAATACTCATTTTATTTATTCACGTACATAGGGGACACTTACGATACCAACTGTAAAATCAGGTGCTTTTAATTATACATTCTGTGTATTTATTTTTATACTGTTTGTATTCCTGTATGACACCCTGACGAGAGTTGCAGAAGCAACTGAAACTTGTCGATAAATAGTAATATAGGGAAAAATACAATATATTGTATTGATGTGCGTTTGTTGGTTAATATAAATATTCTTCAATGCATGGACATGGAAGATACAAAAGTGATTTAACTATAAGTTTCAAAAGTTACTTGTATTGCATTGGCAAGAGCAAACATTCAAGTGAAGCAGGCAGTTGTTATACAGGTGTATTTATCTCCAACTAAGTCATATAAATATATAAAGTTCACTCCTACGTGATTCAGACATAACGTAATATCATTTTGAGGGAGTACATGTCACACATAGGTGATATACGGTTAAACTATAACATCGGCATTGGTAAATGGTAAAATATAAACTAAGAGTAAAACATATCTATGTATAAATGTAGACAGCGTTATAGGTAAAGTGTGTACAGCACCTGAGTGCTGTTTGCATCCAAGCATCATTACTTCCAGTCAAATTTTAGTTGTAAGTCTGAAATTATGAAGTTAAAATAATAAATGCATTAAATATATTTTTGCAATCTCAAAAATATACAATAATATAGGAATAATGATAGTGATAATGATAAACATGTCATTTACAAATGACGATGTTGTATTTTAACTGTATATGACATTTGTGCAACACATACTCTCAAAACACACAAGAGTAACCTTTATAAATGAACTAGTGCAATAAGTTGGAAATAAATGCACCTGTATATGTTTATTGTATGGAAGATGTATAACATTAAGCAGATAGCTGCTATTTTTTGGTGACTTCTTGTTTATTGGCAGTTTGCTTTAAAGGGTCCCTGTTCAAATGTGACTGTAGACATTTTATTTACAAATCATATGTGACTTACAGCCATTTTGTTTCTTATTATACAAAAAATACACTAGCCCTTACAGGGGCAACTTTAATATGATGTGCCGAAACCCTGAGCTTCGACAACGGATTGAATTCATCTCACCATGCCCTGAATTATGGACCGATCATGACGATGTGAAGAAACAACACTGTTGGAAATGGAGTTTATATTAACATATCGTAGGCTTTACTTGACTTTATTTCGTATTTGTGTTGGACATCAATATGGTTCAATAAAATGTGTGCGGGGTGACATCCGGGCAAGGTGATTTCAGGAAACCGTCAAAGCTTCACGATATATATCAGATTATTACTAATGCAACACAGAATGAAGGGCTTTTGCATACTAGGCTGTCACTCAGTACACAGCTGCTCTTTTTGTATTTATTTGAAAGTGCAGGGTAAGTTACACACTGCCGTAAGGGGTGGTGTGTTCGAACGTTGCCTTGTACCTACCACAGGCTCAAACCATTTCTTCTTCGTTCTGAACGCAATGGCTCACAATAATAGATTCGCGACCACGTCTAGGCTCTTGCTGATGAGGGTGGGTTAAATACAAGCGGTGCAGGTCGAAGGTACGGTGTCCCACAGGCCATGGAAAGAACACTGCTACAGAAATACCGGAAGGCTGAGCAAGTTCGAAGGCGCCGAGGTAATGGATTATGGCGCGTATCCAGTACAGTTCACGATGCTGTGTTAGAAGCCTAAGCTCAAAGGATGCCTTTCACCAAGTTGGCGAGTTTACAGCTGCTACTAACTGTAGTCAGTAGAAACGTGCGGTTATTTCAAGACTTATAGAAGCTGGTCTCAGAAAACGACACGATGTGGTAGAATCACATTCTCTGACGAATCTGCGCTTCGATCAGCAAAGGGCCGGTTTTGGTTTACAGACCACGGGAGAGAGTTACAACTCTCAAAACGTTCCCACCTCCACACGCAGTGGTCATGTACTTGTTCATTACTGGGGCTGAAATTTTGCTTCACTTAGAACAGCACCTAAACAGTCTTCAACATAACATTTTGAAGAATGTAAGGGTGACCTCCGTAAAACGAATTTATCCCGAAAAATTAACCCAGTTCCAACAACACCACTCCATTCACCATTCCCGTGTGTTTCACGAATGGCAATCACCGCAGGCCCACGTCCAAATCACTAACTGGTCTCCGCCAGTGCCTGGTATAACCCCATAAAGAATACAAGTACGTGGAGAAAACTACGCAGTAAACATGCGACGTCCTCCTTCCGACACACAGTTATGCTCTCTGGACTCTTGTGTCGTCTGTGTTATGTTCGACCCCTAACTTGAGTCTGCTGAGAAGAATGCGGCCCATGGATGCAGCTCAAGGATTCTGGACGTGATATGAAGGATATCAGGCCATGAAAGGCCCTGAAAACAGTTATTTCAAGGGCTACCTTGGTAACTTATATTTTCTATAAGAAAGTGATATACTTAAAGCAGCAAAACGGCAGTAAGGCGTGTATGTTTTGCATATAAAGATGTTTGTCTACAGTCGCACTGGAACGTGAACTTTGTAATTAGAATGTCTACGAACAACAACAACGGGAAAATGGCATACATATTAGCATCAGTTGTACGTCTAGGCTGGACAAAGCTGCACAAGTAACTTCTGAAACAAACAATTAAATAATAAAACCGCACAGCTGACATGGTATTGCACGAATACAACACGAGCGGACGAAAATAAAAACCCATGCCAACGTCAAGATCTTCGAGGAGTACTAGTCAAACGCCCTGTCCACTTGCCTAAGATAGAATATCAATATTGCATTTCTGAACCTAGACTTGTCTGTTACTGTCACGCATCACGTCTCCAAATAAGATATCTAGTGCGACTACTGTAATAAATGTTATGGCAAAGGAAATCCGCGTGTGAACAAATACTGTAAATTATCAATAACTCAAATTACGACTGCGGCTGTATGCTTATGTCTCTTCGGGTGTGGGATTTGGGAAAACTTCAGGCGCTTATTTTTGTGGCATAGAGTGTACAAGTGGGCTCCATCCGCCTGCCATAATGTCAGTGCATTGGCATCTCTACCAGAGCATTCTGACGCTACCACGTATGTTCAAAGTATGAGTTGACAGGCAGGTGAGATTGTGAGTGAGCAACAAAGCTATTTCGTGAATGATTTCACGCTTCGAAACCCCTGCAGTTGAGAGTGAATGCAGTTTGTAGAATAATCGTAATATTTCCGAACAGTAATCTAGCATTAACACAGTCATTAGCAGCAAAAATTAAATAATAAACATTCATGTGCAGTGGGTGGGATTTGAACCTACAACCGAGCAAGATGAACTGTGATACATCACGTACTTGCGATAGCCCCACGCTGGGGTAACATATTACATGGCAGCTAGGAAGTGAGTTACAAAGAAGTGTAACTCCCCCGTTAAAAGCTAAATTCATTCCTCGAGAACTGCTCATAAGGCTTGTAAAACAGAAATTAATTCCTCAATTATTTTCCATGTAAAAAATATTGGTTTGTTCCATTCTCAGCCCTAAGCCTACCTATAATAAATATGTGCATCATTAAAGCTGTACAAAAATGTATAATCCACAAACAAACAAACAAAAAATACACACACATCTGACACTCCACAGATCAAATTTTGAAAAGTTATTCTAGAAATCACGGAAGGAAAAATTCATTACACGTAACAAAATTTGTAATACAGCTGTGACATGTGTCTGTGTATTACAGGACACTACTTTCAACAAATTACTGAAAGTGAATATAAAATGGCTTCAACAAGAACACTTTTTTTGAGCATGGGTGTAAGCTACATTACTTAACCCAGAAACCTGTGTTTGTTTTACCGGTGGGTCCCTACATGCCAACAACCAACCAGACCAATGCAGAATGTTCAAACATAATGCTGAAAATTCTTGAATACAAATTGTTTTAAGAATTGCAATTAAATGCATTAATTCCATTTTAACAAGTCCTACTCTTTTCTGACTTCAAAACAATGTTGATTGTGATGACAGTTCAGAAATAAGCATATTCCGTTTCTTAATTACAAAGAGTACAGTGTTAAAAATCATTACACCTGTGCTGCTGCAATTTGAATGAAACTCCCTCTTATCGAACAAGTCACATTCGTAACATCAATTTCAGTTGTCTTCAGAAAGATTCGGCCTCACAACCAAACGTAACATGAACATATACCCACTTATCTGGTGCTCACTAAATGTAACCTGAACATACACCAACTTATCTGGTGGTAACACGATCATGGGTTGTGCCAGGGAACCAAAAATGAACCTTTTACAGGCCTGATTGCACGCAGGGATTATCCTATTCTACAGGCACCAGTATAACCTGTATCATCTGGAAATACAGGATTTTAAAATCCCCATTACTAAAGGGGTGAAGGGGGTGGTGGTTGGATTGTAGCTTGGAAGAACATAATACTGAGAAATGCAATGCTTGGCCAGCTGTGTGCACACACGCATGCGCACGCACACATACACACACACACACACACACACACACAGACAGACTACCAGTGTAATGCACAGTGAATAAAGGTTCATTACTACTATGTACATTCTGCTTACAAATAAATGGTATAGACATTTGTTTTCTTCCCTATAGAACTAACAGAATTTCTCTCAAACATTCATTAAACTTCATGTTGGTGAGCAAGCACGTTATGTTTCGTCATTCAACAGCTGGGGAACAGTGGATCAGTTTGTGTTCACATTTGTTAAAAAGTCGCATTATTATTGTATGTCACGGCCTTTGATAAATTGTAATTTAAGTTTTAAGCTTACCATAGCCTGGCGGTGATGGAATCGCATTGCCGCTTTCTCTGCTTTCTTGGTGTAAAGGAGTGTAAAGAGGAAAAGAAGAAAAAATTAATGGAACAAAATAAAGAAATAACCACCACAGCTAAATGTTAAATGGCAGGTTAAGTTCTCCTTCTGAGTACTTCATAACTTACATTTGCATGTGAAGAAAGAACTGATAAAACAAAGCAAAAAATACAAGCACAAAAATAAGGATTGGTTCTAATAAACTGCATATTTTGACACACACACCATTAAATTCATAACTGCTTTTAATATCTGTAAACATAATATGGGGTGACACCATCTTTACATGTTCAACAATGTATCTCAAAAACATCAAACCTACCTACAGCAGTGAAAGTTTCAGGATAAAAAGAACAAAATTCACCTAGCAGCAGGCACTGATTATCCTGAAGAAAGCAAAGTGATCACCAATGACAATCCACTGTGTAACATTTGTCCACACACTGATTCACGTGTATGTGGCAGGATGCAAACTGCCCCTCCACAGAAGTGCAATGGAGTACTAAAATACACAATTTTAACCTCTACCACTGAATTTGCAATCCTTTACTTATAATCTGATAAACCAACGACCTGCAAAATTTGCGTTCTTTGTGGGTAAATCCTGTTAACTCTCACTGAGCATGCATAAATGTCTGATGGAATCTGCCATCTCTTTGACAATGTTAGGTCATCTGTAAACTGACAGTTGGTTTATCGTACCTAAGGTCTGCATGGTGCTCAACATTCTGACAATGGGAGGTCATCTGTAAAATGAAGGTTGGTTTATCATACTTAAGGTCTGCATGGTACTCAATATTTCGAAAATGGGAGGTCATCTGTATACTGAAGGTTGGTGTATCATACCTAAGGTCTGCATGGTACTGAATGGGAGGTCATCTGTAAACTGAAGGTTGTTTTATCATACCTAAGGTCTGCATGGTGCTCAACATTCATACTGTGAGGCCTTCTTCGTTTATCCAATTGAGCACTCTGGCAGGTGTATACCCACCCAGCATGTCTCATAACCCACATAACATGCAGATGGACTATGGCCACAGGCTTGGTTTTGTGAAATTAATGACTGCAACCAGCTTTCTGCATCTGCATCACAATGCTACTGCATCTACACTGCATATAGTAGGAAGCTCACACAGAATGGACACATACAAAGCAAACTACAGGTGTTGTTTTCTAGGTCCTGAAGCTTTCTGTGGTGGAAATTCTGAATTTTTAAAATACATTTTAAAAATGTAAAGATCATTCATCACCGCCCAGTATTTCTAAATTTTGTTTTTCTTGGGATTTGTCTATCAAATATGTAAGAAACTCTCAAACAGTATCCTCTTACATAACACCAAGGTCACACACTTGTGGTTTGCAAAAAAAAAATACAAAGTAATAATCTAAGTAATTTTCTTTCAAGGCTAGACAAAAAAAGTGACACAGGCTGAGCTCAACTGTTCCCTACTAACAGATAGTTCTAACTACACTCTCGTCTAACCAAAGTAACCAAACACCATTGAACTTGCCTTGATTGCACTTCCAGAACTAAGGAACAAAACAGAAAGTTATGAATAAATGTACTAATGAAAAGTGCCTGCACACAAATCTCTCAGCATTTATTCCTTACTGCAAACTGCACTTTGGTTGATGAAGACTTACTCCTTCTAACCAAAAGAACAACTACTACTTGCTATAGTGACAATATGAGCTTTGAAATACAGTACTCAAACTATCTACACAACTGACTATTGATCTATGTTTCAAAATCTGTCTTTTGTCCATCCATACTAGCATCTGACTGTACAACCACTGATCTCTGCAACAGATCATGGGAAGCTAGTCATAGGCAGATTCCAAAGTACATATTTAGGGATCTTCATGTACTTCCTTAGAGGCTACTGTGTACTGAGTGTCTAAATCTGACTGCGGGCTTTTTGGCACTTCAATGAAAATTCCATTATTCTGTAGTTTTTCACTGTGCATACATAATACAAAACTTTCTACTTATAAAGAGGAACATAAATGAAACCTATTTCATATTTTAAGGCCTATTTGGAACATAATAATTATTCATGTGGTGTGTGTGTGCATGTGGATGGTACAGAGTATTACACCTGTGAAGGATCTTATCACAGATTGTTACATGCCTGCAATAAAAGTTGTGGTGTATTACAAATATTATAACACAGGTACAGTAAAACGCATCTATAGCGGCAAGTGGCAAACTTTGGTTCCATTCAATGCTGGCCAACTTTTACAAGTGGCTATCTTATGGACAGCACTTGACACTAATGCCAATGTTTTGTCCAAACTTGTAGAGAAAGGAAGGCTGGGGGGAAACAGGTAGTTCTACTAATGAATGAAAATTTCAACCCATGTACAGTACGATACAAGCAATATACAACTCTTCAGGTCGGCCAACATATGGAGGTTGATCTTACACAGAAAGCATAGCACTAAATACGAAACTGTGGCATGGATTCAAGATAAGCAGGTGACCAAGTTATACAGTAATAACCACGTGTATCACAGGAATTTTCTGGTTACATAAAAGCATTAAATGGGGAAGGATAAAGGAAAACAAGAAAAAATCAATCAGGATAGCAAGTTTTAGCAAAAATGTTGAACTCTCTAGCTCCTAAATACACCTCAGATCTGCAACTGTCCAGCTAAACTCAATAAACAGTTCAATTTACTCAGTAACCCATGTCATTGTTTTTTACTCAATAGCACACAGGCTACAGAACATGCTACAGTTCTGATTTTCATAAATAATCTGTGTTTGTAAGAATATATACATATACAGAATGGTACAGTTATTTTTGGCCAACAATTTGCAAAAGTTTTAATTTTATTGCTAGACACACATTTTATGGCACATTGTTGTGGTAATCAACATTTTTCTGTAATTAATCCCCTAATCACTGAACATAATTTTCTGGTTCAGATTCTGACTTTCTTCTACACCTACAAAAATTTGCCACAATTAACACACTTAGTTTGCAGTTCGATTTTAAGTGGTAAAAATAAGGACCACCAATTATGGAAGACTCAGGTCTTCCGGGATGTCATGCCATGCCAATATGTAAACTACTACCGATGTTAGCGTCTCTGAAACATCCATCACTTTTTAGCAAGCAACATGGTGTGGCATCCCACAACACTTGAATTTTCAGCAAGAACACTGTGGAAACCTCGAATGTCGCCTGTCCACCAAACATCCAAATGCCCATTTCTGTACACATGACACATTACAGTACTTGACAAATATATGAACTTAGCTTTACTGCTGAACAGCTATTCTACATGACCTACGTGCTGTTCCCACCTGTCCCCCCAAGCTAAGGTACTGGCTCATGTGGCAGCACTGTTAAAAAGTTCACCCTGCAACAGGCCATGAAGACCCAGAGGGGGAGTAGAGGTATACCTATACTCTTTCTTTAACCTCGGCGCTAGATAGGTGTGGGTGGTAAACATCATGCCTCGGCCGCTTTGCCCCAGGGAAAGAAACAAGGTATCCACTGTACAGAGTCTGGTTGTACCCCACGGCCTGTCTGGATGGGTGTGGAAAATCTCATCCCCCGAACGGGATTCGATCCCCGGACCGTCCAGGCCATAGCGAATCGAGCATCACTGTTCCTCTAGAACAGGACTGGAACACACGTGTCCCTCGGTCACCTGAATAGTTTTAATAATACAATTTGGTTCAAAGAGCGGCATTCTAGTTACTTAAATCCCCCACTTTTCGATAAATTTACACACTAGTGGCGGAACTCAGGCGAGTCCTTAAAAATTGTGTGTCCCTCCTGTGGGTTGGAATTGGCCAGCCATGCTCTAGAATATCTTTGTACAAGTATTGGATCAAACAAATCGACAGCAAAGACTATAACCTCATTGGTCTTCAAGGTGGCAGTTTGCAAGAGCCTCACCAGCAGTTCATATGCATATCATGTATTCTCCAATCTTGCTACATCCCCAGTCCACCCCATCACAGGTAACACACATGGTTATAATTTCTGTGTCCAGAATTCAAATTTTAGCTGCAGGAGTAACACTTCATTTGATCACACATATTAAGATTTTCATTTCAAGAATACTTAATTTGAAAATACATCACTCAGCTTCACAACATATCGCAACACTACATCATGACATGAGACGGATGTGCCAGCCTCTACATATGGAGGGTGGCTACGAATATACTGTATAGGCAGTGTGAAATAAATGAAAATAGATGGTCCTCATCACGCTTGTGAAATGGGTGCATGACTAACACTTCTTCACTATACGAGAATCACACATTATGAACCTTTAATATAGTGTCAGGATGGACAGATGCTTGAAACGACAAACATGGAATGAGTAATGAAATGTAATTTGGATACACAAGAGGCATTTAAAAAGTTTCATGCACGTGGCAAATGCACGAAACAGACAAAATGAATCAACAGAAACTACATATTACAAGGTTATTAAGAGTGATGGATATAAAATAGAAGCGAATTCAGTAGCACAAATTCTGTGGCATTTTCCTTCCCTTTGTTAATAAAACTTCAATTTTGTGATGTAACACTGTGCTACATAAGGCTATGCGTGTAACTGCTCCTCATCATCATCCAGTAATACAGAGCTATTACAATGTTGTGAGTTGCAGCAGAAACAGCGCACGCACGCGCCTTTTGCTCTATGGAGAAATTCCCAAATCACATTACGATCATGAAAACCTAGATTTATAAAAGTCAGTAAAAGAAGTTATTAAAATTAGTTCTGTCTTATTTGTTTCACTCTGTACTTGTTTCTTTCTGCTAATCAGCACTATAATAGCCAACCCTGACCAGTGGGGTACAGAGATACATTTAAAACTGTAATTATCCCTGGTGGGATAATATAAAAATTCAATGAAAGCATGTTAACGCACCTTTAACGTTAATCCAAAAACGTGGGAATCTGGTGTACATACCATTCAGTTGAGAGCAAGCTGCGTATCAAATGCACCACAATACATAACATCTCAGTTCGTGTGCATGAAGTGAAAAAATAATTTTTTCGTTTCATACGCACCATGCTTCCCCTTTTTCTGATCTTTATTACATAGCGTTCCACTAATGGTTCCCCCGAGTGGCGAAATAAGGAACTGCTTAAGAGTGGCAAGTCAGCCGTTAATTAGGTCTTTGAATGAGGGCTGAAACCTGAGATGGTCGCCCAATCTCATAAGTGCTCGTTATTGTTGCGCGTAAGAGCTGTTTTCTGTTTAGCAAGGGGTGTTCATTTGCAAAAATTTTGCAAAGTACGTTTCGTGGAAAAAAGTGCCAAAATTTTTGTCCAACAGATAGGCATAAATAGTGTAATTTAAAACAACGAGATACAGGAAGTGCGAGGCATTTTCGAAATATAAGTTTAGCGCTGGACAACAATAATAGAAGAAAACTTGTATTTTCTTGAATGATGCACGTTTTACATTAAGTACGAACGTAATCAAAACAATAACATGCTGTGGCTACGAAAATCGTCATGTAATTAGTAAAGTTTCCCTTATATAAACTCAAAAGTTCAGTGAGTGTGTGTAAAATCAAAGGTCTCTTTTTTTTCCGAAGAAAGAAATCCAACCACTACGCTAAATTAATCCCGACAGCATTATTCGAGAAAATAACTGAGAAACAGAAAATGTAAGGCAACCCACTTCAACTGGCAGAAGTCGACGGTAGTTTTGGGGGTGAAGATGACAATATATCAAGATCTCTGACATGACTAGAAGGTGCGAGGTATGCTTAGAAGCTCATGGTCGGCGCCACCGACACAATTCTTCTAGGAAATAAACAGGGTTAAAAAGGATGGCGAATAGAAGCTTCGTATGTCACAACCCTACCGTGACAACTGCCATGCTGCTTGTACAGAACAGTGAGATGTTCAGTATGTGCCAAGCCTAATTGTGCAAGCAGTTTTTTTTTTTGCCTGCTAGAACTACAAAGGATTCCGTACCTTTTGGATATTCTTACAGATAATGCCCTCATCTTCAAGGGTAACAATGTCTAGAGGAATTTCGACCCTCGAAAATGAGGACAATAAGCTTCCTCGAAATGCAGGGATCCTACTACCCACACGCGCAGCGTTCACACCCCAAAAGAAAGAAATCCTCAGCTACACCATTCCGAAAAAAACTCAAATTCGCATCTAAGCTACTCCTCTACCCTTTCAACCAATCGTATCCTTAGTTGCCCTCTGTTACCAACCCAGCCCGCTACTAGCGACAACTCACCTACTGCACAGTTAGCCTGGTTGTGTAACACTCATCTCAATCACCCTTGCTGTCGTATTACAAGAAGTGGACTGTCCCTTAACCGACGCTGTCTTAACCGCTTCCCCGGATAACCACGTTAATTATGAATTTAAGGAAAGGCGAAGATAATGCATACAATAATGAATTTAATAATGTACGTTGCACTATGATTACAGACATTTAAAGATTACAACTGCATGTTGGGTGCGTAGCTGTTAGATCTTCCTAGTCGTCGGGCTTCCGCGGCTGGTGTTCCATGACCTGAAGAAAGCATAATCAGCGTCTGCGAAATTCGGGAGGACTTCACTCTTGTAGGCGACCTAATACTGAAAACCGATCCCACGCAATGATCTCTGTCCTGCTTAGCAAATGGCGGGAATTATATTTAATTCTAGGCTGTAGTCCTACAGCTCGTGACTAACGGACTTTCCGATTAACCGTCCTACCACTCGGTCCTCTTTATAAGTGCCAAGCAGAGTCCACTAATTCACAATGCCACGTTTCAGAATCTTCAGTTACAATAAACTGAAATGGTCATACGAATAAATGAAGTAGTACTTCTACCTTGAGATGCTGCTGCAACTGCTGCTCATGTTGCTCTGCAAGTTGCGCCTGCTGTGCCTGAAAGTGCTGTAGCAGAATCTGCTGCTGCAACTGCTGCTGCTTCTTCAACTGAAACAATACAACACAAAGTCCAGTATTTCACACAGTGTAATCCTGATGATCCTGCCCCGCCCCATCTTCCCCCTGCATACATAAGAAGACGTGTACTTGAGCTGTAATTTTAATTCAATGCAATACCGTGAATGCAGACACGCCCCCTTAAAGCAAGCACAGCCATGTATGTTGGCAAAACGTGTGCCCCATGCTTTTTAATTCACTGGATTTAATTCTTAAGTAATGTACGCCGTACACTGAAGATTTTAGTTTTCCACAATCATGGCATTCTTGTAATTTATAGAAGCACAGCCACTATTCGCCCCTAGTCATCAGACTTGTAAGGAATTAAAAAGGGATTTGCACCCAGTGCAAGTCCTTGGTATGTTTCACAGCAATGTATAGGCCAGGCCTACCTAATATTAAAACCCTGGCCCTAGCCCTGGCCGCGTGTGTCAGTGACTCATACAGCACTTATGATTTACAGCCATGCTTCTCAATTTAGCTCACGAAGCCCCTAAGAAGTTACACAACTTACTGAGGAACTCATACATGTCCACAATAAGTCAAATATAAAATTAAACATACGCGTTTATTATCTCTAAATAGGAATATGTAACAAACCACATCACATACCTCAAAATGTATTACTTTTCTGTGCATTTTAAACGATAATCCAGAAAAGAGAATATTAAGATCACCATGAAATTTTAAAAAAAAGGTACACACCAAGATTATTGAAAAGTATTTTGTTTCTTTGCCTGGTCTTGGCGAGCACCAATTGTGAAAATGTTGCCTTACAGCGGTATGGTGAAACAACAGGCAGGCAGGCAGGCAGTAGGGTTGCACAATATGCTTTGCAATTTCTGGGAATTCACTTCTACACAGAGACCAAAATTCAAAGAAAGCCGCCCATTTGAAAATGTCTTTTAGGTTTCTGTCAGCTGCTATGTCTATAAGCGGTTCGACTGTGGGTTCCAGACCCGGTATGGGCAGGTGCAGAAAATCTCGCCCCCACCGGGATTGGATCCCAGGACCGTCCAACCCATAGGCAGTAGCTATACCGACTGAGTTATCCCGGCCCACGTTCTGTTTATGGAAGGTAAAGGATAAATCGTCTTCTGACAAGGATATGAGGAAAAAAGCATACGAGCTGTACTGTACTATTACAAACAGTAGGCTATGATGCATCAACTACAAAGGATTCGGTTCGGTCTAAAATTAATAATTTATGGAAGTGATTTTCGTAATAGCAGCGTGAATAGTCGGGCAGCTATAATCCAAGCTGAAGCATATCGGTAGGTGTGTGGGGAAAATACGGATTGGCCAGTCCATGGATTGCATGAGTTGCCTGCAGTCCATCGACTGAAGGCGAAATTTCCACTGTGTGTGTTGGATTTAGATGACGATCGGAAGGCATGGCCGTTCAGTCCGCGGTCTTCCGGCAAAATATGTGAATGGGTACCTTTACAATCGCGAAGCTTCGGAATGAAGCAGTGATGGATTGTCTGCGTGCTATCAGTGACGAATGATTAGTGCAGTGTCGTCGGGCGAACTTTAATTCGTACATACAAGCTTTAGGTTCCTGTGACCGTGCATCGTGAGCAAATTGTAAAGAGAGAGAAAACCAACAAGATGCAACAATCAGATGTTTATTATCAACACTGTCTCAACATGTTTCGGGCATCATTATGCCCATCTTCAGGAGAACAAAGACCGTGTGTTACTGCATGTGGTG
>Ga0123354_10005281_pt1 | contig 18726 bp, 13 predicted proteins | sample TergutLab28metaG_2_FD_97872 | JGI IMG/M metagenome (GOLD analysis project Ga0123354, IMG submission 97872) | Labiotermes labralis P4 segment gut microbial communities from Petit-Saut dam, French Guiana - Lab288 P4 | ecosystem: Host-associated > Arthropoda: Insects > Digestive system > Gut ...
AGCGGCAACAGCCATTAATGATAAAATTCGTCAATACAGTTCCCGTTTTTCGGGAAAACGTCTTGAGGGGAATGAATTATTAGCCATGACTGCTATCCATTTTTCTGCTGTAAGCCTGTTGTTGAGACAAAAAGAAGATACATCGCCTTTGATGGAGAAAATCAAATTGTTAGATACGGAATTGGAAGAATATCTACAATCGTCTGAATAGATTAAGTCTGAAATAATCAATTGTTTTTATAAAATCATTTTCGCACTATCTTGAAAGGGATTGCGGTTCAAGCCCGCAATGACGACAGTACCCTTTATAGATAGTTTTTTTTTAACTATAATATACATTATAAACAAATTGATATGATAACAATAGTAATCGGAATTGTATGCTTAATAATCGGTGGAGGAGCTGCCTGGTTCATTCTGAATCAAATGGCTTCGTCGAAAAGCAGGCAAATCATCGAAGAAGCCGAAAGGAAGTCGGAAACAATAAAAAAAGACAAGCTTCTGGAGGTAAAAGAAAAATTTATTTCGCTGAAAGCTGAGTTAGAAAAACAGGTGAATATGCGGAATTCAAAAATGCAATCGCAGGAAGCCAGACTGAAGCAGCGTGAGATGTCTTTGAATCAAAGGCAGGACGAAATTCATAAAAGACGGACGGAAGTGGAAGCCATCAGGGAAAATATGGAAAGCCAGTTAGAAATCATCGAAAAGAAAAAACAGGAACTGGGAAAAGTCCATAAAATGGAAATCGAACGACTTGAAGCGCTTTCCGGTTTGTCGGCTGAAGAAGCCAAAGACCGGCTGGCGCAAACCTTGAAAGAAGAGGCGCAAACTTCTGCGGCTGCTTTTATCAACGAAGTGATGGAAGAAGCGAAAATGACTGCTAACAAAGAAGCGAAAAGGATTGTCGTTCAATCCATTCAGCGATTGGCAACAGAAACGGCGATTGAGAATGCGATTACCGTTTTCCATATCGATTCCGACGAAATAAAAGGAAGGATTATCGGCAGGGAAGGCAGAAATATCCGCGCTTTGGAAGCGGCAACCGGAATTGAAATCGTTGTCGACGATACGCCGGAAGCCATTATTCTTTCGGGATTCGACCCTGTCAGACGTGAAGTTGCGCGCCTCGCTTTACATCAACTCGTGCAGGACGGACGAATTCACCCGGCACGTATCGAAGAAATCGTAAACAAAGTACGCAAACAGGTTGAAGACGAAATCATTGAAACCGGTAAACGGACAACGATTGATTTAGGTATTCACGGATTGCATCCCGAACTGATTCGCATGATTGGACGGATGAAATATCGTTCTTCCTACGGTCAGAACCTTTTGCAGCACTCGCGCGAAACGGCGAATCTCTGCGCAATCATGGCAGCTGAATTAGGATTAAATACTAAAAAAGCCAAAAGAGCCGGACTGCTCCACGACATAGGAAAAGTTCCCGACGACGAGCCGGAATTGCCGCACGCTATTCTGGGAATGAAATTAGCCGATAAGTACAAGGAGAAACCGGACATTGTGAACGCAATCGGTGCGCATCACGATGAAACTGAAATGACAAGCCTTTTGGCGCCAATCGTTCAGGTCTGCGACGCCATTTCAGGCGCGCGTCCGGGTGCAAGGCGGGAAATTGTCGAAGCCTACATCAAGCGGTTGAGCGATTTGGAACAATTAGCGCTCTCCTATCCGGGAGTAGTGAAAACTTACGCTATTCAAGCCGGTCGCGAATTGCGCGTCATTGTCGGAGCCGACCGCATCAACGATGTGGAAGCCGAAAGTTTATCGAACGAAATAGCCAAGAAAATTCAGGATGAAATGACTTATCCGGGGCAGGTGAAAATTACGGTTATACGCGAAACCCGGGCAGTCGCTTTTGCCAAATAATGTGAATATTGCAATTATTAAATACAATGCCGGAAATATCTATTCCGTTGAATATGCGCTAAAAAGATTAGGTATAGAACCGGTTATTACTTTTGATAAAGAGTTGTTGCAAAAAGCCGATAAAATTATTTTCCCCGGTCAAGGCGAGGCGACTCAAACGATGCAATATTTGAAAACGCACCGGTTGGACGAATTGATTGTCAATCTGAAACAGCCTGTATTGGGAATTTGCATAGGGATGCAACTATTGTGCCGGTTTTCTGAAGAAGGAAACAGCAATTGTCTTGGGATTTTCGATGCGCCTGTATTGAAATTTCAGCCGGAAAAACAGGCGGACAAAATCCCGCATACCGGTTGGAATACATTGACGCAGTTGAAAAGCCGCTTGTACAAAGGTATTCAGGAAGAGGAATATGTTTATTTTGTGCATAGTTATTACGTTCCTCCGAATGATTGCACTATTGCGCAAACGAATTATATACAACCTTTTAGCGCATCAATGCAAAAAGATAATTTTTACGCGGTACAGTTTCATCCGGAAAAAAGCGGGAGCGTTGGTGAAAAAATATTAAAAAATTTTATTGAAATTTAGATTTATGATTGAAATTATTCCTGCAATTGATGTATTGGACGGGAAATGCGTCCGGCTTTCGCAAGGCGACTACGACCAGAAAAAGGTCTATGACGAAGATCCTTTGGAAGTAGCCAAACTGTTTGAAGGACACGGCTTGCGTCGCCTGCATTTGGTTGATCTCGACGGGGCAAAAGCCAACAGGGTAATCAATTACCATGTTCTGGAACGAATTGCTTCCCGGACATCTCTGATTATTGACTTCGGCGGCGGACTGAAATCGGATTACGATTTGCAGATTGCCTTCGATAGCGGAGCGAAAATGGTGACGGGAGGAAGTATTGCCATAAAAAACCCGGATATTTTTCAAAGTTGGATTACTAAATTCGGCAGAAACTCTATTATTTTAGGCGCCGATTGCAGAGATGACACGATTGCCATCAACGGATGGACGGAAGATACGGAAGAAGATATTTTTTCATTTATCGGGAATTGGCGAAAACAAGGTATTTATAAGGTTATCTGTACGGACATAAGTAAAGATGGAATGTTGGGAGGCGCTAATATTGATCTTTACCGGAAAATCAAGGAACAGGATCCGGAAATTCATTTGATTGCCAGCGGAGGAGTCGTCAGCATGAAAGACATCCACCAACTGGAAGAATCTAATATTTCCGGCGTTATTATCGGGAAAGCAATTTATGAAGGTCGTATTGACTTGAAGGAATTAGGAATTAGGAATTAGGAATTAGGAATTAGGGAAATGTTGGCAAAAAGGATTATACCTTGCTTGGATGTCAAGGACGGAAAAACAGTTAAAGGAGTTAACTTTGTTAATTTCCGGGATGCCGGCGACCCCGTCGAATTGGGAAAACAGTACAGCGATCAAGGCGCTGATGAATTGGTATTCTTAGACATAACCGCTTCACACGAAGGTAGAAAGACTTTTATCGACTTGGTGCGGCGAATTGCATCCCAAATCAGTATCCCGTTTACGGTAGGAGGCGGAATTAACGAATTGAAAGACGTCGACGCTCTCTTGAATGCCGGCGCCGACAAAGTATCCATCAATTCGGCGGCGATTTGTAACCCTGCTTTGATAGAAGAAATCACCGGACATTTCGGTTCTCAGGTTTGCGTTGTAGCCATTGATGCCGACCAAATTGACGACAAATGGGTTTGCTATTTGAACGGCGGCAGGATTCCAACGGATAAAGAGCTGTTTTCATGGGCAAAAGAGGCTGAAAGTAGAGGCGCCGGCGAAATCTTATTCACAAGTATAAAACACGATGGAGTCAAAACCGGATATCCGAACGAAGCGCTATCCATATTATCGGATACGCTTGCTATTCCGGTAATTGCTTCCGGCGGCGCCGGGAAAAAAGAAGACTTTCGCGATGTTTTCATCAAAGGGAAAGCCGACGCAGCATTAGCGGCAAGCGTTTTTCACTTCGGTGAAATTTCGATACCGGAATTGAAGTTGTATTTGAAAAATGAAGGAATAAATATTCGATGAGTTACAAGTTACAAGTTACGAGTTACAAGTTATAACTAACCGATCACTCGTCACTTGTCACTTGTAACTTGTAACTTGTAACTAAAATGAAATTGGATTTCAAAAAAATGAACGGATTGATTCCCGCAATCATTCAGGACGAACGGACAAACAAAGTCCTGATGTTAGGCTTCATGAATGAAGAAGCTTTAGAGAAAACGCGGGCAACCGGAAAAGTAACTTTTTTCAGCCGGACAAAAAACCGCCTGTGGACAAAAGGAGAAGAAAGCGGTAATTTCTTAAACGTCGTTTCTATCACTGAAGATTGCGACAATGATACTTTATTGATAAAAGCTCATCTGGAAGGTCCTGTGTGTCATACAGGGAGCGACACTTGTTTTCAGGAAAAAAACAAAGAAGATATTCTGTTTTTGAAATATTTACAGGATTTCATTGATCGCCGCCGCCGGGAAATGCCGGAAAATTCCTACACGACTTCGCTTTTTAATAAAGGTATTGGACTGATAGCGCAAAAAGTTGGGGAAGAAGCTGTTGAAACTGTAATTGAAGCAATAAAAGGGGATGATGAACGCTTGCTGTATGAAGCCTCCGATTTGCTTTACCATTTGATTGTCCTTTTGACTTACAAAGGTTACCGGATAGAAGATTTAGCAAATGAATTAAAAAAAAGGCATAAATAATAAATTAGTGGTTAGTGGTTAGTGATTAGTGATTAATTCACTAACTGTTAACCGTTAACCACTAACCACTAATCACTAAAAAAATGACTCTGATTGATTATAAAAATGTTAGCATTCAAAAAAATGAAAATGTCATTTTGAAAGACGTCAATTTCTCATTAGAAAAAGGTGAATTTTTATATATTATAGGTAAAGTCGGCGCCGGAAAAAGTTCACTGCTGAAAACCATTTATTGCGAAATGCGCATCAAAGAAGGCGATGCTGCGGTTTTTGATTACGACCTTCTCAAAATAAAAAAGAAACAAATTCCTTTTCTACGCAGGAAAATAGGGATTGTTTTTCAGGATTTTCAATTGCTGACCGACCGTTCCGTTTATAAAAACCTGTTATTTGTTTTGAAAGCGACAGGATGGAAAAATAAGTTAGAAATACAAAAACGCATAGAAGATGTTTTGGTACAAGTCGGCATGTCGAACAAACATTACAAATTTCCGCATGAACTGTCGGGAGGCGAACAGCAGCGAATCGTTATTGCCCGCGCTTTACTCAATTCCCCCGAATTGATTTTAGCGGACGAACCAACAGGGAATTTAGACCCGGAAACCGGTTCACAAATCGTACAACTTTTGCACGACATCAGCAAAAACGGAACAGCAGTCATCATGACTACTCACAATTACCATTGGGTTCAGAATTTTTCGGCGAAAGTGATGAAATGTGAGAACCAAAGGTTGATAGAATCCTGATTGTCGTTCACCAATGTGTTTTAAAATGTTTCAAAATATCAGGTAAATTTTTCGCATAAGCTCCGAAATGATTTGCACACACATTTCTCGTAACAAATGTAATAAAAAATGTTCTTCCCTTCAAACGGGTAACATGTAAAATCATAGAATTTCATTTGAACTTTCCTATATGAAAAATCTCATAAGCAACAGTATATAAACATATTACAATTATAATTCTACAGCTATAAGTTCTTCACCAAGCCGATGTAGAGCAGTTTCTATTCTCTTTCTTTGAGCTAAACGCGGTTTCTTTAATCCCGAAGAATAGTGATGTAACAATTTTTGATTGATACCCGTAAGACGCTCCAAAGCTACATTTGAAAAAATATTGTTGTAATGTTTCAAAAAACTTTGTGTATCATACTTATATACAATTGTGTATTCCCCTTTTAAAATGTCAGGTAAATTTTCCGACTTGTTAGATTTAATAAGTAATTTTAAACCTTCCAAAGCGTTTTGTTTTGCAGCTTCAGGCGTATCTCCTGCGCCATAAATTCCATCACAATTTTCCGCATAAGCTCCGAAATGGTCGGAACTTGCACCTACTGTAATAATAATCTTTTCCATATTTTTTATATTTTTAGAAAAACATGGGCTATTTTAGCTCCATTTTTCTTGCGATTGCTCGTCTTAGTGATTCGTACATCTCTTTTGCTCCATGATATGGAACCGGCGGCGAAAGGATTCCATTTTTCAAGTAAAAGTAATGACTTCCCTCAGCGTGCGAATACTTCCATCCATCTCGCTCAATCTGTCTATGAAATTCCGTGTACTTCATTTTTTCACTGTTTTGAATTGGCTTTACAAAGGTAACTATTTATATACTATTGTGCAAATTTTCACTAATTATTTTTGTAAAAACTAAAGATTTAACATTTCATATAAAGCCCACTTATTTTGAAATTCGTAAAATCTCATCTTGCAATTCTCTGATAATCATATATTTTATTTTTAAACGGACAAATTTGTACTATGACTACAAATTTGCCCGCAAAAATATTGTTTATTTTATTTACTGCAAAATTTATCTATTTCATCGTATAGCTAAATTCCGTATCATCTGTCCAAATCAAATACTGATCCAAAGGGCGGGGACCACAGCCGTTGGACCCGACTCCCAATGTTTTCGTTGATAAACAGAAAACGGTAGCAGCGCTTGGAGGCAAATCAATCTTGTATTCTACCGGAAACATTTGCTCGTCGGTATGCGGCAGCGCTGAAAACTGCATGAGGTTTTCATCAGCCTGAATAAGCAGCGACGGCATTCCGTTTCCATTCAACTCAGCCCATCGCACTTCTTCGTGATTGCCGCGTTCCATCGGTTTTTCGTATTCGTACTGGTTGTTTACATCCAAATTATAAAGTCCGACGTCAAAAGCGGTCTTTCGGTCGGAATAGTTTTCAATCGGACCGCGTCCGAAATAAGTAACGGCATCCAATTTCTTGTCAAATAAAAAGCGTACTCCGATTCGCGCCGGATTGATCCTGAAGCCGACAAAATGTATCTTATTGTCAACGGTAACGGAACCATCGCCTTTGATTAGATAAGCCGCTGTATGATAGGCTCCAAAACCTTCTTTTCCGTCAGCTTTGACCGTAGCGGTTATTCGGATGGAGGAATTATCAATTGTCTCTGTTTTCAAATCTACCAATGAATATTTCAAATCGTTCAATCCGAATTTTTCCCACTGTTGATATGCCCACATATCATCGTTGCGATGAGGCGCACGCCACAAATGAAGTTTCGGAGCGCCATCAGTTGCAAGAAAATTCACGCCGTTTTTCACTATCCGGCTTAAGAATCCGCTCTTTTTATCAAAAGTTACGGTAAATCCGGCGCCTGACACTTGAATCGATTGAGCGTCCTGAGTCAGTTTAACCGGCTGGGTTACTTTTGTTTCTACTACCGGCGGCGTATTCACCGGCAATTTAAATTGTTCGGAAGCAACTTCAAAACCTTTGTCCGCCCACAGCGTTTTTTCTTTTTGGGTATAAGAAATTCTTAAAAAATATTCTGCTCCGGGTTTCGGATTTTCGATTTTGTAAGGAACATTAACCGTCCTTTCCCGAAAGGCATTTATACGAGGCAATTGCAAGGCGCCTTTATCAATTTCCTTCCCGTTTTCGGTAAGACTCCAGGAAGCGTCAAAACCGTCGAGCGATATAAATTGGTATTTGTTATGGATTCGTATCATTCCGTTTGCAGGATCAACTATGTCGGTGGCAATCCATTGATACGCTTTTTTCATTTCGGGATAGTGCGGTTTGATTGTTTTCCTGTCCCAAGCCACCACGCCTTTGTGAATGAAATAATGGTCGTTGGGATATTCTCCGAAACCGCCTCCGTAAGCCAATATCGGACGATTCGGATCACGTTTGTTCCACAATGCCTGATCCTGATATTCCCAGATAGCGCCGCCTACGATTTCAGGATTATCATCAAAAACTTTTGAATACTCTGCCAACGAACCCATTGAATTGAACATGGCATGCGCAAATTCACAAATATAAAAAGGCTTTGTCAAGTCTTTATTTTGAGCAATTTTTGCAAAGTCATCAGGGACGCCGTACATTTTACCGTCGAAGTCTGCAGGATTTTTCTTCCCGATTCCAAAGCGTTCGTAATGCACAAAACGTGTTGGATCCATCGCTTTCACCGTATCCAAAGCTGCTACAAAGTTGGAGCCTACTCCTCCGCATTCGTTTCCGAGCGACCAGATGATAACGGAAGGATGATTTTTAAAGTTTTGAACATTCGCTACTTCCCGATCTAAAATAGCGGATTTCATAAGCGGCTCGTCATCGAAACGTCCGTCGTAGCCATGACATTCCAGATTGGCTTCGGCAACCAACCAGATTCCCCACTCATCGCAAAGTTCATACCAGCGAGGATTGTCGGAATAATGGCAGGTGCGCACGTGATTGCAATTGCCTTGCTTGATCACTTCGAGGTCGCGAATCATTTGCTCTTCGGTGATGGCATGACCGACATCCGACCAGTGTTCGTGGCGATTCACGCCTTTCAGTTTAATGGGAACGCCATTGACGGTGAAAATCCGTCCTTTGATTTCTAACTTGCGAAACCCTATTTTCGACGACACAGTTTCTCCTTCGGAAGTTGTCAAAACCACTGTATATAAATTTGGCGTTTCTGCTGTCCATTTATCGGGGTCGACAACCGGAAAAGTCACTGTCAATTGTTGTTCCTCTTTCGAATTGAGCGCTTTTCCGGCAACGCTTCCTTTCGCTATTTCTTTACCGGATTTGTCGTAAAGCGTTGCTGTAAATGTTTGCGGTTTACCGGCTTTATCTCCGAAATTCTTAATCTTGGCTGAGGTTGTTAGTGTAGCATCTTTGTATTCTTTATCTAAATCCTGAGTAATAAAAAAATCACGAATATGTACCTGAGGAGCGCTCCACAGATAAACATTGCGATAAATACCGTGCAAACGCCACATATCTTGATCTTCAATCCAAGTACCTGTACTGTATTGATATACTTCTACAGCCAACGTGTTTTTTCCGGAATTAACGTATTTGGTGATATCAAATTCGGCTGCATTGCGGCTGTTGATACTGTAACCCACTTTTTCACCGTTTACCCAGATAAAAAAGGCGCAATCGACTCCTTCAAAAGTAATAAAAATACGTCGTCCGGACCATTCGGCAGGCAAGTCAAAATCACGACGATAGCTTCCCACCGGATTACGTTCCTTGAAAGCGGTATATTTCGGATCGGGTTCGCTCATCACGCGCGGAAAATCTTTTTTAATGGTATAACCCAGATTGCGATAAAAAGGCGTACCGTATCCCTGAACTTCCCAATTGGAAGGAACAGGAATTTCTTTCCAAGCCGAGACGTTATAATCGAGTTTATAAAAATCGACCGGACGTTGTTCGGGACTGGGAACCCAATTGAACTTCCATTGACCGTTCAGGTTCTTGCAAAACGATGATTGAAGACGAATGGCATTCAACGCCTCCTGTAAATTGCCGTAAGGCATCAAAGTAGCATGAGAAGGCTCTTTGTTGATCCCGATACACTGAGGATCTTCAATTTCAGCAGGATAATCAATGCCCGGTCTTAATTGGGCAGAAGCAGTTTCCGGCATAAGACTTGCCAAAAAACCAACATTTAGCATGATAAACAATAAGGTAAATCTAAAATTTAACATAAAAAACAAAGTTATTTTTATTATTCAAGTTGCAAAAATAACATTATTTTATAGAAAAAAAAATAAATTGAGCAAAAGGATTTTAAAAATTCTTACCTTTGCACGACAAGACTATAAAATTAATTTTTTAAAATAATTTATTATGAAAGCAAAACGTATAACAATCGTATCATTTGCAGCGCTATTTGCCTGCTTACCATTTGTTTGGGCGAACGCTCAGGAAAAACAATATCCGCAACCGGAACCGATGAAACCGGAGATGTCGGAATACTGGACGCCGCAACCTAAAGTTGTAACTCCGGGCAATGCAACAACGAATGCAGCTATGACCGCTCCTTCGGACGCTATTGTCCTGTTCGACGGCAAAGACCTTTCCCAATGGAAATCCGACAAGGGAGACGCTAAATGGATAGTCCATGACGGAGTAGTTACTGTTGATAAAAAAGCAGGAGACATCTTGACCAAACAGGAATTTGGCGATTTTCAACTGCATATCGAATGGCAGGTTCCAGAAAACATTACGGGTGAAAGTCAGGCGAGAGGCAACAGCGGCATTTTTCTTCAGGATAAATACGAAGTTCAAGTATTGGATAGTTATGGTAATGAAACTTACGTAAACGGACAGGCTGCCAGCATTTATAAACAATCTCCGCCTTTAGTCAATGCCATGCGCAAGCCGGGAGAATGGAATGTCTACGATATTATCTATACCGCTCCTACTTTTACGAAAGACGGCAGATACCGCACTTATCCGACTGTAACGGTTATTCACAACGGTGTGCTTGTTCAAAATAATACAGTCATTATCGGAACAACCGAATATATTGGCTTTCCTAAAGTGATACCACATGGAAAAGGCTCTATCCGCTTGCAGTCGCACGGTGATCCCAGCTTGCCGATTAGCTTCCGTAATATCTGGATTCGGGAATTGTGAAAAGCAAAATTGTTTTATTTATCCTTTGTGTCTGTGTATGGCAAATCAAAGGACAAACACCTGCAGATTACGTCAGTACCTTGGTTGGATCGCAGTCAAAACATTCTTTATCAACGGGTAACACTTATCCCGCAATTGCTTTGCCATGGGGAATGAATTTCTGGACGCCGCAAACCGGCAAAATGGGCGACGGTTGGGCTTATACTTATGACGCCGATAAAATACGAGGCTTCAAGCAAACGCACCAACCCAGCCCATGGATCAACGACTATGGACAATTTGCTATTATGCCCGTAACCGGAAAACCGGTATTCGACGAAGAGCAGCGTGCCAGTTGGTTTTCACACAAGGCGGAAATTGCCAAACCCTATTACTATCGGGTTTATTTGGCTGACCACGATGTCGTTGCCGAAATTGCTCCAACCGAAAGGGCTGCCATCTTCCGCTTTACTTTTCCGGAAAACGAACATTCGTATATAGTCATAGATGCTTTTGATAAAGGTTCTTATGTGAAAATTATCCCGGAAGAAAATAAAATAATCGGTTATACAACCAAAAACAGCGGCGGCGTTCCTGATAATTTCAAGAATTATTTTGTCATGGTATTCGATAAACCGTATACTTATCAGGCTACTTTTGCCGATGGAACATTATCGGAAAATACTCCGGAAGCTAAAGCAGATCATACAGGAGCTGTCATCGGATTTTCCACTCGCAGAGGCGAAATTGTGCATGTTCGCGTTGCGTCGTCTTTTATCAGTCCAGAACAGGCGGAATTGAATTTAAGAGAATTGGGCAACCGCTCTTTCGATGCTGTTGAAGCTGCCGGAAAGGAACGTTGGAACGAAGTATTGGGTAAAATAGAAATAGAAGATAACGATATCGACCGGCTCCGTACATTTTATTCATGCCTCTACCGTTCAGTTCTTTTTCCACGAAGTTTTTTCGAATATGATGCCAATGGCAATGTGGTGCATTACAGTCCATACAACGGACAGGTATTGCAAGGTTACATGTTCACCGATACCGGATTCTGGGATACTTTCCGTTGTCTGTTTCCTTTTCTGAATTTGATGTACCCGTCAATGAATGTCAAAATGCAGGAAGGATTGGTCAATGCCTATAAGGAAAGCGGCTTTTTGCCGGAATGGGCAAGTCCCGGACACCGCGACTGTATGATTGGGAATAATTCAGCTTCGATAGTTGCCGACGCTTATCTGAAAGGTTTACGGGGATACGATATTGAAACGCTTTACCAGGCGCTGTTGCACGCAACTGAAAATGTACATCCGAAGATTTCTTCAACCGGACGTTTAGGATATGATTATTACAACCGTTTGGGATATATTCCCTACAATGTGAAGATTAATGAAAGCGCTGCCCGCACCTTGGAATATGCTTACGACGATTGGTGTATTTACCGGTTAGCTAAGACATTAAACCGTCCACAAGAAGAAATTGACCGTTTTGCTAAACGCGCCATGAACTACAAAAACCTGTTTGATTCCGAATCCAAGCTCATGCGCGGACGAAATGAAGACGGAAGTTTTCAATCGCCGTTCAATCCGTTGAAATGGGGAGATGCATTTACCGAAGGCAACAGTTGGCATTATACTTGGGCGGTATTTCACGACCCCGATGGATTGATTGAGTTAATGGGTGGAAAAGAGGGATTCAATCAAATGATGGATTCGGTTTTCAATGTGCCTCCACTGTTTGATGAAAGCTATTACGGTTTTGTAATCCACGAAATCCGCGAAATGCAAATCATGAATATGGGTAATTACGCACATGGCAACCAGCCGATTCAGCACATGATTTATCTGTATGATTATTCCGGTGAGCCTTGGAAAGCGCAATATTGGTCGCGCGAAGTGATGGACAAACTTTATACTGCTGCTCCTGACGGTTACTGCGGCGATGAAGATAATGGACAAACCTCTGCCTGGTATGTTTTTTCTGCGCTCGGATTTTATCCCGTATGCCCCGGCTCCAATGAATATGCGCTCGGTTCGCCTTTATTTAAAAAGCTTGTTTTACATCTGGAAAATGGGAAAGAGGTTTCCATCGTTGCAGGTAACAACAGCAAGGAAAACCGATACATCGCCGACATGCAATTCGATGGGAAAAACTATTCAAAAAACTATCTGAGGCATAGCGATCTGATGAAAGGAGCGACTATCGGGTTTACAATGTCGCCGACGCCGAATACAAACAGGGGAACGAACGAGAGTGATTTACCGTATTCGTTTAGTAAGGAATTGAAACAATAAGAATTCCTAAAAATGCCACAGTAAAGGAAGCACAAATGTCATAATGATGCCGAAAAGTATTTGTAACGGCAAGCCTACTTTTACGTAATCCATGAATGTGTACCGTCCTGCCGACATCACCAGCGCATTGGGCGGCGTCGAAAACGGACTGGCGAAGCACATGCTTGAGGCAACCGTTACAGCAAACAGAAAAGGATAAGGACTTACGCCGATTTCGATTGCGGAATATAACGCAATAGGAGCAAAAAGTACCGCTGTAGCTGTATTGCTGATGAAAAGCGTGAGCAGCGAGGTCGCGAAATAGATTCCTGCCAGTAAAGCTACCGGACCATAACTTCCCAGCCCTTCCACCAATCCTTTGGATATGGCTGTTGAAACACCGGTTTTTTCGATGGCTAACGACATAGGCAACATTGCGCCAATCAGTACAATACTTTCCCAGTTGATGGTTTTGTAGGCTTCTTCGGCATTACGAAAACATCCCGTAAATACCATTGCAACGGCAGCCATAAGAACTGCGGTAACAGCCGGAACTATGTCAAAAACCATAAGCGCCACCATGCCAATCATTATCGCAGCGGCTAACGGCGCTTTATGGTCAAGCGTTATTTTTGACGCTTCAGCCATCGGTTGTCCGATAACCACCCATTCGGAAGATTCCTCAGTGAGCCGCGCTATATCGCTCCATTCCCCTTGCACCAGCAGCACGTCGCCCGAATGGATTTTTTCATCTTTTACGTCGTGTATGATATATTGTTTCTGACGTTGTATACCCAGTATATTGACTTTATATTTTTCACGAAAACCTGATTTTTTCACCGGATGACTTACTAAATTCGAGTTTGAAAGCACAACCACTTCAGCAATTCCGATTTCGTCGAATCGCAGCGTTTCCGACTCCGAATCATGCGCATTAATCAATCCCGCCTTACTTTCGCTTGCAAATAACTGTATCTGTTCAAATGAGCCGGAAAGATACAGCACGTCGTTTTCCATGATAACTGTTTCGGCACCGGCAATCTTCTGATTGACGGATTTCAGGAACGGATTTGGACCGCTTCCCCGCCGTCTTATTTCCAGCACATTGATATTGTATCGTTTGGGTATTTCCAGTTCCAGCAGTTTTTTGTCCTTTAATGTAGAATTTGGGATAACCCGCACACGGAACAGATTTTGTGAAAGCTGGTATTCATTGGCTAAGTCTTTAAGCGATTTGGATTTCTTTTTATCGCCGGCATCCCTGCCTTTTGTGAGAAATATTTTGCTAAGGAACCCAAGCGCGACAATACCCAGTGTTACACAAATCAAGCCGATGGGCAGGAACGAGAAGAACGAAAGACCTTCGAATCCTGCTTCCCTGAGCGTGCTGTCGATAATTAAGTTTGGCGGCGTTCCTATCAAAGTCATCATTCCACCCATGCTGCCGGCAAAAGCCAGCGGCATCAGAAAACGGCTCGGACTTGTGCCCGCAGCCATTGCTAAGCTCACTACAATCGGGAGCATCAGAGCGACTGTGCCGGTGTTGCTGACAAATCCTCCAATAGCGGAAGTAACCAGCATCACCAGAACAAACAGCTTAGCCTCGCTGTTGCCGGCAAGATTTAATATTTTTCTGCTGATAACGTTAGCCAATCCGGTGCGGAAAACGCCGCCTCCAACTACAAACAGTCCAATCATCATGATGACAATTGAATTTGAAAAACCCGAAAGAGCCTCCGCAGGCGTTAATATTCCGAACAGCATCAGGAGGATAAGCGCGCTCAAAGCAACAAGATCCGAACGAATTTTACCGTTTACGAAAAAAATAACGGCTGCAAATAATATGGTTAATGTGATGAACATAAAAAAAGGTTATTTTGAATGCAAAGATAATATTATTATATTTGTAACCTCAATTTATTGGTTTTAAAAAATAATAACAATTATAAACATATTCTTTGTCATGAAAAAAACAGCATCAGGCGCAGTAATTCTGCTATTCTTGTTTTTTACAGGGATAATACTTTTTACCCTCACCAAGTGCAAATCGCCTTCGGGAACAACTGTCAACGACCTACGTGTCGAGTATATGAAAAATCCGGTGGGAATCGATGCAATCCAACCACGTTTCAGTTGGAAAATGGAATCCAATGAGCGGGGAGTCTCTCAAACGGCATACACAATTGTCGTATCGACCGACAAGAATTTCAAAAAAACAGTCTGGAATTTCGGTGAAGTTTTTTCCGGTCAATCGGTTGCCATTGCTTACGGAGGCGCTGCCCTGTTGCCTGCTACCCGCTATTTCTGGAAAGTAGAGGTAAAAGATCAAGCTTTAAATAAAATTATTTCTAAAGAAAAAGCGTTCTTTGAGACCGGATTGATGAATTCGGGATGGAGCAACGCACAATGGATCAAACCGCTGCAACGCGATTCAATTCTTACGGTTCCGATGTTCAGGACAACCTGCAAATTAGACAAGAAAATCCGTTCAGCACGAATCTATACTTCAGGCTTAGGTATTTACGAAGTATTTATCAATGGAAAACGGATTGGGGCGTCCGTTGAAAACGGCGAGATGCGCTACGATGAATTCAAACCCGGCTGGACGGATTACACCCGCACGGTTTCCTATTCAACCTGCGATGTCAAAGACTGGCTGAAAACCGGAGACAATGTCATCGGCGCTTATGTTGCTCCGGGTTGGTGGGGCGGCGGCATTGCGCATGATAAATATGGAAGTCCCGATTTGGGATTTATTGCTAAATTAGTCGTTAATTATACCGACGGAACTTCGGAAGTAATCGTTACCGACCCTAAAACATGGAAATACAGTGTTGATGGCGCTATCCGGCAAGGCGATATTTATAACGGCGAAGTTTATGATGCGCGAAAAGAAAGCGCTTGGACGAGTTCGGGATATGATGATTCGGCTTGGCAAACTTGTAGCGTTAATACGGATTTCAAAGGCGAAATCAAGGCTTTTGTTGGTCCGACCGTGCAGGTGCGCAAACAATTGGAACGAACTCCGGTGAAAATTACCCGTTATGACGGCATCACAAATGATGGAAGCGATTTCGGAAAGATTAATGTGAAAGAAACATATAACAAACCACCGGTTACAATTTCACTTCCCAAAGGGCAAACCCTTGTGTATGACATGGGGCAAAACATGACCGGTTGGGTTAAATTGAAAGTAAAAGGCAATGCAGGAACCCAAGTGACTATACGGTTTGCTGAAATGCTGAACGATGAAGGACAAAAATCGCGGGGCGACGATGGTCCCGGCGGAAGTCTTTACCGCATCAATCTGCGCAGCGCCAAAGCCATGTTGGAATACACTTTGAAAGGCGATAAAAAAGGAGAAGAATATCAGCCTTCCACGACTTTTTTCGGATTCCGGTATTGCGATTTAACGGCAACGGACAGTATTGAAATCGAATCATTAACGGGCGAAGTCGTTGGAACGGCAAGCGAAGAAGTAGGAACTTTCTCAACCGGCAACTCATCAGTTAATCAGTTATTCAGCAACATCATCTGGGGACAACGCAGCAATTTCCTGAGCATCCCCACCGATTGTCCTCAGCGCGACGAACGCTTGGGCTGGACAGGCGACATTGAGATTTTCGGACGAACAGCAAGTTACAATGCCGATTTAGCCGCTTTTTTCCAAAAATGGATGGGCGATATGCGCGACAGCCAACGCGACGACGGCGCTTTTCCAAGCGTAGCGCCTCACTGCTGGGTTGGTTGGGGACAAGCTGCTTGGGCGGAAGCGGGAATCATCATCCCATGGACGACTTACCTCATGTACGACGATAAAGGTATCTTGGAAGAAAATTATCCGGCAATGGAAAAATACATGACTTTCTTAGCAAATCAGTCAGACGAAAAATACAAATACAATGGCGCCGGAACGGATTATGGCGATTGGGTTTCATACGTGCATACCGATAGCCGCTACATCAGCGTTTGTTATTATGCTTATGCAACTTTATTGATGGAAAAAATATCGCTCGCTTTAAGCGCCGGTAAAGACGATGAATATGCTCAAAAAGCCGTTTCGTACAGGAATTTATACAACCAAATCAAACAGGAATTTCTGTCAAGATATACCAATAAAGACGGAATGTTGACACAGGACACGCAAACCGCTTATCTGTTAGCGATTAAGTTGGATCTATTTACAACAGAAGCGGTTCGACAACAAGCGACTGACCATTTGCAAAAACTGATTACGGACAATGGAAATAAGTTGAATACCGGCTTTGTGGGAACGGGAATTATGATGCCGACGCTCAGCGACGCAGGATTAATCGACATCGCCTACAACCTTCTGCTGCAACGCGAAAATCCTTCGTGGCTGTACAGCGTTGATCAGGGAGCGACAACGATTTGGGAACGATGGAATTCCTACACCAAAGAAACCGGATTCAATCGCGAAATAGGAATGAATTCGTTTAACCATTATGCTTACGGAGCCGTTGCCGAATGGTTGTACCGTTACGTCGCCGGAATCAATCCCGATGAAAACCGACCCGGATTCAAGCACATTTTACTGAATCCTACGCCCGATTTCAGAACAACTTTTCCCGATGGACAAAAGCAAATAAAGCAAGCAGAAGCAACCTACAATTCGTATTACGGAGTCATTCGCAGCGCATGGCAAATCGAAGACGCCGGAAATGTTAAATACGACATTACAATACCGGCAAATACGACTGCTACTTTGCGTTTGTTGTTGCCCAACGAACAGAGCGAAGCGTTTGAATCGGGAATGCCTGCAAAAGATGCCAAAGGCGTTGTTTCCGTTTCCAAGGAAAACGGAAAATTGATAATCGAGCTTGCATCAGGCAATTATTCATTTGAAGTACGTTGAATTACTCATTCTAAAAAACTATTATATGAATTTACAACAGGAAGACAACTCGCATCTGCTTGACCGTCATTATACGAATCGTTCGGGCTGGTTGCGGGCAGTGGTATTGGGAGCAAACGACGGCATCCTTTCCACCACCAGTTTGGTCATTGGCGTTGCGGCGGCAAGTACAGGCAGGAATGCGGTCATTTTATCGGCATTGGCTGGCTTGGTAGCCGGCGCCATGTCGATGGCTGCAGGAGAATATGTTTCCGTAAGTTCTCAATCAGACATTGAAAAAGCTGATTTGGAAAGGGAAAGCAAAGAACTCATACGTATTCCCGAAATAGAATTGAAAGAACTCGCCAAAATTTACATGAGGCGGGGTTTATCGCAAGAATTGGCGTTGCAGGTTGCACATCAACTGACGGAACACAATGCCTTGGAAGCCCATGCCCGCGACGAATTAGGCATTAACGAACTCATGCAGGCGAAACCGCTGACGGCGGCGTTGGCGTCGCTTGCCTCTTTCGTATTGGGCGGCGTGCTGCCCTTGTTGGTTTCAATTTTTGCGCCCCTTCAATACATGGTTTGGTGGCAATATGCTTTCGCCCTTGTTTTTTTGACGTTGTTGGGCACAATAGCTGCAAAAACAGGTGGTACAAACACATGGAGAGCAATCGGCAGAATTTGCTTCTGGGGCACTATAGCGATGGGGATAACGGCTTCTGTGGGGTATATTTTTGGGACGCATATTGGGTGATGAGGAGAAAAATTAGAACAATGATGATGATAAACAACGCTGCTTTTTTATTCGATTTGGATGGAGTTATTATTGATACCGAACCTCAATACGATATTTTCTGGAAGGCAACAGGCGAAAAATACCGGCTGGGTATTGACAAATTTGAAAATGTAATCAAAGGAACTACTTTGCCTGATATTTTTGCCAAATATTTTTCCAACTTTCCAGAATCAACACAACAAGAAATCACCGTTGCCAGTCAGGCATTTGAACTTGAAATGGATATCATACCTGTTCCCGGCGCATTGGCTTTTTTGGAAGAA
>Ga0123354_10005285_pt1 | contig 18719 bp, 14 predicted proteins | sample TergutLab28metaG_2_FD_97872 | JGI IMG/M metagenome (GOLD analysis project Ga0123354, IMG submission 97872) | Labiotermes labralis P4 segment gut microbial communities from Petit-Saut dam, French Guiana - Lab288 P4 | ecosystem: Host-associated > Arthropoda: Insects > Digestive system > Gut ...
TCCTCCACCAGCCTGCCAGAACCCTGTCAGGTATAAATACACCACACATCCCATCCCTTGTCATACTTCATCCACCTGCCTATGAAGATGGAACTGATAGAGGGTTCTGAAACGTCGGCTCTTAGCTTTGTGACGCCGGGGAATTACCCAAAAGAAAACATATTACATACAGGACACGGTGAAAGCTTAAAATCAAGAATGACATTTTTTACTTTATTTCCGGAACTCTCTTTAAATTCCCTGTTTAGAGAACTTGAGTTTTTAATAATTTTCATTTTCTTGCCTAGAAACATAGAGAGACATAATACTTTAATTACACACACCAACACATGCACACACATATATGTGTGTGTGTGTATATATATATATATATATAAAATTTAAGAAGTCTAAAATTTACATTAAAACATTTAAAATGCTCCTACATGTTTCAATCACACGATCATCCTCAGGGAGCATATATTGTACTTTGCTAAAGTTATAATTTAAAACATTCAGTGCATTACTTCATTATGTTAACTTTGATGCTGTGGCAGCATGTCGTGTTTGTGTGTGTGAGTCGTACACTGTTTAGAATGAGTGTGATTATGATTGTGCGTCATATGCTGTGGAGAGTGAGACTCACGCTGCACAGCATACAACGCACAACCATAATAACCAGGCTCATTCTAAGCAGCGTACAATTAAAAATGCATTGTGTCACAGATGAAGGCAAACACAATTAGGGATTGGCACCCCTACTTCATTTGTGATTCCTTTGTTTCTCTACCATGTCTGCCTTGTTTTAAAAAATAAAATATAATATAATGTTTTTGAGACTTCAGATAAACAGGTGGAGTGGGACTTAGGCAGCTGAGTCTGAAAGTGCTATCCTCAGTCATTGGACAATCTGTGTCATTTCCCTGCTTCTGTACATACACCTGTCCAGTGACTGAGGATAGCTCTTATGTGAGACCTAAATCAGCTATCCTCAGTCACTGGCCAATCCCAGTCAGTAACCACTAACGTATATGCACCTATCCAGTGACTGAGAACAGCTGTTTGTGTGAGACCTGACATAATGTCCTACCCTCTCTCACTAGACAACCTCTATCAGTTGAATGCCTCTGCATATGCACCTTTCCAGTGATTGAGAATAACACTTTCTGTGAGACCCACATGAGAAGATCCAGTTTGTTTCAAATACGGTCTGAGCATGTTCTGGAAACCAAATAATCATAATTGTCAGGCGTCTTTAAAGTTGACTCCTCTATATTTAGAGGTTTTGAATTCATATCTTGCCCATAGATGGGATTGTTATGGTTTTTGTGAGTTTTTTCAGGCAAATGCCAGGATCTTATCTCAGACTACACCATGACTGTGTCCTCTCATACTCTTTCCAAATTCATTATTCACTAATTGTCCTATTTCTGATGTTATTCAGTCTGGGCTGTTGAAAGCATTGTTGAAGAAAACCAACAATGACTTCCAAATTCCGTCATATTTAGTAGAGCTACTGCAGTGCTTAGACCTGCAATGTTGCCATGAAAAGTAATTGTAATTCCTGAACTGTGAAGGGAGATGCAGATCTAAGGCTAAGTACTGTCATGTGGACAGTAGGTGAGGAGGCACTGGTTTATAACATGTTTTCCCTTGATAGTTGCACTGTTTGGCCAGAGGCATGGACAGGAGAAATGTTTAATTCAGCGTATTGTTATCATTTCTGTGTGAGAGGCAGAAAGGCAGTTACATGTGTAGATTGATGCAGATTACTGTGTGGGTGACTTTGTATAGCTGTAGGAGCTGTTGGTATGGTTAGCTGAGATAATACAGGGTGCGGCAGAAAAACCTGATGGTTTTCGAAATGAAATAATACAATGAGGTTTCACCGTTTTATGTAAAAGTTGTTATCACTGGAAAACTCATTACATCCCATTTTAAATTTTGAAAAGTACGTCACCCAGATGTCTCCCACCATTTCTCAAACACTGCTTCAGTCTTACTCCAAGATTTTCCATCACCAGATGAGTCATCTGCTCCGGGATCGCCGCGATTTTTTCCTTTATGCTTTGCTTTAATTCCGTTATGGTTCTTGGCATAGGGATGAAAACTCTGCTTTTGAGATACTCCCATAAAAAGTAATCGCAGGCGGAGAGATCAGCGAACGTACCGGCTATGGAACGTCGCCGCCACGGGAAATAACGTGTTGTGGAAACATTTCCCACAGAACACTCATTGATGCCCGGGCTATGTGGGCTGTTGCTCCATCTTGCTGAAACCATACTGATGAGAGATCGATCCTACGACGACTTAACTCTGGTTCACAGAAGTTATGTAGCATTGTCACATAGCGCTCGGATGTCACAGTAACGGCTGCACCTGCGTTGTCTTCAAAGAAGTAAGGGCCAAGAACTCCAAACGATGCGATCCCACCGCAGACAGTCAGTCTTTCGCTGTGGAGAGGACACTGATGTAGCTCTTGTGGATTTTCAGGTGCCCAGTAGCGATAATTTTGTTTGTTCACATAACCTGACAAGTGGAAATGTGCTTCATCAGTCATTAGGACAGTGTTGATAACACCATTATCATTCAGCATTTCGAGAAGTTGCTCAGAAAAAATCCTGGGGTTAGCCATATCGCGATCACTTAATTCTTGAACAATCACAGTTTTGTACGGATGAAAATTAAGATCCTTGTGCAAAATTCTCTGCACACTGCGATCGGATAGTCCTATGGCAGTGGAATGCCTCCTCACTGAACACCTTGAACTCTTCACAATAGCCATCCTTACCTTATCAACATTTTCTGGTGTTCGTACCATAGGAATTCTGCCTCGGGTATTTCTTTTTAAGGCCGAAACATTTTCCTGAAAGTTCTGTACCCATTCTTTTATGGTGTTACGACAAGGAACACGGCCATGACGAGGAATGTTAAAGTGTCTGCGAAATAATCGTTGTGTTGTAATGGCTGAATCACCATTCTTGAAATAAGCTTCAACAACGAAAGCACGATGTTGCACAGTCCACTGCGCCATGGCTACTGAAATGGCATGAAACCAGCTAGCCACTGACCTTGGTTGCATTACCCCACTCCACACGTGTGCCAATATAACGGGACTTAAAAACCGTCAGGTTTTTCTGCTGCACTCTGTATAATGGCCATGCATGTCCATCAGGTTCACATCTTGACTTATTACTGCTTATTTTGTGATGGATACTCAGTCATGCAAGATGGAGCCAAAGCACATACAGTTATTGCATGAAGGATTTGGCCTTAAGTGGCTGCCCATTGGTAGCGAGAATGAACTATTAATGGAAATCCTATTTGGCCATTGTTAGCAAGAATGAATTATTAATGGAACTCCTATTCATAATCATTCTTATGTTTGTGTGATTTCAGAAGGTATCTCCCATAGGTATCTTAAATATAAATGTTCATCTATTATGCTGAACATGTTGCGCACTGAGGATGGGTATTCATTTTCTGTGCTTGTATATGCTTGGCAGGAAATAGAACATTAGTTGGTCTATCATGTTTACTGGGGCTGGGGGGAAGTTGGGTCAACAAAAGTGACAAACAAAATGGTTACTCTTGGGTTTTCTTGGTTATTATTTTGTAAGAAAATACTGATGTACCTCATGTTCACCACTGTGCAGTTGGCTCATCAGTGCCATTCTGTTTCATGCCAGTTATGTTTTATAAAATGTTACTAAGGTTTATGTAATTCTGATTCATTACATGGACCTCTTTCCTTTAAACTGCAACTAAAATTGTTTTTCTAGGCCGTGGCACAGTAGTGACTGGCAGACTGGAGAGAGGAATTGTTAAGAAGGGCAATGAATGTGAGTTCCTTGGGCACAACAAGAGCTTTAAGAGTACAGTTACAGGTGAGTATTTTATTTCTAAACTATTTCATGTGTAAGAGTTTTTTTTTTATGAGCAAATGACAGGAGCGAAGTCCTTTTCAAGAAGTTCTTCGGTCCAGAAATTAACACATTATGGAATGTGAAGATTCATTACTGTTTTCTCAAGTGTGCTACTTGTATTCATACAGACCCAGATGAATCTAGCCCATGCCTTCCCATCCAAAACTTGTAATAACCATTTTAATATTAACCATCCATCTATGCCTGGGTCTTCAGTTTTTTTTTGTAGTGTTTTCCACCAGAACCATGTGTACAATTTTCTTCAACTCACACTACATATTCTACCATTCTCATCTTACTTGATTTGCTCATACTAAAATCTGGTGCAGAGTACAAGTCATGAAGCTACTCATTATGTTGTTAACTCTATCCTCCTGTTAATTCCTCCCTTTTTGGTTAAAATATTCTCTTTAGCATTTTGTTCCTGAACACCCTGAGTCTGTGACCTTCCATTAATGTGAGAGATGAGTTGTCATACCCATACAAAAAGAGAAGCAAAATTATAATGTTGTGTATTTTAATATTGAGCCAGGATAGACTAATTGTGTAGTGACAGGCTGTGGGCTGGAAGTCTGAGGATATGTGGTTTGTTTCTCAGCAGAGGCAAGAGAGTTACCCATTTTCTAAAGCATCCAGATGGAACTCAAGGACATATATAACTTCCTGTTCAGTGGGTACTGGAGGCTCTTGCTCTGGGGCTACAGCAGGTAGGGCATTAAGCTGACCACTCACCCCCATGTAGTACCATGGGTAGGACCAATTGGAGGTATAACTTCACTCCCCCATATGCTTTCATGGCATACACAGGAACAGCTTTATGTTCATGTAATTTTAATCTTCATGTTCGTAGATACCAGATGTGAAGACAAAAGAATCTGAACTGAACGGTAGCAAGTGTTCCATGAAAGACTATAAAAATATGTGCTGTAGAAAGTGGGGAATCAGCAAAAAGAACAGTAATAACCTTTGATGCATGGGAAAGAATGTGCGAGAGTAGCAAACTGTGTGGTGTCAAATGCGGAAAGCTATAATTTTAAAGGTTACCATGACAGAATGTCACATGTAACACAGTAGTTACATTTGTTAATCAAAAAATTCTTTGTCACTTATGAAACCCAGATGTCTAACGTTATATTCACGAGAGCTTTCCACTGCATCCTTTCCTGAGCTGGTTTAATCCAGTCCACAACCACCCATCTTGTTTCTTAATATCCAAGTTCTCTTATCCACTCATTTATGCCAAATTCTTCAAAATGGACTCTTACTTTCAAATTTTTTTAGTTAACATCTTGTATACAGTTTATTTCTGATGTGTGCAACATGTGCCCACTATCTCACCCTTGTTACCGATTTTATCAGTGTAATGTTTTTCGATTGGTGCAAATTATGAAGCGCCTAATTATATAATTTTCTCCTCCTCCTGTTACTTTCTGTCTCATAGATTTAAATATTCTCCTCGTCACTCTTTTGTGAAGTGCTCTTAGTCTGTCATTCCCTAAAGCGAGAGACCAAGTTTTGTATGTATAGAGGTAATGGTGAAGTTGTCTCTGTGCTTTATTGAGCCTTACACCTTGAAGGTGTATGGGAGGATAAAGGTACAGGTTCATGTATTCTTTATCTTGGTGGTGTATGGAGGTGAGTGGTCAGCCATGTGCCCTGGCTGTTTTATTGTGGGATAGGAGGCCCTGGTACTCACAGGAGTCTGTATGTATCTCAGACTGCCATCAAGGAAAATTGTAAATCTTGCCTTTGCCAGTACTTGGACCCTTATTCCTTAGTCATTTAGTCTGTAGCTTAGTCACTGTTCTGACAGAGCTTGATGGCTTATACCTATACAAAATGCAGTAGTAGTGTGGTGGTTGTAGTGGCAGAAGCAGTGATGATGTGGGTGGTGGTGGTGAGAACTTGATTTAGGGTTTTTGTGGGGGTGACTCTAAAAGTTAGGTCTTCTTGGATATGACACCATGTAGTCTGTGATATCACCACATCCCAGCATACCATAATCATAGTTACCATGATAGCCGTGTGTCTCAAGATGTCAGTAAACATGGTAATTGTAACATTTATTGCAATAGGCATTGAAATGTTCCACCAAATCCTAGAAGAAGCACATGCAGGTGACCAGTTAGGTGCATTAGTAAGAGGTGTAAAGAGAGAAGATATTCGCCGAGGGATGGTGATGTGTAAACCAGGCTCAGTGAAGGCACAGGATAATGTTGACGCTCAGGTAACCAGATGTCTCAAAGGCATTGCACTGTACAGTATTCTGAACAGAACCTCACTTTATTCATTGCAAATCAAAAATTGTAAAATCATCAGTTACAGCTCCATAAAACTCCATGCACTGTATTTACCCACATACTGTACACGAATTTTCTCTTGATTCATCACCTGAAAAATGGAGTATCACCTTCTCATTTCACACAAAGTTACGTACATTCTATTTTAGTCATTTTTTCTGAAAATTGGTGGTTGTTAAAGGAGGGTCATTTTACTTGGAAATGATACATGCCATGGAAAGTGACACATACATTACTGAAATATATTAGTGGATTTTAATAAAAAACTGTATTAATGTTTTTCATATTTTTGGCTGAAAATTAATAGTTTGAATGATGATGTCAGATATTGAGTGTGTTCATTTCAGTTAAAAGTGGAATCTACATTTAATGCCTTTTTATCTAGTGTTTTGATCATTATTTAATGTCCATTTTTTTTATGATCCCTGCTGATTCATTGCATTGTTAAATTTCTTCCATTTAAGATGTTCCTCATTTTACTGTTTAAATTGACTGCTCCCCAAAGCAAATATAACGATTTCACAGTGAATCTTGTCCCATTGCAAGGCATGGTAGCATCTTGTCCCATTGCAAGGCATGGTAGCATCCTGTTTCTACAAAACCTGCGTTATTGGGCTCACATTTGTGCAAAGTGAACTGACAGTCTCCTTCCATGGAACTCATTCGGTTAAATGCTGTGGTACTATGGCTCTCTCATTTATATAATTTCCAAAAATGATTAAATGAACATAAAACAGACATTTTTTATTATTACTTCTGCAGCCAACGAAAATTAAGCATCAGCAGACTGTGATGGGAGTTTCATTATGTGTTGGTTCTAGCAGATGCTGAAATCGTATTTTTCACAAGTTAGAAAGTTAAAATTTACATGATTTGTGGGTGCATTAAGCATGTCCAGTTTTACAGCTTTATATATTTCAGGTGTACATTTTAACTAAGGAAGAAGGTGGTCGAGCTAAACCGTTCACATCATACATTCAACTGCAGATGTTCTCAAAAACATGGGATGTTGCAGTACAAATTGTCATTCCAGAGAAGGAAATGGTTATGCCGGGTGAGGATGCTAAGTAAGTACATGTAAGATAGAGGTTCTCATAGTGGTATTGCTGAAGATTCAAGTCTTCTGCAAGTGATGCCGTGTCACTGGGTGAGTAGTTTTAAATATATTGAAGTCTCTCACCCAACAACACAGCATCACATCCCAGAAGACCTGAATCTTAAGTTAAGTATGAGTTTTATTTTTATGCTTGATACTACATATTACATTATTCGAAGCATTTGCATTTTAAATAAGCAAATGATATTTCCCATGGATGTGGGATGTGTGATGTCCCATTGTACCAGTTACTGTAAGTAATAAATGAACTGGAAAGAAAGGCTGATAGGAGGTTCACATTATGGATCCTGGAGAAGTAGATTGTAGGGATGTCAAATGAAATGAGTGGGTCCAGACTGTAATGCAGTGGTTGACTTTTAGGTTGGTGATGGGCATTTGGAGTCCATAAAGTTGTGTGTACAGAGAATACTCCAAACCAAGTAATGACCACTGTGTACATTTACTGGCATAAAATCTCTTGAAATTTTCATGGTTATGAAAAACATTACTGAATTTGGAGTTTAAAATCTGTTGAGGACAGGATTTCTGTGCAAGCACAACATTTTTGCAATTACAAATAGACTTTGTTGAACCTACTTCGAAATACAGCTGCACTACTAAGATGCTAAACTTGATAGATTAACAGTTAACTAATGGTGCTTTCTAGAGGTATGCTGTGATTTTTTTTTTTTGAGGGAAAAATGGGCACAACAGTACTGACTCACTGCCAGTTACTTCTGTTTGTAACTATCACAGAGTCTGCAGCCAACATACATAATTACAGAATAGCAAATATGTGTTATATTTCACATATAAGATTTATTTGTAGCACCTTATTAGCAATCATTATGTACTTACAAAATTAAAGTACTCTGACCCAATTGTTGCATTTGTTTCCTTAGAGGTTTTACTTTAGTTCCTTTCTAATTTCAGGTTGGTTTTGAAACTCATTAAACCCATGGTTTTGGAACATGGTCAGAGGTTTACCCTTCGTGATGGTGTATTGACTCTGGGAACGGGTGTAGTGACAAAAGTAAACCCACTTCTTAGTGAAAAAGAACGCCTATCACTTATAGAAGGAAAGAAAGCACGCATGGCAGCAGAACAGAAATGAAAGGGCAGGTTGCTTGACGAAACTTAATGTAAGCAGAGTCCAAAAATAGGTGGAATGTAACTGAAAAGAACAGTGTTGTGAAGAAGTAGGAGAGCATTCAGTCAATATTATTTTTTCTATAAATGCATGACTTCCATGGGAGATCAACATTTGATGGAATCTTGCTTGAAATAATTTGCTTGGTGACTGAGTTTTATAAGCTGAGCATGTGATTGGGCCAGTCTTGTGGTTTTGTTCTTGTTGGAGAAGACTAGACGGTTTTTTAAAGTCTGTGGTATATTTGTAGTCCATTTGTATAATAGTAAATAAGAATGTCAGAATGTTACGAACTGGAATTTCCCCTTGCACCTATTAGAATAATCTTTTATCAGGTTTCAAATTTCTCATACATGCCACTGCTTTCCATAATATTAGTTTTCTAACTGAAAGATTATTACATTTCCAAAGTACCGTGAAATAATCATATTCATTCTTAATTGATGAAGGTTTTTACATAATCTGTGCTTTCATTTTGTTTTGAATACCTGAAATTTACGGGACAAGACAGGCACAGTTTCAAGACACACCGTTTATTGACACCGCATTGAAATGAAATGTGTATTTGAGTGTTTAATTGGCCTTGCTGAAAGGATACATGAGGATTAACGTTTGTTGTCCTAAACCTACTCTTTAAGTTCTGTAAATCACATGAGCGATCAGATTTTCATCATATTGCTCACAGATGACCAGGAAGTTTTATCTTATCCTAATTCTGAACAGATTTTGAAGTTTTTACAGAATAGAGGCCCAACTCTGAGGCCAGTTTCTTTCTTCTGTTTAAAAAATGACAAAATATAGTAACACCTCAATTTTATTTTCCCAATCTGCACTTTTTATATGGTCCTCCTCAAATGCCTGTAAGACAGATTTTATGACATTTTGAAGTGGTCTGCACAAAAATGTACAATCAAGGTTTTCACTGCTTATACAATTTGACCTATCATGGCAATGAAGATTCATATTTTGGTCTTCTCTGTTATGGCACAATGTAGTCTGGTTGGTTCTCTTTCCAAAACCCTGATAATAAAATACGTGACTAGTGTCATATCCAGGACCACAATATAAACCGGAAAATTAATGTGAAATATTTGAGAGAATAAAATAAAACTGCCTAAGGAAATAAAAGACGAACAGGTATTTTGTTATAATAATCTTAAGTTATGTTAAAGTTGTCCATTCTGAGCATTTTTTAGAAAAGTGTGCTCAGTAACTTGCACCAACCAAATGCATAGTATTAATTTTATACGAATATTAAAGACGTATCTCTGATGTGTTTCAGTATAAGTGTACCTTCTTTAGGGAGCACAAAATGCCACATTTAAATCCAATTGCCAACGAGAAGCTATTATTCACAGGGTTCTGCAGGTCCATTGTTGAAGTTGATTATGTATAAAGGTACAACTTGTACAGGTTTTTAAAAACTTATGGTTAAAATATGATTAAAACATTTGTTTCCATCGTATTTCAACAGGTTTTTAAAACAGTAGCATTTAATTATGCTTCAAGTTTGGTATGAACTGACTTTGCATAATGTACTGAGTTTATTGTACAAACCAAATGCATAAATTATATATATATATGGATATTAAAAGACATATCTCCAACATGTTTCAGTGCAAGTGTACCATCTTCAGGGAGTACAAAATGCCACATTTAAAACTACTTGGCAATGAGAACCTATTATTCACAAGGTTCTACAGCCTGTAGTAGCTCCATTGTTGATGTCAGTTATGTATAAAAGTTAGAATGTGTACAGGTCTTTTAAAAAGTAGGGGTTAAATATGATTAAAACATCATATTTAAACCCAAAGCAAAACATGTTGGAGATACATCTTTTATTTATATACAATTAATACTGTGCATTTGGTTTATACGATAAACTGAGTACATTAATCAAAGTCGTTTCATACCAACAGCATCTGTAATACATAAGCGAGGTGTAAGGTGGACTCTTTACATTTCAAGCATAAGCAAATATCATATATTGGTAAGATCATGAAAGTTGTGATGAATAAAAAATAATATTGTCCCTAAATAAGGTGTGGTGTTAACAGCTATCATAAATTGTTACAATATTACAGAAATTTATGTTTCTACCAGTGATAGGATAGCAGGACGGAGGCTGTAATTTCTCAAGTTAGAATATTTCCTCACAGTTTTGACTTTTTAGCTGTGTGGGTTGAAGTGAGCACCAGAGCTCTTCTCAAACACTGATGTTGCAGGGACATTCAGTTTATTTTGTGAGATGAAAATCTAATTCTAATTTTCATTACATTTCCTCAAATCACTTATGCTTTTTTAGTTTCTGTAAAACTTTTTTTAAGATGTGACATCCCCATGGTATTAACAAATCACAAGTGTATGTTTCAGTTATAATTTTGAGCCTTCATCAGGCCTATTATGAATGCTGGTAGAGGAAAAATTATATACTGCATTAAGATGAATATCTCCCCTTTCACGGTAAAAATACATAAAATTATACGTTTATAATGTATTTTTAATGTGAAAGGGGAATGCAGTATACATCTTTTCCAGTATCGGCATTTACGAAAGACCTGATGATGGTTCGCATTTGTAACTGAAACATGTAGCCATGAATAAGCTGATAAAAACAGGTGTTGTGTGTGACTGATTTGATACTTACACTTGTGATATATAAACCTGTCAGAATAGTGTAAGTTGGAACTACTGGTTTGTGCTGTAGAAGACCCGAATCTCGTCTCCATCCTCAAGTCGTGCATTGAAATTTACTTACTGCTATATTAATATGTTGTAGGTAGCATTTGTAATGGAAGTTGCATAAGTTCCATTTCCTCAGTTAATATTACTGTTCAGTAAAAGTGTAAATCAACTTGGATAGTTGTTTCCTTGTGTGATTTTCATAAATGATTGTAATATAGTTTTCTTTTTGTTACACTGTATTATCATCTGCATACAGTTTATAAAAATCCCATGATAGACATTCCCTGGAATATTGTGGAGGGTACTGAGATTTTGAATTGGTACCTCAAATCAAAGTACAAGTTTTCACATCTTGTTACCAGTTGTTTACAAATGCTGGTGGCATTTAATCTTCACTGGCCATTGTGTGTGGTTCAGGTGGTTAGATATTGCACTGTAATACCATGAATCCTGCTGTAATGGTACGGATAGGGACCATAATTGTTATTCCATTGCTGGCAGTTTCTTTTTCATGCAGTCACTGAAGTTCGTCAACCCAGTCAGCTACACTTCTTCCCAAACATCACTGGATTCACCAGACTTCACTAAGTACAGTTTCACCATCTTTCTGAAACTTTCTAATCACCCATTAATGCCCTAAATTAACTTTTTCCCAGTTCTGTAGCCACTCATTTTGCATGTTCCTGTACCACCAGTCCATATATTGAACGGTTTCTGACTCTTGTATTTACATACCATGCTCACAACATCCTATTGCTGTGTTCCAGTTTTGTTAGGTACCCACCACTCAACAATGCCTGCATTTTAACCACTGGTTTATTCTTTTGAAATCTGCTTTTAATGTATCATACGTTTGATTTTTCCTAGTGTTAAATTTGGCTACAATTTCTTTTACTGTCAGCTAGTCTTTTATTTGCTTCAGTCAATTTTACTTTTTTGTTGACATCTAATATTACATCTTTCTTGGAGTCCATGGCTACAAGTAAATAAAGTGAAAGGTGTGGTATCCCTATTGTGCTTAAAACCCATCAGTGCACATCTTTACTGTAGCAAGTGTAAATTGCAGCTACATGTTTCAGATATACAAAGTAGCCATCATCAGGCTGTGTATATCAGAAATATGAAAAGGAAGTTATACCTGTAGTTTACATATAGTTACAAATGGTTACTGGACAAGATCTCAGCCACAGCGAATGAATATGAAAGGTGTACATTCAAAACATCAGACATACATAGTGTTTCATGTTTTGTGGTTTGAGCATTTTATAATTTACTTATATTGGTTATATCTATGTACGTCGGAACAGTGATTGACTCTAATATCGTATACAAATAATTTGAATACTTATATCTGATTATACACTCAATAGATTTATATAAAAATGTTATATTAACATATTACATATACTAATACCATCAAATACCTGATACCATAGGTGGAATACATAATGTATCGCTTATATAAGAAGACACACCATACCAACTCCCCACCTCAACATGATCGCTTGCACAAGTTGCCTACTATCTCGAGCCTAGAACACTAACTTTTATCTTTAGTTTTTTTTCTAAGTGTAAAGACCCATTTACTCAATTTTATCCAATGCTGTTTATCTGGATATTGTAAATGCTTTTCTGTGTGTAACAGTTACATGTGAGGCCAAGATCTCATCAGTAACCATATGTAACTCTATGTAAACCAGGTGTATATAATTTCCTTTTTATACTTCTGATATATACAGCTTGAAGATGGCTAATTTGTATAGCCACAACATGTAGGTGCAATTTACAGTTGTTACAATGAAGCTGTGCATTGAGAGGTGATATTTCTTTTATTATGCATTTCAATATTTTACCATAAGTGGCATGGGTGTCTTTTTCTGTAGGGGGGTAACTTCTGTCAGCAAGTCCAATTGTGCTTCATGTTTGTACCGTGCATCAGTGACAATTAAAATACTTTATTATCCAACAGATGCACAAATATACAATTTGTAGATACAATTAGAATTATTATAAAATATTTAAAATTGCTCCAACATGTTTCGGATCACAAGGGATCCATCATCAGGGAGCTTTATACAGTGCATGTCTAAAATTACAGTAATGGTTCTATCATGTCCGTTGCTGTGGATGTAGTCGGTGTTATGGCAGTATATTTACCCGTGGTGCGTGTGTACTGCACAGTTGCACCATGGGTAAATATGCAGTGCAGTCTAGAGAGGCACTAGAGTGCCTCTCTAGACTGTGCAGTACACACATACACCATGGGTAAATCTGTAGTGCCTCTCTAGACTGCAGTACACACACACACCATGGGTAAATATGCTGCCATAACACTATGTCTATATCAACGGACATGATAGAACCATTACTGTAATTTTAGCCAAGCACTGTATAAAGCTCCCTGATCTTTTGTGATCTGAAACATGTTGGAGCAATTTTAAATATTTTATAATAATTCTAATTGTATCTACGAATTATATATTTGTGCATCTGTTGGATAATAAAGTATTTTAATCCAATTGTGCTGTTTGGGTTTGAACTTGGAAGGGAAACAAACATTTAAGAGATTCTGCTGTGTTTGGTTTAAGATTTCAATTCTCCCCATGTGTACCTGTCTGTTACTGCTGCTGCTCCTACTACTACTACACAATTGCTGCCTACTCTAAAGTAGCATTCATTTGTCAGTAAACCAATATATTCTGGACTGGTGCTGTACACACTTCCATTTACTGACCTGTTCAACCCCATAAACTTCAGCAGCCCTCATTCCAAACCCTCCCTCATTCTTCTGGCCTAGCTACAACACTTCCTAACTGTAAGACTCACTGCCTTGACGAATAAGAGACAGTAGAATTGTATGGTCATGTTGAAAGTATGGAACACAGAAACATCATGAATTTTTTCTGTTAAAATCTAGTCCCTGCATTGTGCTTCAGTGTTATGTTTCCATTCATTAAAGGTGGTTCTGTAAAGTTTCTTTTACCAGATCCTTGGGACTAAATTTTCAGCTTAAGACAGGTCTTCATTATGTCAAGGATCTGTTTAAAAGATAGGTTTCATTCTAATACCATAATCTCAGAGTTTTGGTGCTATCCATCTAAATGCAGGGCATTGATAGCCCTATTCCCATCTATAAAGGTAAATTGGGATTACATTGCATTCAGTTTTGTGTAAATTAACTTACCCCATACAGCACAGTCCTTGGGAAGCTAATAGTTTCTCAGCTAGTAACAAATTTCCCCCATTTTATGGAATTTTAAGGTTCCTTTCCATGCCCACAAGAACTCACCACTGGTGTCCATATTGAGCCCAGTCAATTTAATCCATGCCCTGCCATCCTGTTTAAGAACCATTTAAATGCTCCTGTCCCTTCCAAATGTAGGTCTTCCAAGCAATGACTGTACTTTTAGGTTTTCCCACCAAAACCTTGCATGCATTTCTCCTCTCCCTCATGTATGACACATGCCCAGCCCATCTTACCTAACTCAGTTTGGTTCTCCTGTTTGTTGAGGCCAATCAAGAAGCTCTTCATAATGGAGCTATCTCTAGCCTCCCATAACTTTCTGTCTCACAGGCCCAAATATTTTCCTTAACTCCTTGTTCTTCAACACACTTGACCTATGTTCTTCTCTTAATGTGAGAGAAAAGTTTTCCACCCACAGATAAACAAATTAAAATTGTGTACATTTTAATCTTTATGTTTTTAAATACATGAGAAGTTTAAAAGCTAGATTTTCCAGCTCCATGGTCACACATTTGGTTCCTCCTTCATTGTCATATATTAAGCTTAAAATATATCCACAAATTTTGTGTACTTATTTCAGTTGGAAAACCAGAAAGGAAGAGTTTAAAACCTGGGAGAAAAACAGGGCATGGACTGGATTAATCTGACCAAGCAGAGGGGTTGATAATGGGGTGTTTTGAACCTTCATGTTCCATAAAGTCCATACACATCACATTTCACAGATGTCCAACATATATAAAAGAGAATTTGGTCTGCAGATTTCTGTTCCTGCTATGGACCTCATGGAGAACAAAAGAAATTAAATTTACTCCATCCTCTTGCGAATATGTATGTTGGCCATGCTCACTGAAAGCAATGTGCCCACTGTAGTTTCTGGATGTGATTTGAATCCTTATTTCCAGCATTTTCTTATGTCACCTACAACTGTACACATTAAAACACGAATTTCCTTCACAGGCCAATACAATGTTTTATTCTCTTTTCTTGTATACATTATCAACCAGTATTAAGACACAAAACCAACCACTTTCGAAAGCAAAGTCTCTCTTACACTCCTCAGAGAGTATCATGATGACTGTTGATATCAAGGCTTTAAAAATGCATAATGGAAAATAAATTTCACTAATAAGAGTAAAATATGCAGCCTTTTAGTATGTTAACAAAAGATTCAGAGATACTGTTGGAAGCAGATTTAAATAACTTGAAACAAATTCCCAAACATATCAATATTCACGCTTGTCTATAAAAATAGTAAACAGTCCTCTAATATGCACTCCATCCATACATTTCACAACAGGCATCGAGAAACAACACTCAAATATTCAAACATTTCAAATTTGTCCCAAATTTCCCTTTCAATGCAACATATGTACTTAGCAGCTTTAGCAATACCCATACAAGGCAAATCTTATTTTGCAGTTGACTTGAAATTTGCATTGAAATTAACACACACTAAAATATTTACAGATCTTCATCGTCTTCTGGAAGGGCTGTCTCTTGAGCCTCCTGCAACAAAAGACAATCAACAGTGATATTCAGTTAGGTCACTAAAGACACACAATCACATGCCATACACTGTGAAATTTAATTTTTAAAATTATGGTCTTCTGGGATGATGCAACGTTCCATGGCATAGATGTGTTCCATCAGAACCTGGTACCTCATCTTTAGGGTAGAAAAATTAAGATGCAGGGAAAACGAGAAAAGAGGGGCCCTGGACCAAAACTAAGAGCACAGCATGAGGACTATGGGCTTTTAGATGTTTCATGAGGGCAGATGGTGGGATAAAAGAGGGTACCAGGAAGATTGGTATAGCCTGGGGGCAAACATCAGTACTGAGCAAATGAACTACACAGAATCACATCTCAGCAGACAACTTCATAGTTCCTTTTGTGAAAATCTCAAACATCACTTCCACATTTACAATCAGCAAACATATTACATACTGCACTTTATATGACCACAGTGAAGGAACTGAAAAGAAAGACCATTATTCCTGACAGACAAAATAATATGGGATACATAACATACATAAGAGAGTAGAGGTCGTTAGTGATAGGACCTCATCTATTGCTGAGAGGTCACTGGTATAATAACATTGTTTGAATGTGCATGCACCAGGTCAGGAGAAAACTGATGATTCAAAAGAAAGTTTTTTGAGGAATTACAGCAGGTTGTTTTTTTTTTATCATTTTCCTAAGTACCATATGAAAATTCTGTTATGAGATTTTAATGTAAAATTGGGGGGAGAGAATATTTTAAAACTGACAACTGGGAATGAGAGTCTACATCAGGATTGTAATGATAATGATGTTAGAATAGTAAGCTTTACCACACCCAAAACATATGGCCGTGAAGAGGACGATGTTCCCACACTGAAACATTCAGACATACACCTGGACCTCTCCTGATGGGAAGACTCAAAACCAGATTGATCACATACTGACAGATAGGAGATGGCATTTGAGTATACTCGATGTATGATCTTTCAGGGGAGCTGACTGTGTTAATGATCACTGTCCGGTGGTTGCAGAAGGTAGGGGAAGATTGGCAGTAAACAAGCAGCACAGAAGCTTGATGTGGAAAGATTTAATATCAGGAAGCCAAATGAGCTGGAGGTTAGGAAACAGGATCAGATTAATATCTCAAACAAGTGCGCTGCTTTGGAGAACTTAAATAATAGTGAGGACATAAATAGGGCTTGTGAGAACACTGAAGAAAATACCAGAAGGTCAGCTAAAGACAGTCTAGGTCTGTATGAATTGAAGCAGCATAAACCATGGTTTGATGAAGAATATTTATGTTTAAATATACGAGACTTGTATAGAGCCATCATTGATTTTAAGAAGGGTTATCAACCTAGAATTAATATAGTACAGGATGAGAAGGGTGATGTGGTTACAGACTCCAACAGTATTTAAGCTAGGTGGAGGAACAATTTCTCTCAGCTGTTTAATGTACATGGGGTAAATGATGTAAGACAGAATACAAACAGCAGAACCACTGGTGCCTGAGCTAAGTGCCTCTGAGGCTGAGATGGATACTGTAAAACTAAAAGACACAAATCACCAGACTTATCAGATCCCAGCAGAATTGATTAAAGCAGGGGGTAGAACAATTTGCTCTGAGATCCATACACTTATTATTTCTAGTTGGAGGAAGAAGTGCCTGAGGCATGGAAGAAATTGAACATTGTACCTATCCATAAGAAGTGTGATACAATAGATTGTAGTAATGATAGAGGCATATCACTTTTGTCAAATATGTACAAAATTTTATCCAACATCCTGCTGTCAAGGTTAACTCTGCATGCAGAGGAAATTATTTGGTATCATCAGCGTGAATTTCAATGCAACAGGTCAATTACTGGCAACACATTCTGCAACTGTCAAATATTTGAGAAAAAATGGGAATAAAATGAAGCAATGCATCACTTTTTAGACTTCAACCAAGCTTATGATTTAGTTTGGAGGCAGGTCTTGCATAATATTCTTACTGAGTTTGGTATCACCATGAAACTGGGAAGGGTAATGAAACCTTTAGGTAAACCTGGATGGGCAATCATTTGTCTAACAAGTTTCCTGTTAAGAATGGTTTGAAACAAGGAGCTGCTTTATTGCCATTTCTTTTCAACTTTGCTGTAGAGTATGCCATTAGAAGGGTTCAGGTAAACCAGGATAGCTTGAAATTAAATGGTACACATCAGCTTTCGGTTTATGCTGATGACGTTAATATAATGGGCAGAAGCATACACACTATAAAAAAAATACAAGCTTTAGCAATTGCTAGTAAGGAGATTGGACTGGAAGTAAATGCTGCCTCAAGAGCAGAATGCAGGATGAAATCACAATATAAAGTCTGATAACAGCTCCTCTGAAAAGGTGGAAGAGCTCAAATCTGGGAAAAACCTTAAAAAGTCCAAATTCTTTTCAGGAAGAAATTACGAGCAGGTGGAAGTCAGGAAATGCTTGCTATCTTATCGAGCAAAATTTTTGTCTACCAGTTTGCTGTCCAAAAATATAAATATGAAGGTATGCAGAACTACAATTTTACCTGTTGTTTTGTACAGGTGTAAAACATGGCTGCTCACGCTGAGGGAGGATCATAGGCTCAGTGTGTTTGAGAATATGTTGCCGAGGAGAATATTTGAGCATTAGAAGGACTAGGTAATACAGGAGTGGGGAAAACTACATAAAGAACTTAATGAGCATACTCTTCACCTAATATTACTCAGGTGATCAAATCAAGAATGAGATGGGCAGTGCATATAGCATGTATTGGGGGGGGGGGGAGGGAGAGGGGTATATAGGTGTTTGGTGAAGAAACCGGAGAAAAAGGA
>Ga0123354_10005286_pt1 | contig 18718 bp, 8 predicted proteins | sample TergutLab28metaG_2_FD_97872 | JGI IMG/M metagenome (GOLD analysis project Ga0123354, IMG submission 97872) | Labiotermes labralis P4 segment gut microbial communities from Petit-Saut dam, French Guiana - Lab288 P4 | ecosystem: Host-associated > Arthropoda: Insects > Digestive system > Gut ...
GTACAGGAAAAATGAACTCCTGATGATGAGCTTCCCGAAAGCTCGAAACATGTAGAGAATGAATGACGACTACCCATGAAAATAAAGGATAGTCCACAAGTGACATCGTGTTGGTTATTTTTTTAAACAATTAATATGTCCATCATCAGGAGCTTGCGACTATTCTGTTGAATTACCACATTGATCGTGTTGTTCTTGGTTCGATGTGTGTTGGAGTTTCGGTGTGGTTGGGTTGGAGTGGTATCCATGTTGCAGGCTGAAGCACAAGTTGTGCTTCAGCCTGCATCTTGGATACAACTCCAACCCACATCGAACCAAGAACCATATGACTGATGTGGTAATTGAACAGAATAGTCGCAAGCTCCTGATGATGGATATATTAATGTCCGAAACATGTTAAGAGCACATAAGAAGTAAAATAAAATAGCAAGTGACATCAAGTTGGTCTTTTATTCTTCAACTATCAGGCATCAAAATGTTTTTGTTTGAATGTTGGAAATGGACATAAAGAAAACTGTGGCACAACTAACGAAACTCTACCACAGATTTTGAGAGCAGGAATAGTTTATTGTTTACTTGTAGTTTATTTTGCAATGTTACCAGAAACTGTATAGTACTGAATGGTGGGATGTTTGAGGATGATGATTTTTTGAGGCTTAAAGCATCATCCAGGGTAGCAGTGTTGTGAGCATGATTTTTAACTGAACGTCTCCTTAACACAAGTTGCAAGTGTTACTGCTTGAGTCAGCTAGTTCAATGTGTAACAGTATTTATGTTACATTGCTATATTACAAATATTTGTTCAAGTTCTTACAGCTTTTTTTTCACATTCGTACCGTGCAGCATCTCGATATTATCAAAGTTTTATTTATTCACCAACTGATGCACCAGTGAGTTGTCTTAAAAAAACAATATTAAAATTTGCATTAAAATTTATATTAAAACAGATCTGACATGTTTTGGTGTTACAGTTACACCATCATCAGGGAGCGCACACACCACACACACCGATGTATTTTAATGGACTGTTTTAACAACTGTAACGTTAGTAATCACAAATTAATGCGCTCCCTGATGATGGTGTAGCTGTAACACTGAAACATGTTAGAGCTGTTTTAATGTAAATTTTAATATTGTTTTTTAAGATAACTCACTATTGCATCAGTTGGTGAATAAATAAAATTTTGATGTTACAGCTTTGTTACTGAATATTCTTTAAACGAACTGTATTCACGTATGCGAACATGTGTGAAAAAAAGAACACTCCTTGAAATTCATTTTACAAAGCTAGGCGACAAGGAAATATACTGAATATTTAAGGCACACTGCATCATCTCTGTTTTATGTCCGCAAATTGCCATTTATTTCACAATTTTATCTTTCTGCGATTGAATGTAACTCACATTTTTTCCTAAACCTACCTCTAAAGTGTCAGTATCAGCCCATTCACTTAAAGGCTACTCAGTTGCGCGTGGTCATTGTGCCGTGTCGTTGGGTTAGAAGTTCCCGGGCATTTTAAAGGACCATAGCACCTTCATCTTCACGGTTGATCAGTCCAAGCAGAGTGAAGACTTCTTGGATTCCTTGACCCTGAAGAAGGTCACATTACAGTCTTTTGAAACATCATTAGGTAGCCATTGCATAACAACCCTTAAGACATGAATCTTCATCACAGTTTTTGCTGGTAATGTTGAATATTCCCAGCATTACTCATTCTTAGTGTTCTGTGTAAGTCACAATCATATTTGAGATATTTTGTGATAGGTCCTTAGAGTTAATGGCAACTGGTTCCCCCTGATTCATGCTAATAACTGTCATGTTCTTTTAAAACTGGAATTTGTGTCAGTACACGCGTGTGATACTAACAGTAGTAGAAGATTTAGACGACCTTTGTGCTTTGAACTTTGTGACTAATTTTGAACTAGAGACAGATTGCATGAAAAGTACTAGTAATCCCATCCACTTCAGAGTTGCAAGTTAAGGCATTATTTGATATATTCTTATGTTATTCCAATTTTTTTTTTTTTTTTTTTTGTGGATAAATAACTCAGTGGTGAAGCTGATTTTTTTTTATGCTTCATTAATGCAGACAGATGTCGATAAGTTGCGGGTAATTGTGTTTTTTTGTTGTTGTAAATTTTGTATGCATGTGTGTGTGTGTGTGTGTGTGTGTGTTGTGTATGTGTGTGTGGGTTTCCTTCTGTTTTGAACAAGGTGACCACTGTGGTTTGGGGATTGATATGTGTTTTGTGTCTTAAAGTGTATCTTGTATATCAGCTTACATATCACAGAAGTCTTGTGCCTTCTTTAATTCTGGTATATCAGCTTACATATCACAGAAGTCTTGTGCCTTCTTTAATTCTGCCTGTGACTGTTGCGTATTTAGATTTTATTGTGAACTCTTTCCTTCACATAGTATGCCACTGTTTACAGGTGGCTGACAGGTCGTGTAACCTGCTGCTAACACAGTATTATTTCTATCAAGAAATCACAAAAAAAAAAAGTGTGTCTGAATATTTTGTTTCAGTCTTTCTAATGTGTGAGATTCATATCTGTAGAGTCAAACTGTAGTGCATAAAATAAATACTGACAAATGCAGTCATTTATTATTAAGTTACTGCTTTATTACCACTATGAACTCCAACAAGTTTCAACCCTTATAAGGTTATTTAATAGTATACCAACTGATGCACATACATGAAACTTTTTCACGTTAAAACACTAAAATTGCTCCGACATGTTTCAATCCAAGGATCATCCTCAGGGAGCTACACTCTCCTTGCTAAAGTCACCTTTAAAAACTAGTTACTGATTGCTTTCGTTATATAATCGTGGTTCTGTGGCAGCATGTCTGTAATGTAAATTATATTAAGTATATTGTTAATAATATAGTAATAATATAGTAATAATATCAAGTGTGTTAACATTAGTTGAATTTTGTACACAAATAATTAGGCTTCCTGGGCTGCCACAGAACCAGGATTATATAATGAAAGAAATCAGTAACTAGTTTTTAAAAGTGACCTTAGCAAGGAAAGTGTAGCTCCCTGAGGATGATCCTTGGATCGAAACATGTCGGAGCAATTTTAGTGTTTTAATGTGAAAAAGTTTTATATATGTGTAACAGTTGGTATACTATTAAATAATTTGACGATATGCACAGTGCAGCAACAAGAACCTTAAAAGGTTATCTTCAGGGAGTATAATTGATACATTATAACAGCAAGGTCAAAAAAATGAGTCACCAGATTTAAATTTTGGAAGTCAAATAAAATATATTGACAAGTAAGGTCATAGTATATAACCATTAGAATGGGAAAAAACATAAAATTATAAAATATTTATACATTTATTTAAGGTATGACAAAAGTTGTGTGTATTCCATTGTATATATTACAGTACACTTGTTACATGTAAAGAAGCACTTTGCGGTCTTTGCCCATCTTTTTAAACACACACACACGCACACATTGGTGTTTATCATATGTTCTTTCAAATTTTTTTTTACAGCTCATCAAAAGCACTGAAAAAAGAGGCGGCAGGGTTTTCTTCTCGTGGGCCCATTGAAGATTCATATAACCAAGTCCTGTATGCAGCAGCTCTTGCTGCTGCTGGAAGTGGAGGGATGCTGGGGCCTTCCCCTGGCGCTCCGCCATCCTCTCCTCCTCCTGGTGGACTAGTAGGAAGGCCCATCCCCAGGATTGGAACTTGTGATACATCCCTGACCCCTCCTAGCAATCCTGCATCTCGCATTGGTGTCGGTATGCATGCCACAAACATTTCTACATCGTCCAATCATTCTGATGTGTCACATACACCACCCCCTGGAATGGGGCACGCATTGGGAGAAGATTCAGTGGTGGCAGGGGGTGGTGGAGAATCGATGTCTTTACAGAGACAGCTTTCAGTCCTGTCACACTCCCTTGTGAATAATCTGCCAATAAGAGCAGAACAGCTCTTGGCTCTTCGTAATGAGAATGAGGTAAGTCTCTCTATTCATTGTCATTTAATTCTTTGTTTTTTCCTTAGAAGCAGCATGAAGTAAGAAACATTTGGTTAATTTTCTACCACTCGTATTAAGGAAGAAGATGCGGGAGTCAGTTTTCAGATGTTTTGTATGTACAAGGTTATTCGAAATGATTGTCGGGATTTTAACAACTTGTCATACGTAATACACTTGAGTTAGGAATATATGTATTTTTTTATTTAATAGAACAACACTCCAGTTTTCTGTTACATACCTTACAGGTGCTCTATACGTGCACCCTTTGTGATTCTACGAACATCAACACGATAATCGAGTTCGTTCCAAACTGTTTGTAGCATGTCAGCGGTGATGGTTTCAGTGGCGGTTCTGATTCGTGCCTTCAGTTCCGGGATACTTGCGGGAAGAGGTGGAACATAAACCTGATCCTTGACTTAACCCCATTGAAAGAAATCACATGGGGTTGCACCTGGAGAATGAGGTGGCAATTTGTTACAACCCCGACAGTCATTTAAAAAAACCCTGTATATTAAATTGATCGCCTGCATTTTGAATTTAGTCTTCCTAGGAATGCCATTGATATTTATATTCTACATTCTTGAAAGAAATTATATGCTTTTATATTTTGTTGTCCCAATTCTAAAATCGGTTTGGTTGTTGTACACTGTTATTGGAATTATGTACAGAATGGCTCAGAATCCTATTTTGATCCCAGAAGCTAGGCATTTGGTGAGCATAAGATTACGGTAATTGGTGTCACAGCAGGTTACTACCAGTGTACTAGCGTGGCATCTGCTGAAGAACTGTGCGCCGCGGTTATTTATTAATGTACTGATCTATGTGTTGTCAGTACGGTGACTAGATGTCGGCTTTAAATTTGACTTAATGTTGTCCATGTTCCATGCAGTATACTAATTATACAGCATTTACTCCAACAATTGCACATTTAACAACAGTCATTTGTCACTTTACATTGTACCTTCTACATGTTTTGGCCTTAACATGGCCATTCTCAGGGAAGTCTCTAACAAAGGAATATAATAATGGTAGATTCTCTTACAGTTGTGCATATATATATGGAATCAAAATACAATATTTAAATTAAAAGTGTTAGAATATTTAAAATATGGACTAATTACAGGTACTTCTCATATAAATGTTTTACATTTCACGTGGATATCAGTTATCGCAGGAAAACATCTGTATGATTACACAGTTGTCTGCCGTGGTGCAACCACCTACTCACAACACAGGGGTAACTCCCCATTATGAAAATGCTGTACTCTTATAGATCCTTGTCTGAAATAATGGATGGGTATTCACATGAAATTCAATTTGATTCTTGCCTCAGAAGGTGTCTGGCTTGAGTCCCATACCATTAGAGCTTGTATGGTTTTCTTCATTTCTTCCGGACGAAGTAAGTGATGACTGCATCCTTCTGTTCCATTAAACTTAACCGTAAACACGTGTTTCGTAACAACAGTAGCTGATGCAGTGTGGCCAGTAGTTTCAGAATCAGCTTTGCCTTGGTTTAAGTTTTCTTTCCCAGACTATATGCAGGATTATCCTATCCCTCTTGATCATTACAAAGAGAGAGAATAAACTGTAAGGTTTTTGTTTGTTCTTTCAGGCTGACCCACATACTCATCAGCTGATCGAAACGCTTCATATGGAACTCAGACAAGCAGCAGCAGTTGCAGCAAACAAGTTTAACAGCACGTCTTCTGGGGCAGCACACCCCCACAAACTGGACCCAAAGCAGCATGTGTTCAATTCTGAAGGTATGTTACTGATGGTTTAACTGCTTGTATGGATATTCATAACAGAACGGCTTGCACCCGTAAATGCAGGCATATTCCCCCCCCCATTTGAACCACAAGGAACAATGTTTTTGGTTGTTCTTAAGTTGGCAATCTCTTCTTGTACCTTTATACCACAAGAAACAGCTGAAGCTGATGTAGAGTTTCGCACTTCTGACAGTATACATTCTGTTTACTGTCCATTAGATTCAGTCTCCATTGTTCTTGATAGTCACTGATACCTTGCAAACAGAACATTCTGTGTTGGTAAACTGATTATGAATCTGTGAAAATCGGCATTGCCGCATGATCCTCAACTTTATATTCTGGTCTTCTTAAAGACCGATGTTTTTTTAAAACCAGTTCATTATTGCAATTACCAGTAAATTTCACATTTATGCTGTCCCAAAATGTGTGTGTACAAGGGTTATCCAGAAAGTAAGTTCCGATGGGCTATTGAGAAAAGAACGAAAAAATATTACAAACCACATATATTGCCATTTGATGTACACACCGTACACTACTTTTTGACATAGTTTCCACCATTGTTGAGGCACTTGTCATAGCGTTGCACCAGTTTTTGTATCCCTTCATAGTAGAATAATGCTGCCTGCGATGCAAAGCTAGTGGTAACGGCTTCTTTGACCTCGTCGTCGTGGAACTGCCGGCCAGCAAGGAAGGATTTAAGATGCAGCAACAAATGAAAATCATTTGGTGCTAAGTCTGGAGAATCATTCCCAGCCAAATGTCATGATGAGATTCACGTGCAGCAGGATTCTTTATTTTCTTAAGCATTATAAACACACGGTACGGTGCGTGAACACTGTTCGAATGTCTGCAAATTCCATCCGTGCCTTGCCACAGAATCAACAAACTCGGCATGCATGTGCACCATCGTGACTGCAGCGCTGCAGCGTCAATATTCACAAACAGAACTTATTTTTTGGCTAACCCTTGTATATATACACATATTGTTTTAAATATATTCAAATATGAGTCATGTTTCATATTTTTGCATGCCTCGGTATCAGAAGTATTTATTTCCATGGCATAATTATTGGGTACTTACTGTTCTTATCAACAGGAGGTAGTTCATGGGGGCGGGGTCACAAGTTAGACACTTTCGATGCCTACGTGGAGTATGCAGGTGACAATGCAGTGAGCAACAACACAGGACGCACCAAGGAGTCGTCATCTCTGGCGACTGACGGGGTCCGAGCAACCCTCGCTGCTTTGTTCTCACGGCACGGTCTGTCAGGTGCTGCCGGCATACTCGTGAATCCACATTCAGGTACAGTACCACCACCTCCACAATCTCGCACTCCTCTCCAACACTCGGGTTACAGTGGTGATGTTAAAAGCGAGGTGAAGTCTACAGATGCTGTGCCTGAGGGACTACCAATAGCTACAACATATAACACTGCAGAACCTAGGGTAGACATCGAGGATTGTAGCAATCCTAGTGATAACGTTGCACGTAGTCCGCTCACACCGGCCGACAGAGGTGGGTATCCTCCGGTGGTGATGACAGGAATGTTTCCACGGGGTCACGGTAGAGGATGGGGTCCACCACCCAGCAGGCACCCGGTACACTCTAACCCACCTGCTATGCATCCAAACTTACCCCCTCCCGTTGTAGAAAATATTCCCCCCATTTATTCTCGTCCGCCGCCACCCATCCCACATAGGCCGATGAATCCGTGGGGTGCAGGAAGAGGTGGTGGAAAGTACAAACAGTGGAATGCCCAAGGACATTCTACAAATAGATAGTGAAGTGGCAAAATAAACTAGTGGGCATAACTTAATTATTCTGAGTGATTAAAATCGCATTGTTGTTAATCAGCAGTTGCAGACTTTGTGTCTTCAGGTTGCTCGGAGATCGATGGAATGTGGACAGACATATGAATTCCTAAATATTACCAAATATTGCATTGTATATAAAGGAATCACTTATTACAGATCATAAATTACTGCGTATCATTAGAGTCTGTCATATTATACCATTAGAAATATGACTTTGTTGTTTTTTTTCTAACTACATATTCTTACCAGACGTTTTGTGGTGGTAAATGAAACTACAAAGCATGCCGTAATCATCATCATCATCATCATCATTGTAAGATTCATTCTTGAATTTTAATTCATGTGCTACCATTATTCTATCCCACTGTCTGATTTTTTTTTTTAATTTTGTACGAGTATTTTGGTTCTCCTCATACAAAAATTGCCAGGAGAAGAACAGAAGAAAGGCCAAAACTGTGTATAGTTTATTGTTGCTGGATAGTACTGTTCATAATTACAAGTTGTACTCTTTAAGATTGCACATTTTGTATATGTGGGGTGGTCGGTTTAGTACGGAAAGTTGGATCCGACAGGTTGTTTCAAAACAGCAGACTGGCAGATAGTAACAGCAATTTGTTTTCCAATTTGAATGAAGTCATCCCATTGTGTTATCTGAATATTTACTTTATTACACTATGTTACCGTCAACATGACTAACATTTAAAGTATAACATTACTGCGACATGTTTCGACTTGTGACAGTCATCATCAGGCTGATCTAAGAACCGTTTAACATTTTACAGGTTTTATTTTGTGTATTTGGGATCCCATGTGCCTTACACCGTATAATATTTGAGGTAACTTATCTACAATGCTGTGGTATGTAATATAAAGCACGTGGTCTGAACTAATCACTGCGCAGATTCTTCTGTTAATTCTAGAAGCAGCAGTGGCAATTATCCAATCATATGTATTTGCAGTCCTAAGAACTTTATATTCTAGAGAAGTCAGTTAATGTCAATACACGAAAACCACCCATTCCACTAGTAAATAAAAGACCATGACCCTTCACAGGAGCTATCGGAGCAATAGTTACTTTAATAGGACTAATTAAATGATTCCAATACGACGACAGATTATTGGGAATCGGAGCAATTATTACTGTACTAACCATAATTCAATGATGACGAGATGTAACCCGGGAAGGAACATATCAAGGACCACACACAAAAATAGTAACAAAAAGATTTCGCTTCACTCACACCACATGCTTTATATTACAGTAGCATTGTAGATAAGTTACCTAATAATATTATATGGTGTAAGGCATATGGGATCCCAAATGCACAAAACAAAACCTGTAAATTGTTAAATGGTTCTTAGATCAGCCTGATGATGACTGTCACAAGTCGAAACATGTCGCAGTAATGTTATACTTCAAATGTTAGTTGTGTTGACGGAAACACAGTGTAATAAAGTAAATTTGTTTTCCTTTCATAGAATGCCTGTGTTTAGTTCGACAGTGGTAAATAACTTACCCTGCGCCCATCAACTTTGTAAATGAACGCAGCATGTAACTAACTTCACTGTAAGGACTGTACCATGTATCAAACATTACAGACTGAATAATTTTCATTTCCTTTGCATGTAAAAACTTAAGTGAGTTACTGAAAATCACACTGTTTTAAACCCTAAACTCTTCGATAATATTATTTGTATATTCTTATATGAAATCATCATCGTGTTTTTAAGTTACTATCCAACATCGTTAATAAAAAAGACAATACATTTCTTGGATGTGCTGTATATAGCACTGCTGTCATACAGACATGCCATATATTCTAACATTTTCAGTGCAAGGGACAGACATTTCAGTCATGCTTTTAATGTGATAAACCAATGTCCAAGCTGATAGCAGAAGACACACACACACACACACAGAATAGGTGCAGAAGAGTACTCCAACTGTGAGATTTGAGGTTCTGGTGTTGTTTACAATCCCATTCTTGTAGTGGGATGTGGTGCCATATTGTCAGGTGAGCAGTTCTTGGTGTTTCAAAGGATATTGGTGCCTTCATCTTCAAAATCATTCAGGCCCAACATTGCAAATAATCATGGTTGTTGGGCACTACTTGTGTAAAAACACACTGTCACATCCTGAGAGAGTAGAGACTTGATCAGATGTCTCAATTTTAACACCTATTTATGTAGGGTCGCCTGTGTTCAATAGCTGTTGTCCTGGTAAATGCTATTACGTGAATGTCTTTGTTTAATTTGACATGTCTCATCTGACCTCGATGGTTGACATTACTGTTTTTACAGTCTTCTTCTGACTGGAAGCAAATATTCAGAATTGTGTTTTGCATTTGGAATTCTGTACAATATCAGTTATTTGTAACTGTTTCTGTGTGGTAATGTCTTGATGTGTGCTACAGTCCTTACTGAAACCTGAAACTGACTTCGTGTAGCCCTAACACTGTGACTGCCCACCTCAAAAAAAAACTTGCTGTTATTCTACCCACCAGGGCCAGACCAAGGGATTGGCCAGCCGGGCAGCTGCCCAGGGTGCCTACATGTCTCACACTGGCCCTGGTACCCACATAGGTTTGGGGTGTGTGTATTGACAGTGATATGAATTATCAGAAATTTCATAGCTGGGATTTGGTTTGTAGGTAAGTGTCAGCACTCTGCTGATTTCAGATGGCATATTCTTCATGTTACTCAGCTGGTGTAGTGTTGTATAAGTTTAAAAATCAATTAAACAAGTGTACATAATCAGTACAAATTATGATAATCAGTTTCTTCACCAGTGAATAATACTGTGTTAAGGTTATGGTCTCCTCCAATGCAGTACTGTGTATGTTGAAAGAGAGGTACCAACGTGCAGGGAATCACGCTGCCTCCGTTTTCAGGGTAGAAGTGTGGGAGTGATTCTTCTGTCCTGAGGACAGAGGCAGCAGATTCCTGAAAAGCAGTGATCCATCTACTAAACTGCACAGTCTCATGTACCAGAAGACCATAATTTTATAAACACAAGCATCTGATTTTGTCACATTTTTAGGGCAGGCATCGAGCAAGATATGTTGGGATACGTTAGGGTCCATAAGAGCTTTACTTGCGTAAAGCTTGTATGGACCCTAATGTTCAGGCATGTTACAATTATGAAAGATAGTGTTTCAAATTTTATGGTGTATTGTTGGTTGTCATCACAAAGGATCGGTCTGTATGCTGTCATACTTGAAGTGAGTATGACGAAAGGGTAGGAAAGAATGTCCACATGGTGATGGCGGTATGTTTTGCTTCTCTGTCTGTGAAATTATTCATTTTTGTTTTGTACAATAAACTGTCTAAAAAGAACAGTTTATGTTGAATTTGTATAATATTTTATGTGTAACAATTAGACATTATCACGATTGTCTTTCATGCCGTAAGTCACTAATTAGCACTGCGCAGTGTTCCAAATCGACCAGCCTTAGTTGTAGCAAACATTCTTCTGTTTGAGATGCTGTACTTGGAAGTGGTACAAAGGTTTAAAATCTGTCTGCATCGCATAAGTCCTACACTGGAGTGATTTCAGTAGAGAATACCTGTGTGTTGTCATCAGATTGTAAGAGTTTTGGTTTAAAGTTTAGTTTTACAGCATACTCTATTGGAGGGATCACACAAAGAAGCTTTTGGAATCAGAAATAAAGGCTAGCCTGTAATAAATGTGTCAGATTAACAAGTGTATACTTTTCTGAAACAGAGAGACAGTGTGCTGTGCCAGTGATTCTTTATTGTTGTCTTTTCAGTTAGTAACACTAAAATACTGTTGCTCCAACTTAGTTAATTAATTTTGTTTGTTGTGCAACTGTTTAAATGTGCTGGGGGGGGGGGTTTAAATTCAAACTGCTGCCCAGGATTGAGGAGTTTTAAAATCTAAATTACTGTAACATACATGAACACTGTACTGTGTATGGCAGTCAGTGATGAAGGGTTAATTGAAGGCGGCAGTTTCCTTTTATGTGCATTAAGTAAAGGTTGGTTCACATGTTATATTTTGAGTGCAGTACCAGGTCACATTTTCAGGCTAGTCACAGGTAGTGTTGATCTGCCCAAGCATTAAAAAGGCCACAGTGACATGGCATCATTAAAATTATTTTAGTTCATGCAAGCTCTTAATTACTAATACTTCTGTAGTCTCCTGTTCATATCAATACGTGTATCTGTTGTATAAATTAGACTGCCTTATTTTGAGACTGAATTGTCAGCAGTTTCTTTGTCATAATTTCCTGTTTATGTAGTTTACTTAAAGTCACACACAAACTTAGTGTCTGTTGAATATTTTCATGTATGCTGAGCTGGATTATTTTTTAGTGTGGAGTTCTGTTGGTAGATTATCATATTGCCCGTCGTCTTGTTACGATACCCCCGATACCGTAACAAGACAGTGATAACTGGGAAGTGTTTTTAGAAGCTGAGTGACGTAAACTACAGTACTGTGCCTTGTGCCACAAATCGACACCTCTGGTCTAATACATAATCATTTTTTTTTTCTCCTCTGGTGCAAGGCGTGATAAATTGCCTTGAAACTTTGTAATTTATAACCAAGAGAAGTGGACTTAAACAATAAAACTTGATGCGTTGTGTGAGTTATGTGCAGTGATGGTGATTTATTCTTTCGTGAAAGAAGAAAAGAACTGTGAGAAATGAATCTGCTAATGGAAGTGGAAAGTGATGTGAATATTGGTAGGAGAAGATCACATTCCTCTACAAGTACAACCAATATAGTCTGGTCAGTATATTTTGACAAGTGGGTGGGTTAGTCCTTCTTTACTTGGCATGTTGCTGACAGGATGTTTGACTGGCATTTGGTTATTCTTCTCATTTGGTGGAAATAGTTTCAATAAAATGAAGGGTCGCTTAACCAGAGTTCGATATGATTATTGTGCTGTAGTATAGAAAGTACTGCATCTTTCAGCTCTCCATTATCCAACCAGCGTCCTTCTTTTTGGATGACCCACTAAAGTGTCCTAGTCTGCCTTCTCGTCAAACTCTGTGATTGTTGTCAAATAGCTATGTAATTATGAGTAACTTTGATATTATTCCTGTATATATGGGTTGTCCCAGAACATGACAGCTGTCACAGGATGTCCTGGCAGATGCAGGCTCTCTGTGCAATAGACCTGCCTTGCTCAGGGATGTATGTATTTATCACAAAACTGGGAAAACTGCATCCACTAAGATAGGATACTTACCTATACATATGTTGGCATCAGTGATGGAGCTCTCTTCACTCCATTCTCATACGTGGTTGAATGTAATACATGGCATCCACGAAATTGAAAATATTTGACATAATATTACCACTGTTGTATTGTAATGCTTGTACTGTGTACAAAAATTAATCCTTTAGACACTGAGTTAAATCCCACCTGCCATTTTGTTAGCATTATTAGGAGCTCACCATATTCTCCACGCTAGCAGGATAAGGGTTAATGTTACTGGCGCACGTGCTTACGTAGCCGAGCAGTCAGTGTGTTCTGACTGCTCGGCTACGTAAGCATGTGTGCCAGTAACATTAACCCTTATCCTGCTAGCGTGGAGAATATTATTAATTATACAGCTTCATTACATTTACCAGCAGGCTGTCAGCACTTCATAACCATTCACCACTCGTACATGTTCCACCTCTATTCGTGCTGTTGTTGGCAAGTGTCTGTTTTCCCTTTTTTTAACTTCTGATAGTCAATGTTATATTTAGATTATTAGTTTTTTCCCTTTTTTTAGCCTTGTTATTGTCTTTATTTATGGGAATTATTTTTTAAATTTAGTTTTGGAAGTAAGTGCTCTGTTGTTACATTGCACTTCCTCACTCATACTCGTAACAGTCGTGAGAACTGAGTATTATATTGATGAATAGCACTTACCGCAATTGGAATGTAGTTTGCATTTGTTATCACCTAACTAGCAGTACACAGGATATAGGGTGTGCCACGATAATTAACTTTTTCAAATGAGAATTCAGTGAAAAGAGCTACATTGGTGACCCGTTCCTGTATGTGAACGGATCTTGTAGCAGGAAGTCGTGTACATAAGCATCTGGTGTGGATATTACAGTAAATGTACACCAAATAACAGTCCCTTCTAAGGTATAACGTTGACATTTAGTATGTTTGTCTTTTCTTCCTCGTAGCAGCGACGGACAGACCTACAGTTCACCATTTTTAAGCACGTTTCTTTGCACGTTTGTTAGCTGAATGAAGTGTGATTGCTGTAATTGTAAGAACTGTGTGATGCAATTTGATTGCTTTGTAAGGAAAGATGGAAACCCTGGAAAACAAATTGAGGATTTTCAGTTAACATGTATTGAAGATTTTTCAGGCATCAGCAGCATACAGTTTCTCATTGTAACCATCTATGATACAAGTATCAGCATGGCAGTTATGCAAAATTCTCAAGTGGGAGCAACATTAACCCCATTTATGTATAGTCCTGAAATTTTTGAAGGTGAATTGATCCTCGATACATACGTGTATTTTATTTCGATCATTTTTCTGTATAATGTAAACCGGTGGCATGGCAGCTGTAAACAAATCTGTATGTAGCTAATATGGCAGTGAAAACTAGTGCAGTGTTAGAGCTGGGTAGTATGTGAAATTTTGTATGGAGCTACATCATATACAGACCTACAAATTGTATATTTGTGATTATGTTGGAAAAATTTAAAATAGCTGGAATTCGTACTTGTGGAAGTTATACACAAAAACAGATAATTAAATAGTATTTGTTACTTCATAATTCCCGCTATCTGTATCATAGAGATTGAAGCATGAGAGGGAATTTGTGGGTTTCTTTCAGAGCTTGTTTCTTAAGACAACAGTCAGAGCAGGTGTGGAGTGGTCACGTTAACTGTGTTAGCCAGGGTAACACCGTTAACACACACTTATAAAACGAACCTGGTTCTGGTATTTCTGTGGTAAAATATGGGAACCTGGTTTACTTTTTAAGTTTGTTTTATGATTCTGCCCCATGTCCGAGACGTAGGCTGTGATTTCTGAACCTGATTGTAAAAACTTTTGTATTACATGCGGAAAAATTTTTTAAACTGCGTAAGGAAATGAATAAGTCTTCCACTTAAATGCAGGCAAACTCTTAGGTAAAACAGGAGTGGAATTTTATTTCTTGTTCTGTTCAAGTTTATTTTTTGGCATATCTCAACAATAGACCACCTGTTAGATCACTGTGCTACCTGTGTGTTTTCCCATCTCCTTCGATGTTTGAATGAGATGACCTATTTGCCTGAAAATTAGAATGAATCCCAGTCTGTTGGAGGCCACTGGAACCACATACTTTTTAATTTCCTGCATTCGGTAAAGACAGCTTGGCAGGTGAAGAAACTTGTGAGGTGGGAATGTAGGTTTGTTGCAGTTTCTGGAAATTATATGATGGTGGATCTGCAAAAAGTATGCAGTATTTTGTGTTTGAATGTGAAGTGACAGGTTGGCAGCCACACAAGATGTTGACTTAATGGTAGTAACAAATGTTTTGGAGCTAGGCACGTGAAATTTTGTATGGAGACAGACTGTGTAAACATGCCGTAAGTAACGTATTAAACATTGCTTGATGGTGAAGAGTTACAGAAGTGGTGGTGGTATGAATGTCAGAGCTTGTATCTGACATTTAATGGTGGGAGAATGTATACCTAAGTAATGAGTTCTTCATTGAAAGAAATTATTATAATAACTTGGTGTAACATATCTAGAGTTGCTTGCTTGCCTGGAAAATTCTAAATTCTCAGTGAAATTCTGCACAGAAGCCTGAAAGACAGTCTTGTAAGCTAAATTGAATTTCATTGTTGGATTGGAAACTGCCATTTCAAAGAGTTAGCATGCAACCTGTATAAGGAATAGCTGTAGCCAAGAAATCTGAAGCTGCCCTCCACATTTTACCATCAAAAAAGCACCGTGTTTGTGTGTATGTATGTATGTATGTGTGTATGTGTTGTGTTGATTTCGCCCCCTGCTTGTCAAAAGTGAGTTTCTGCCAACTTAACAGTGATTTGTGTAAGTAAAAGTGACTGCAAATCCCAAGAGGCAGTCACCTTCATAATGGCTTGCCAATCACACATAAACTAGTCAGAGATATTCAGAATTTCTGTGCACCGAATGAACAAGCAAATATTGATGAGGTCATACATGACTGTAGGGAGCAGAATTGGTTTCAAGTATTTATGAAAAGAATTGCGGATGAGTATGGACTGAGTTGTGTGAAAACAGAGAGCTGGATCTGGGGTTTTTTCAGGTTTTTAACTGTATAAGGGATATAAAGCTGGAGGCCATCTGGAACTTTAGCAAAGGAACAGGGCTCCCCTGAGGTGGTATCAGATTATGGGGCACAAAGGGCCTGTTAATTAAGGCCTATGGGTGCATGGGGATGGTAAGGGCTGGAACCCAAATGCTAATCAATCAATCAAAAGGGATATAAAATGTATGGTGGATGATTTTTTCTTTGTTTCATAGTGAGGATGTGCTAGACACCACTTCTTACTGTAAGGTTTTTCACCATTCTGGTTTTCCAGTTCAAAATTAATGACCAAATTCTGGCAACGAGACAGAAGGTATTCTGGTGTTGATATCATTGTCTAGCACAGAAATGGGCAGTCATCTGAGATGTGTAAGTTCCATCTCCCACCCACCAAGATGAGGTGAAATAGCGAGTATGAGGAGACAAAGCACTTAACAACAAACGCAGAGTTTCTGCCATGTTACTTCCTTTACTAGTGTCAGGTTTAAATGGTGGAATTGGCAGTTTAGATCTCATACTGCTGAATGCAGAGAATCCTGCAAAAATTTGCCCTTGTCAGTACACTGACAGTGCTCTTAAGGAACAGAACTTACTGTCAGACCTGACTGTGGTGACATTTTGCAGGAAGGAGACTGTCTGTTAAGGAAACCCCATCTGCTTTTCATTCCTGGCGTAGGATGTAGTGGCCAGCACTGTATTCAGTGAACCACAAAAAAATACAGCACTTCTGTTGCAAAAAGATCACAGTTGTTTACCACAGAAAGTGAATTGAAGAATGCGGAAGATGCTTGGAATTCCGCAAATAGGAAATGTTTTAACTGTGATGCCTTGTTTCTAAAAACTGTAGTGAAGAAAGTAAGTGTATAAAAATTTGAATAAGAAGTAAAATTGAAGTGTGAGATTTGGCTTCCATGATAACTGAATGGACAGCTGCAGATTTTTGTAATCACTGAAATGAGACAGGCTACAAACATACCCTGCCTAGAACAGAATACAAAAGGGCGGGCACCGAGTGACCCACGCACTTTGATCTTTCGTGCAGCCCTTGAGCTCGTTCATTTAGCAGGTCTGCATCTTGAGCAAAGTGCAGTATCTTGCTGACAGAGATGTAGCATACCCTGCATATACTGCATTGTGGAGTCTGGCACAGGTAAGTATTAACTCTACTAGACATGCAGAAACTCTCAAGGTGAATGTGAAAAATCAAAGAATTCATTAGTACAGAATGTAAATACCCGTTTGATGACAGGAAATTTTCAGATTATATTCTCTCTTAAATCCACAAAAACATGGCTAAATATTCAACAGCTTCAGAAAAAAATGCCATGAAATTTCTGACTTGATTTACCCACTTTTTCTAGAATTATTATGAATCACTGAAACAAAAATTGCACCATGTGAAATCTGGGGTTCTCAGAGCCATTTGATGAAGATCCAGGTCTTCTGTGATGTTATGCCTTGTCATATTATAAACAACTGCTCATGTTGTAGAGGAATCATAGTGCTGTCATCTTCATGGTCTAGCAAGTCCTCTTTTTTTTGGACTACTGGACCATGAAGATGTGATGGCACTGTGATCTCTTGAAACGTCAGTAACTGTTTACCATTTAATACAACATAACATCCCAGAAGACTTGAATGTTCCAAATCAGACAAGTTTTACACTTTACTTTAAAAATGGCCTGACAGTGTGTTCAAAAAACTGGAGTGATATTAAAGTGTTTAATGAATAACTTAAAACATGCAGGCATGTAAACAGTGTGAGCTACAATGAGGTAGTTTTATTATGCTCTCTGTCACTTGCCACCTGTGTAGTTTTCATTGGCTTCATCACATTCTTTTAAATTCCAGCGTTTTATGCGATACATTAAATCTTGTTTCCTACAAATCTTCAAAAGCTTCAAGCTGGAAGCTTCTTTTAGGTGTTGAATTCGCCAGTAAAAAAAAGCAGTCCCATCACAGGCCTGGAGTGGCACAGAGGGTTCCAGGAAGTTAAGGTTCCCAGATTTCGTGACAACGGCACAGGATGGTGGTAGGTTGTCGGCCTTATGCACCGGCCACATTTACCCCCAGGAAATGCTCCTGGTACTCATTTCTGTTAGAGGCTGAGTCAACCCCAGGGCCATAGTGCGATCGGAAGGATTTTATGTCAATGAAAAATCCAATGATACCAGCTGGGATCGAACCAGTGACCTTCCGATTTGTAGCACAGCACCTTAACCAACTGTGCTACTGCGGTCCCTGAATTTGCCAGTACATATGTAATTTTCTCAAATTACGGTGTATTTTCGTAAACACAGCAGCCACGGTTAATAGTTACAAATATTCCATTGTTTACACCATGCTTGTTAGTCCAGCTTTCTGAGAGTAAAGCTTTGTATTATTCATTCAGTTGCTAACATTATGGTAGGTGAATTAATGCTTATGGTATGTTGGTGGAATCATGTGGATGGGGGTAAACCTAAGTACTTGGAGAAAATGCTTGTCCCAGGAATCTTGGTCGGCCACAAATCGCACCGTGAACGGACTGGGATGAAAACCGGGCCTCCACAGTGAGAGACTAGTGAATGTGACAACTCAAGAATTGGTGAACAGGTTTTGTTTGACTGAAGTTTGTTAGCATATTACAATTGTGGTTCGAATTGGAAAAAATAAGAATTTTAAATTGAAAAAAATAATGGATACTAAATGGAAACCTTCACATACTAGTTGAAGAATAAAAGACCAACTTGATGTCACTTGCTATTTTATTTCATTTCTTATATGCTCAACATGTTTCAGACATTAATATATCCATCATCAGGAGCTTGCAACTTTTTCTGTTGAATTCAACAGAAAAAGTTGCAAGCTCCTGATGATGGATATA
>Ga0123354_10005288_pt1 | contig 18716 bp, 9 predicted proteins | sample TergutLab28metaG_2_FD_97872 | JGI IMG/M metagenome (GOLD analysis project Ga0123354, IMG submission 97872) | Labiotermes labralis P4 segment gut microbial communities from Petit-Saut dam, French Guiana - Lab288 P4 | ecosystem: Host-associated > Arthropoda: Insects > Digestive system > Gut ...
AAACAAAACCACACCCCGCCCCTCCAAGAACTGGAGCCCGGCCCTGTGTGGGGGCGGGGGGCACACAACACCAAAAAGAAAAGGAAAAAAAAAATGTGGGGGGGGGGGGGGGGGGGGGGGGGGGGGGGGCAACTCAGTATTCTGTATCCTTGCTTTGTTACAGTTGTCCATTTGTCACAAAGAAGACCTACTCTCACATAAATCAGGTATCATCCATTCCCTGTACCTGGCATTAATCCGGTCAATGTCATGATAGTTCTCTGCCTCCAGTTCCTGAGAAACTGCAACAACAGCCTGGACACGCTCTTCATATGCAAAGATATCAGTCTCGATTGCCTCATGTTTCTTGGCAGCAGCTTCCACAGCCGCAAGGTCAAAACCAAAGTTATCCTGAGAAACAAGACGCTGGTTTTCACTCAGCCAAGTCTCACGCATGCTGGCCTTTCGGTTAAACCTTGCTGCCAGCTGCTCCAATTTCTCTTGTCGGATCAGCTCCTCACGCAGAGCAAGCTCCCTAAGAACAGTACACAACATCATTAATAAGATTACTTGCACAATCTGTGCAACGAAAAATATATGCACACATAATTTTTTAAGTTCTGAATCAGAAGTGATGTAAACATATATCTGCCATCATAACTTCCATCATACATAATTTCCCTGCATCTGACTATTTGCGAATTCTCTACACTCTCCATTTATTAGTTATGTATACCTGATATCTACTCACCAAATACCCCAATATGTTTGTCTAATCTGAAGACAAACATAGATTAAAAGTTCATACATTTTCTAAGACAGAAACTAGAATCCATGGTTAAGCATAAATAAACATTGTTTGAACATCCATATTCACTCATACCCAAACGAACAAAATACGAAGGTTAGTGTCCTTCAGGGATTCAATATGCAGGTTTGAAACCTGGCATCAGCACAAGACGTGAGCAGGAGTAGGAGTGTGCATGCTGTTTGCACGAATATCAATTTAAAGTGTGCAGTTACATTATAAGTAACCACATTTCAAAGTTAGTGAGGCTGGAAATGTGAGCGAAGTACATATTTATGTCAATTTTCAGTAATTTGTTTACTGAAATTCCACACTGAAGGGCTATGTTTGCACATGCCTGCAAACACAACTGTATCTGCAAAATATACTTGTTTCACAAGCATTTTGTTCCTTCAAATACATAACTTTCTTACACCAAACATAATCTACCATATATGCCCTCAAACGAACTGTTTTTAAGGCACGGCACTATTCACATGATGTCCAAAATCCCTCAGCATCAAGCACGACAGCATACATCCTGGCATGAACACAATTATGGAATGAACATTGTGCTGAATAAAGGAAAATCCTTACTGTCTTGAAACAGGGGTCCAAAAGGTACCAATACTTCTTGAAGGGAGGCCAAGCCATGTTTCCTGCATGGTTCTTTTCACCCCACTATGCCATATATTCTTAATAGTGTCAACATCAGGTATATGTAGTTGCCAGCACATAAGCTGAACAGTGGCTTGCAACAATACCATTGTTAGGCCATGTGAAAATTATGAATGGAGGAACAGTCTTATTGAAAATAAATTACTCTGCAGTCTTGCACAGGCACCAGTATGTCCTTCAAAATGTGCTTATATCGAAAACGTGCTCTTCAATAAAATGGAACACTTTCAGCCCCAACACTAAACAAATGACCTATCCCTGTTGATCAACACATACCGAGCGTTCTTACCCCATGTTCTGTAAACGAAGTCCAGCCAATCATTCACTGAATGAAATGAAGATTTATCAGAAAATACTCTATGCCACTGGCAATTTACAGAAAAAGCTAGGCAGTAAAATTTATGCTCATTGCAAAGCATGGCCTTCACAGCAGCAAATATATAAAATAAATGCAGTTAGCACATCTATATTTTTTATCAATATAAAAAACAACCTGCCACATGTTTCAACCCTTTCTAGTCATCTTCAGTAAGTTCCATCATCAAAATTACAATTACGTATATGTATACTTGTCACCAATGCAAAACGCAGTTATCACCCCTGAACAACCACAGCAGCAGTTGTGCTCTGAGATGTGACAGGCTTTGTTAAGTCTCCAAATTGTTGTACACTTCTGCCCAGGAAAATGAGTAACAGCCTTAAGCTACCTTACACCGATAAAAGTGTTCCTTTGGGATTCAGGTACTAATGTAGTATCCTGAGCTGAACTGGATTTGTGGTGTAACCCAGGTCCATGGTGACTTCCAGCTTAACCATCCATTCAATATTTCTGTAACCATGCTCTTGCCATAGCCTTTAGGACACCAAACAATCCTACCCACCTGCAGCACTTGCACTTAATCCCCCCTCCAGAACAACAGTGATGATACACTTGTAAATAGACCTACTGTGGTGACCAACAACAATAAGAATAAAAAATGGAGGGACTGAGCATCATATATCAGTTGTGTTACAGCAGACACAAAGCAACATTTCAAAACATGTCCCCCTACTATATGGGATATAACTTATTACTGCACATTCTAGCACAAACAAAAACAGAAGCTATATATTACCTGTCCATCAACTACACAAAATCCTATCAATTTTAATTTTCTGTTGTATAAATAACAACAGTACTGATGATCAACTCAAAAAATAACAAACAGAGATTAAGCATAAGATGTAATGTAAAATGGATCATCACATCAACAAAGTTGCTTCATCTGACTGTTATGCTCAAACTGTAAATGTGTGTGCGCCAACATTAATGAAATCTATGGCTGAAAATCAGCAATTCAGAGCACCATATTAATACCAGGTCCTGAAACCAGCCCTTCCAACAGCTAACATACTAATTCATGTTCAGCATAAGTGACATGGTTTAGATGTCCCAGCTTAAGAAACAAAACATAGTACTCAACCTGCAAGTAAACAACTCTGGAGGGGAGGGGGAATATATATATATATAGTGTCCAGTAGAATTGGTATTTATGGAACAGTTCTGGCAAAAGCAGGCTGTTCATCTACCAGCTGTCTTGTGTTCAAGAATGTGCCAAAAATACCAAAACATAAACCTTGTAAAGTGATTTGATGGTGAAACTGTATCACTTAATGATATATTTGTATTGAATAAAATTAAGTAAAGTGAATGTAAACTTCAGTACAGAACTACAAATTAATGCTGTTTTAAAGCATACCATTTTAAGACATTTTCTTGTTTAAAATGCCATATTCCCTGAATTTTTCCATGAATGTTCTGAGAGAATATAACTGTACTTCAGGAAATAAAATCCTTGTAAAGCATGGCTTAGACAGTTTTACATACATCGTGTTTACTGCACATAGTATAAAATATGAATTCAAATATAATCTGTTTCTACTGCATTTACGAGTCTGACCATGCAATAAATAGTCTGACAAATCTGTGACATGAAAATATGGTCGCAAAATAAGAAATATTTATAGTGTTAGGTGTGAGTGAGAACTGGAACTTCAATACCTGTGACACAGCTAAAACATAAAAACACAGCAAAGAACTAAAACTTGTATTTTATTCTTTTCTCAGCACCTTATTTCTAGTAAACTAATACCTATCAGATTTCTATTTGACAAGCATGACTTCAAGAAAAAGAGCATCATTTTGAGGGGAGAGAGAAAAAAAAGCTAGTTGGTTTTTCTATCAAAGTAAGTATAAAAGAAAAGTGCACTCTTGTACAGGCACTGAGGCTCTGTACAGCCCATAGGGGACGTAGAGGTATAGCTCTACTCTTTCCTGACCATGGCACTAGAAGGGGGTCAGGGATCAGCATCACGCCCCGGCTGCTCTTTACTCCCGGGAAAGACCCGGTACCCACTGCACAGGAGGCTGGGTTGGCCCCAGGGCCGGTCTGGACAGGTGTGGAAAATCTCGCCCCCACTGGGATTCAATCCCCAGACCATCCAGCCTGTAGCCAGTCGCTATATCGACTAAACTACTCAGCCCACAAAGTAAGTATAAATGAACAATAATCCAGTCATCACAATAGCTTACCTTTCATGCTCTGCTTTTTCTAGTCGTTCCCAGGCCTTATTAATGTCGGAGATCATCTTGCCTTCCTTTGGCGTATATGGTTTCTGATTGTTTGCTCTCATTCGAGACTGCAATGTAAACAGCAACACTTCTAGGTTGCCCTTCTCCACAAACCTGGGTACAAACATCAAGTGCTATAAACCCACGGCAGCAACATTTAAAAATACTATATTATAAAGAACATTTATTGTTTCATTATTAAACACAACTCCACAACTTACTTCGGAGGTTTCTCCACTGTGCGGTATGTATTAAACTGTGTTAGTTGTGCTTGCACGCCAACCAGAGAATTTGCAAAGTCCCTCTCACCAAGAGCAACAATAGTAGCCTCGATCCATCGCAGAAGGTCGGATGTGAGGCCCTCATATTCCTGCACCATACGATCATTTTCCATGGCAATACCCACAACCTTGCCAATTCGCTTGCCTTGAACTGTCTCTTGCTTCATCTTACTGAAGTAATGGTAGTATGTCACAACATATGTGATGACTGACTTCTCATCAGGGTGTTCAACAAAAATGTCTGTGAACACAGCAAGCATCAGTAATGGTACTGATTAAAAAAGAGAGTATAGTTATTGGCTACAAATGTGGAAAATTTTTTATCTACATCTGCAGTGAAAGAGAATATGTCTTTTTCAACAGTTATACAGACTGTCAAAACTCTTACCTAAACAACAGAGATTAAAGTAAACACTTAAACCAAACTTGCACAAACTATCAAAATCATTTTCCATAGTGTGACAGTCATAATAGTTAACTCAACACACTGCATCGCAAACATCCAAGAAAATTATTAAATATTGGTATCATATCACAAGCAAGCAATTTCAATCTCAGCAACCAACATTCAGTTCCTTTAATAGTCTGGGAGTTGCTCCTATATCATCAATAAATTTCGGAAGACAGCTATCAACTCTGTTGTGAACATTAAAAGAACACTACCACAAATTTTGAGTATATAAATATTTCATGGCAAGATTCCTGATACAATATTTTAGTCTGAAAAGCAAAACTATTTTCACCTCATACAACACTGGTGTCAGTGAATGAGGGCTCTGATGAACATGGTAAGCCATAGAACTGCATGTGATTGTTGTTGTCAGGCATTAAAAGATATGGGGAAATATCTGAGAACAGTTCATGATCTGGCATGACTCCACTTGGGTGAAGTCTCACTATGCAATTTTGTTAATTCCATATTCATTCTTAAACACTGGTGTCCTTCCTTCAGGGCTACTTACAAACTATAATTCACTGCACTGATATATGTGGGCATGTTCCAGTTGTACAGTACTGAAGACATAAACTATTTACTCACACATTACAGAAACTTAAGGGGGAACAATAAGAGTGCCTCATACTGATTATTCCATAAAAGCTAAACTCAAATGTAAATTAAAGTTGCCTGAGGCTTAAACACTGAATTAACATACAAAATGGCACATGAGAGGACACAATGTTATAGGAGAAATCACTGTACTTAGCCAAACTGTAATTACTGCAATGCATGTTACATATCCAATTACATGTTTTCATTACATGGCACAACCCTGATTTTACATTCCCACATTCTGTGTTTTGCAGGTTTTATGAACTTTTTGTACGGGCACTGGCCAAATTACCATAAGAAAAATATTTCCTGAACTGTAGGCTTTCCAGGATTTTATGCCACTTCAGCCGGTCCACACAAAAATGTAAAACTATGCTTATACTGTACTTAGGCTCTTTGGACCTGCACCATACTAACCGGCTTGCAGCACATTCCCTTCTCCCCCAAAGCATACAAAGTATCTCATACCTTCTGCATCTAGGAGTTTTGTCAGTCCAAGCTTCTCCTCTGCTACATTGAAGGCATTGTTCAAGTTGTACATGGCATTTGATTTGGACAATTTCTCGAACTGTATGAGGTCCGGGCGGTGTTTGTGAATGATGGCATTGAAGGCTAAGCCATCACGCCACGATGTGGTAAAGTTGCGTACATTCACATTGTGATAACCTGCAGTTTTCATCTGACACCACAGCAATAAAGCATCCTTGGCAGACTTAGTCTCCTGGTTGTCTGTTTCTTCTATTGTGATATCTTGGATCTGCAGAAGAGGTAAATAATTATTTTCTGAACAAGGCTTGTAACTCATACCTATGAACATGGTACTACAATGCTAGTTCCGTGCCCCTTATTTTACATGGAAAAATAAACCTACGGCATCATCACATCAGAAACTGTCCATCTGTCCTTCCGATACCTTCAGAACCAACTGATGGACAGTTAAAAACAGGTATGAAATGTGTGACATTACAGGTCATTCCACTCTTGTATTTTTTTAATTTCCTGTTACAAATATTGAAAAAATATTATTTATGTGTGGCTACAGACTTTTGAACAGATGCAATTTCTGTTAAGATACTTTAAAAGGTAAAATAAACAAGATGACATTCATGCAAAATCTATACTGAGGTAATCACTCAAAAGGATTCATATCAAGCCACTGGTGTTGGGTAGTTAATGGTGCAATTTTATGATAACTGATCAAATATGAGCTGAGATCACAAAGTTTCTAGATAGTACATTTTTTTATGACACAAGCATTTTCCTGCTATTTCACACTGCCCCCTTCAGTGTAGTTCCCTTGCAACTTCATGCTGAGCCCAGCATTCACACCACTGTTTGCAGTATTTGCTCTACAAGTGTATGCTGTGGCTGGTCCCAACTCCTGGTGACGTCACAAAATCTCCTTCCCATCTGTGCCCAATTGAGTTTCAGAAACAAAAAAGTTATGGGGCACTAAATCTGGGAAATATTGACAGTATGGGTCAACAGTCATGCCCTTTTTGGCTAGAAATTCCCACACAAGTCAGAGTTACAGGAACACTATTGTGGTGGAGGAATCAATCTCCCATGTGCCACTCCTCAAGTCACCTTTACTGCAAAACTGCACAGAAATGTTGGTTGACAATCTGTCCTAAGTAGGGTATGCTGGTAGATGAACATCCCAAAGATCATCATCCTCCACTTTTGAACTAAGAAAAGCAATCAGATTCTTCCAGTTTTCCTCACTGTTTCCTCTCTTACAGTACAGTTCCACATGAGAAAGGTTTCATACAAACAACAACCAATCAGTGAAATGCACATTTACCTTGCACACTGATAACTGATGAATCATTCCGCCTGACAAGTGCAAATTCTGTATGGAAAAAACTTTTTAAATGTCCAAAAGATGTACAAAATATCCGTACAGTGAGGACACAGATCTAACACCTCCAACCCACCAGGTATGCATTTACCAAGAAACAAAAAAAGCTCTTTGTACATAATAGCCCTTCTCCTTGGTTCTACATGACAATGAATGTAATGTGTACAATGATTTGGCCAATATTCACAAAATTCAGCACAAATGTTATGCCTCTAGAGGTAACCCCAACCTCGTGCACTATAGGATTCTCACTCTCTCACTCACTCACTCACTCACCCATGCATGCACAAGCATGTGCATGTGCATCCACACAACTCCCCCCCCCCAAACAACACAGATCCAAAATTTTGTAAGAGTGACAACAGAATGTGGAATGCATCATACCAATACACAAAAAGTACAAAACATGCACAATCTAAAATATTACATGCACTTTGCATAGAACACATCTGCTCAACCCACAGCTCCCTGTGTAATGTTACCCACAGAGACATTTGAAACAGAAGTCTTCATTTAACCCTTTTCATGGTCAAGTCAGTAAAGAACACTGAAGAAATTCCACCCATTTCCTAGCAAACCATGAAAGAACTTGCCACTCAGCATGAATCTTCCAATATAGGTGGTTACCAGTCTGTACACGACACTTTTGTCTTTACAGATTCTACGTGTTTTTCAAATGGCCACTGTGGCATAACAATTACTTATAAATTTTATTTCATTGGTTGTATACAGAGCTAGGGCCAACTTACAGGCAGTCCATTTACTCATGAGAGACAGTATTCAAATCATCAACATTTTGACAAGAAATTATGACACCAGTGTCATCACTGAAACTTACTGGTTACGATAACATATTTATTCTTGGAGAAAGGTCACTGACATACACAATGAAAAGATTGGGTCCTACAACTAAACATTGGGGTACTCCAGGTTTAACTGTTCTCCATTCTGAGAAAAATTTCTGAGCACCATTAAATAACTAGTTTTAACTTTGTTTCCAACTTGCATCTGTTTCTTAACTGCATATCAGTCCCATTACAGTCCTGAGATGCCCAGAGGGTTCCAGGAAGTTAAAGTTCCCAGATTACATGACAATGGCCCGGGATGGTGGTAAGGTTGTCAGCCTTACGCACCGGCCCCTTTTACCCCTGCCCCGGAAATACTCCTAGTACTCATTTCTGTTAGAGGCTGAGTCGACCCCAGGGCCATAGTGCGATCAGAAGGATTATGTCAATGAAAAATTCCAATGACGCCATCTGGAATAGAAACAATGATCTTCTGATTTGTAGCACAGCACCTTAACCACTGTGCTACCGAGGTCAGCTTAATTGCATATAAATACAATTTAATATCCAAGACTTCATGATTTAGGCACTCACACACCTTGGCTAAATCGCAGGAAATTTTTCCAACACGCCTTCTTTGGTTTAAGAGATTTGAATGCACTGCCTGTTAGCTTGTTGGCAGAACTTTCAGTACACATCCCTTTCCTGAAGCACAATGTACTGGGACCAATATGTCTTTAGTATGTACCAGGTGGCTTAACCTACCATGCATAATCTTTTCAAGCACTTTAAAAAAAAAACAGTTAATAATGAAACAGGCTTATAATTTCTCATACACATTTGGTCTCCTCTTTTTATACTTTTACTGTGGATGTTTTTAGATGGTCATTAAAAACAAGTGCAAATGTATGATTACAAACACAGCTGCATAATGGATGACTGATATGATATGAGAAAGTTTTTCAATATTTTACTTGTTATTTCATCATAACCTGTGCCTACTCTGGCAGTTTATGTTCCCATTTAGTGAAGGCCATGCCTCAAACCAGAAAGCACAACTCTTCCTACTTTTTTATCCAGCACTGAACATGGTGTTCAAAATGTTTTCACTATTCTGTGTATTATTTTACACAGCACTGTTGGTGCAGGGTACAGGGTATTTTTTACAGAAATTTCAAGGACCTTTTCCCATGAAAAAATTTGCAAAAATATGGCAAATGAATATTGGTACTCAATGTAGCAAGACAGCGTGATTGTCTCATCTTCAAGGGTCAAAATGTCACGAAGAAATGGACATTCCAACTAAATTATTTTTCGTTGAACTAAATACATTTCACAAAGCACACAAAAACAATCTGCACCCTGCTACTAATAATGGTAGCTTGGCTCAGACTGCAACAAGGATAGCATAGCAATCATGTCGATAAGCACAAGCATACGAGCGGAGATCATAATCTGCACAGCCCTAACAAAGTTTGTATGGACAGAAGCCCGTACAGCAGATGAGTTCTGTCTGCAGCTCTAAGTAACTTTACACACTAAGTTCTACCAGTTTACTCCTCACTGGGAATTTTGTATAGTGATAAAATAACATGACAATAATTTGACACTTCAATGTTATGCCTTACCTGGAACCTGAGGATGATTGTCCATATCAGTCCCAAGCTCAGACGTGGATTGCCATCCACAATGTCATGCGAGCCCATGTTCTCTAGATGAACCCTCTGCTCCCGAAGGAATTGTAAGGCTTTGTCTACATTCTCAAGGCAGTGAATTCGCATTTTACCTTTCGTGGGTCGAGGCTGCAGAAGACAAGAACATTATTACACAACAACAACAACCAATGTACACAAACACACACACACACACACACACACACCAAATGGTAGGCATTCACACATATCACAATCACAGCATATTTCTTTCTTTTTAAAACCTGCCAATGCTATATTATATAAAAACAGACACCACTGCAATCACATGACACTGTCAAAAGTAAGTGCAAATGTCAACATTTTTTTAAGGGAACACTGACCAGAAAAGCTGTGCAGTACTTCAGTGCTTGAGTTTAACACATACTGGCTTCTTCCATGTTCTGTGCCCTAACTAGTAATTGTGGGTTATAATTTAGGTGCTTCATTTACAAGAAACTCACTCCGTGCACCAAGCCAACCTGGCAAATCAACAGCAACCAGACTAACAGACACTGTACGCACACATAACAACAAACACATGACCAACTGGATCATGAAGCACTGAAACAGCTACAAATTCCACCATGTTTCAATGAAATATACCACATTAAAAATTAATTATATTTTTCTTCTCATTTCTGCACTAGAAAAAAATATCTGTGTGGTACAGCACTGCCAGTGAAATCTAGAACTATGCAAATATTGCCTCACTACTTCAAATGAAATATAAGACAAACAAGAGAAAATGTTGGTCTTCACTCAAATTATAAAAACTGATTCTATTTCTACAAATACCACTGCAGTCTCACGCTTAAATAGAGCATTCCACTGATCGTGTCTCCCGAGTGTAGTTCACTTAACCAAGCTGAGGCTTCTTCTTCTTACCAGAATTTGAACATGTTAACTGCTGTTCAGTCATGTACTGTCTCATCTACAGCAGGTGGCTAGCACAAGCGAGAAATGTTTTCCACAGCAAAAAGTGTGTTCATTTACAATTGCAAAATACAAGTTGTAGAAAAAGGGTCACACTGTAGTAAAATATAATGATATCAACAGTCCTGTGTGTGCAACAATGTGCAAGGAAGCAGACTAATATGGAAGGACAGGTTAAGTACTAAATGAAAAAACATGAAAAACTGTTATGATGTAACCACAGACAAATTGTATGACATTGGAGCATTAATGGAAACAAGCCTCAGAAATTGCACAGGATGTCTATTCCAAGGCAGGTAAAAGAACTGCTAAATCTACCATTCATACAAAATGCGAGCTCCACACCAACAATTTCCAATGACCTGGGGAAGGGAGGTAAACAGTATTATAAGTTTGTACAAGAGTCAGTAGCCTCTGGATTTCTTGATCCAGAATTAATATCTGTATCAAATGAGGCATAACTCACATTAAATGCCAATGTAAACAGATACAATAACAAAAAATTATATTCTAAAAATTCCCTATTGTCTCAAGGAATTCCTCTGCATTACCAGAAGTCAGACTGTGGTGTGTGGCCAAGTGCACACAACATCACAGGGTCACCATTACAAACAAAACAAAAAATAGCTCAGAGGGTGCTTCACTCTTCATCTCCAAATTTGAATACACGACTAGTATGTAATGGGAGAAAACAAAGACATACTTTATGTGAATTTACTTTCATTCCAAAATCTGGAAGTTAATGTTCAAAGAGAAACTGCTGCTTTTTCGATACAAGAGTTCTATCATGTGGAAAGAAATATTTTTGTTAAGATACAAGGCATACTTGAAAGTTGGAAGTAGGCACTTCAAGACTGTTCTCTGAAATAGAGAACAATGAACTGCAGAAGAAAACAGTCTCTAAATTCCTGGTGGATGAAAACTCTGTATGATAAAGCTCCCACAATAGCTGCCATGCTCTGGCACATGACTAGTGGGATGCTCTTGGTACGAAAAATCAGAATCCCAGTTATTTTTCAGTAAATTTAAATGTATTTAAATCCTGTAGCTGAAGAAAACTGCACTTTTGCCAAGTGACCAACAGCAGTCCACTTCATGGCAAGAGTGTAAGGGATTTTCAGAATCCCCACACACTCAGGCAAATGAAACCCACCCATACAACAGAAGCAGTGCATACGAATGAATATGGGGACTTTATTGCCACATAACATTGGGAATACAGTAGTCCAGTGGCATGATGATATCAAAAACAAATTCAAAACTGATTTTTTGGTCATGTGTTCAATCACCACCTGGTCCCCACCATAGCCTCTGACTAATTACTAAGCAAATAAAAAATGTGCCTTCTATCGAACTTATTCACTCTTCCAACAATTCATCACTGGACCATATTCAGAGCCAGCTGACTATACCATGCAGTCCCAGCCCCTTCTTTAAGGTCTGGTTTAACATCACCATTCCACAAATTAGATATCTGAAATGGTCTATTCCCTTCAGGATTTCTAATTAAAACAGTGTGTGCACTTCTTAATCTCCCTCACATGCTACACTCTGTTCAGCCAGTTTTCCACCACAGTTAAGTCAGAATTAAAGAGCACATTCCCTTCTGTGTCAGCATAATGGGAGTAGCAGAAACCACCTCACACATGCCTGCCTTTCAGAAATGTATCTCTTCATCTCACCATCAAAGCAAAGAAAAGGAAGTAAGGTAAAACCAGTTCAATGCAACCAGACATGAGAGCAATTTTCACCTCAGTCTACATATATTGATGAATGACATATCACACATAAGATTTACAAAACAATTATATTAGAGGTATGGAACTTCTATTCCTTGCTCTTACACTGGGGATCTAAACTCATCCAATAAAAGAGGTAAAGGTAAAGTTTTCCCGTTACAGGCCTGGTGTGGCCCAGAGGGTGGGTAGAAGTATAGCTCACTCTTCCATGACCGCGCACTAGAAGGGGGTGAGTGGTCAGCACTTTACCCCCGGGTAAGACCCATTTTACAGGCTGGGTGGGCCCCAGAGCCGGTCTGGACGAATATACCCAATAAGACAGCTGTATGAAGCACAAAGTGACTTATCAGATTTAACCTTTACTGCTAAGCCACACCAGCAAGCATTTACTGCTTCAGCAGCAGTAGCAGCAGAAGCTAGGTCCAAAAGTTTCTGTCGTTATTAATCAGACAACAAAGTAGTATCAGTAGTCAAGAGTTAAAAACTGGTGTTAAGACATATAAAACAGGTCCGGCTACAAACTGCCAATCACTGTACTATACACACATTTCACCACTTACCAATCTCTCCCCTGACAGGACTTCTAAGAGTTTAAGCAGCATTTTACCATCACGAAGATCAACATAGAGATCACTGATACGACATGATACACGTACGAGATGAGAATTCACCCATTTCTGGAAAGTTTTCTTTTGTACACTTTCTCGTTCGTCTGTAACAGATTTAAAAAACCCCAACTCAGTTTTCTGAGATTTTACTGATATAATTATAAAACCATAAAACTTCTTCAAAACATAACATAACAACTGCACACCACACCTCAAATCTCTAAACTCTACGACTTCCTAAATCACCAGAATCCTGGTTTGTGTGTGTCACAGTATTTTCTGCAATCAATTCATGAAATTTTCCTTTATTTAAAAGTATTCATAATCTTTGCCTTACATGGTACACAAGAAAAGGTGTACACTACATTTAATTCTGAATACACATATTAATTTACTCCTAACACAAATCATTCAGCTGCCACCATTATTATCTGTACAGACAAGAGTATTACAGAGAACCATTTTATTTATAATGAAACTTATTTCCTTGGAGCATGGGACATAATAGACTTTCCTCAATTTTCTATCCTTTTTTCAGATTTATGCTTAGAAATCCAGAAAACTAATTTTACCATTGCACTCACATCAAAAGAGCATCAAACAACATATAAAAGTAAAATAATCGTAAATTCATCTGCTCCCAGGCAGTCACTCAAACAGGATCAAGTAATTTCAATACTTTTTTCAACCCCACAGACCACAGAGCTTCTTAAGAAGCTGACAGTACCTCAGGTGAGCAAGAAATTGCACTCCTTTCATGGAACGCAAAGGTTCACCAGTGTTGAGCTAACCCAACCACTGGACCCTACCATGAAACAGAAAATCTTTAAAATTAATTTCAATGTTCCATGGGATGCCAGAGAGACAATAACGTATCCATTTCTCCACCAACTGCCACAGGAATAACAACAACAATTTTCAATATTCCCACCCATTTATACCGTGTTCTTCAAGTGGTCTTCTCCCTTTAATTCTTAAAAACTGTGTCTACAAACCACACCTGCCCATGTCTTCTATGCCACATCCATTTCATGCTTACAAGCTTGGACACCCTAATATCTTGATCGGAGCACTGACAAAAGCTCCTTATTATGTAATTTTCTCAATATACACCTGTTACTTTTCTCTTCCGTCCAGTACTTTGCTCAAAACTTTGTTCTCACACATACTTGATCTGTGAGATTCCTTAGTCCAAGAAACACAACTCAACAACCGCTAACAGATCTCTCTTTTGAACAGTTAAAAATACAAACTCACATTAACTACGGTAATAATTATCAAGACTTCAATTCTCTTGTTTTTCTCTGCAACAGAATCCAATGCTGTACTACTTCAAACATAGGCATTTTGTCCTAAAATGCATAACTACTGTTTCCAATACTATGGAACTTACATAAGTGTAATATAGTATTTGTTGGTTAAAGCAAGTATCATTAGCAAAGAACATTCCCACCTTCCATTAAAACACTCTGCTTCCAAAACACTTAAAAGTTGTATTCTAGCCATTCTGGCTATAAGAAGTGTTGCAGTGGAATAAAATTCCTGCATTCCAAAAGCATCTTCTGCTTTTAAGGCTACTGACTCATCATTTTAATATTCTTGGGCTAAATATACACAACAACTGAATAAAATTTGTACATTTCACAATTATCCTCTCGTTCTAAATGCCCAGATTTTAATATTTTCTTGCATGCTGATATGCACCACAGATGAATAAAATTCCTGCACTTAAGAAACTTGTAATGCAAAACCAGGAAATTGGGTCATAATATGCTTTCTAAAAATCAAGTTCTAGTCCCCAGCAGCAGTCTTGGTCACTGAACAGAAACACTTTATCTATTCAGGGCATGTAACTGCCTTCATTTTCTTTATACACAGGCCATCTCAGTCTCTTTTGAGTTGTGTACTAAGAGCAAATATTTACTTTGGTGGCTCTCCTTCTCAGACATGGTAATTAATATCTATACACCAAGGTATCAGTAATCTTCCAACTACTACTTCATACTGTCTACAAGAAAAGAGCATCACTGTGTTAAATGAACTTCACAAAGCCTGAAAAAGATGGTGAAGCATTAATCCTGACATAAGATCATCATCATCATCATCGGCTCTACAGCCCTGGGTGGGCCTTGGCCTCGACATAAGAACACAATTTTAGAATTCATGACAAAAAAGTAATTATGCAATTTTGCCAGAGACAATTAATATAATCTTCAATATACAGAAGTCATGAACCCATCTTCCATTACTTCATAGGCTTAACAAATTAAAATATATAACACCATGAAAAATGCAAATCAGCTTTGTGATGATACACCCAAACTTTTCAGAATTTATGTAATGTATACAGACATATGATGTGTACCATATTTCTTTACATTCTTGAAACTCTCACTTGAGGCATGGAAATATAGTCAGATGCAAAAAATCTGTCTTATTTACTGTATCTTATGCGTTATGGCCCTGTTTTCATCCAATAAAGGTACAATACCAATAATACACATAAAATACATGAATATGTCACAACACATTAAGGTTCAGCAGAAAAAAAAAGGGTATTTTAATTATATACAAACTAATTTAATTGGAAAGAATGGGTAATAGGGAGATGCAATCATCATACAGACAGCACACTGATAGATACAATTGTTTGTGAATTAGTAAACACAGCAGTGGTGACTAAATTCATTAAATGAGGAGCAACAGAATTTCATGTAACTGGTAATACAACAAACAGCATAAATGCCAAAATAATAACCTCAGATGGGGTTACCAGTTTCTGTACATACAACATAGCATTCTGCAGTGTTGTAAACTGTGATCTGTGTTCACATACCTGACGATGGTCTCATCACAGACCAAAACATGTAGTATACATGTAAAGGCATTAAATGACAATGCAGAATTTAAATTACACCAGATTGAACACACAAACATTGTCATCCATAAACACTGCTACTCTGAAGTTTGATGTCCTGTTAGAAATAATCACAGAATTTCCTTACCTTAGTATGGCGTGACCGAGCGTCATCTTGAAACCTCAACAAAGAAGATGCCCTGCCCCACATGGGCTGTGGAGCCATGATTAAATAAAAATGGTATGTATTCATACCTATCCACTATCAGTTTCGAGACACAAATTTTTAATTTTGGATTCTTATCATCTGGACACACTGTATTTACGTGAGCAACGATGTGAGAACCCATGGTTATTTTCTGAAGCCTAAAGGGGTCCGTGAGCGAAAAAGTTTGGGAAACACTGGCCTAGAGGATACCACTGTCAGATGCCAACCTGAAGACCAGATGACCTATGAACTTAATAGGCGTTGGTTGGCAGTGGTGTGGAAAAGAAGGCTAGGAGTGTTCCAGAGAAAATGTGGGATGCTGGTGTTGTATGCATTTAAGGGACATCTAATACCAGAAATAAAACCCACAATCAGTTCCACAAACAAGAACCACCAAGTATGACATACTTGGTGGGATAATCTCACAACTGCAGGTGTTCGATATTTTGGTAAACATTCCATTCCAAACCACCTATGTGGCTATGCTGTGGCTGGCTCTTGGGATGGGGCCAGGCTCTGACCCCAGATAGAATAAACTAGAAGCAACTGCTCTTTGTCAGTGGATCATCACAAGTTGTCAACACACTTCACCAAAATTGACTGATGTGGTGTTTCAAAAGTGCTGTTTAACCAATGCAATGAATGGGTCTGATGGCAGTTACGTTGTGAAATGACAATGAAGGGTTAAAGAATACAATGACAAAGTGTGAAGATGATGCACTGATTGTGAGGATGTGACAATGATGTTGGACAGAGTGACACTGACTGGTAAAGGTCAATGGAATGTGACATGTTTTGTGTATAAACTGCAAGAAATTAACAGTATAACATTTTTATCTCAGCAGGCTACTTATTAAGGAAGTTGTCTTAGATTCAGATAAATATATTTTCCCTTCTCACATGTCTTTTACTTGTGGCATCATCTAACATTCGTGGAAACAAGGTACTATAATTTGGAAATGTCCACTGGGAGAGAAAACTTTTGTTTCTAAAATTAAGAAAAATTACAACATACCTGTGCCAGTTTAAAACATCCTGGTCTGCCAAACAATGGTACCAACATAACTTCAGATGAATAATGACTGGTGCCCAGTTTACTGCTATCACTTTCAAGTTCTGAGTTATGTAACTGACACCTGGCCAATGTGTACAATTTTTGTGCTCCTATCCAGTAACAATTCAAACACAGGCTACCATAATGTTAGTTTAGACTGAGCATTTGAATATAACGATGGATTTCAATCTGTTTACTCACATACATCTTGTAACTACAGAGGAATTACATGTAGGTAAGGACCGTTACAACCACAATAGCAATCATATGTACACCGCCATATTGAATATTATACATATGGCAACACTCGCTTTGTCTTTCTGATAACTAAACCAATCTATTTGTCAGCACAATTACACATACTGTCTGCTGAACACCCACCTCTTAATTCAAGCACAACATTATCATAATACTCCTCCAGCGTTTCCATCTTCAAGTGCTAATGTTACACTTTCAACACAACACTAATTAGTAGCAGCAACAGCTGCTAGTGGGCTGAATGTAATAAATACCGTATGTGATAAAACAGAACAGCAGGAAGCTGCCTGCCATATCAACATCCTGCCATACTCTCAGGCTGTGGACTACTCAACAAATTCTGTTTTGTAAGTAGCCCCCCTGCAGATGTAAAGAGGGAGACAGTAAAAAAATAATATTTGTAAGGTCCTCCCTTTACATTACTGAATTTCACATATGCCCTTTCATTCATTCACTACTAGTCACCTTCCATTCTGCCTGTCAAAACAACTGCATTATCAGCAACCTTTTCATGTTTATATACAGATCTCATGTTAATAAAATTTGATCTGAAGGACAAGCATCATTGTCAACATTATAAACAAAGGTGCACACATTTAATAACAGTCCCCTTCCCAGGGCTATAAGGGAAAATGAAAACCCTTACTCAAAACTCACACACTTTATTCCAAGTGTATATTCATTTACCTGCCTTTTCCTCTAACAAAGTAGGTTTCCAAGATGGTAACAGTTAAAGTCTGTGAATGGAGGATAGCTATATGCCCTCCATTTGCTAGTCTACATTTACGATAAACATACTTGTATTTTTGGAAATACATTTTTGCATCAATCTGCATGTGACATATAAGGCAATTTCATAATAGCACCTCACCTTAAAGTTTTGAGTTAATAAAGCATTCATTTTACTGCAGATACAGCACTTGTAGTAGGGGTATCAAGCAACAGATGTCACATAGTCAGTACAATGCTGTTTGTGGGTAAAGCTAGTGTGCAATAGCAATGGCACAGAAAAACTGCTGTTACGCTAAGGGCGAATTTTTACATTTGAATTTTCTTTCAAATAATATGCGTAACATTGGTGCAGTGATTGCACAACTCATGACCGTGTGACATGACGCAATCATCACGAGTTATGTGACATCATAGCTTTCTTTCTTTGTCCAGTTAGCTTCGCTTCAGTGTTCGTTCGCATCTTGCCATAGCAGCATGAGTCTGTGAGTCGCTTTCCACAGGGGAATAAGCATGCAACTCAGGTTGTTACAATTCGAATCATAGAACAAAGGGTTCTAGCAGTGCTTCACCATAGGGGTGTGTGTTTGTGAGTTCATGGGA
>Ga0123354_10005289_pt1 | contig 18716 bp, 9 predicted proteins | sample TergutLab28metaG_2_FD_97872 | JGI IMG/M metagenome (GOLD analysis project Ga0123354, IMG submission 97872) | Labiotermes labralis P4 segment gut microbial communities from Petit-Saut dam, French Guiana - Lab288 P4 | ecosystem: Host-associated > Arthropoda: Insects > Digestive system > Gut ...
TATGGGCAGCTTTGGATGGAAAACTATTTCACTTAACCTACACACAGATAAAAATAAGGACTGGCAATATGTTCGAAATTATTCTAAATATCGCATCCTGCAATTTTGAAGTGTTTAGTGACAATATTCTGGAGTTCCTCTTCGTCATAGCTGTATGGAATAAAAAAAGAATTAATTATATGATGCCGCAACCTAATGAGAGATGATCCGCATTATATTTTCACGTAGCTTAAAAATATATTTCCTCTTTTACGTCAAGGATTTATTTCCGTGTGTAGTTCCAAGCCGTCAGTACATTCGTAGCAGTAAACATGTCAGAAAACGTAAATTCAACATCCGTGTTATATCAAAGAGGTGGGTCTTTTCATATGACGGTCACAGGCTAACCTGCGGGCGCAGATTGGAAATCTCCCTTGTAAAGGAAGAAGAAACATACACAGAGTCTTTCAATAGGGGTGTCCCAAATTCTACGGGTGCATTAATTACGTGAGTGAAAACAGTAGAGTGAGTTGTGAAATTGCACGTGCTTCATTAATGCGAATTGGGTGCAAAGCGATTGCTGAATATGTAAACGCTGACAATGGAAATTCTTATACTGGTGTTGGCTATTATATGTGTTCAGCGACCAATGTGAAGATATCATGCAAAACCTAATAATTATACTTATTATTATTATTATTAAATTTTCTTTAATCCAAAATCTTACGCGAATGCAATCATCGAATTATAGCAAAACTGGTTGTACTATTAAGATGATTCAAATTCGAAAAGTTAAATTAGTGCTGAAAATTTGGAAGCCATCTAAAGTGGTTCAGAAATAAGGGCTGAGTGAAAATTTTGAGAATAACTCCAACTAAAATTTCTAAATAATTTTTAATTAAAAATTAAACTCTTTAAATAAACGTCCACAGTTTTGGCATGCGACCTGAGTGTACATTTCAGCCAAGCATATTTCTTAAGTGGATGCAAACAATGTGCAAAGTCGCATAGTTTGCATTTGTAGGCGGATATCACGAAGATTCTCTAAAATTCTGCGTTTTGGTAACAGTTATTATAGCTTTACATTGAAGCTATTGAACAAGTTTTCATTACAAAAAAAACCTTTATTTATTGTGACCAGTTTTCCTGCTTTAAAAGTGTCCCCTGTCCATAAATTTTTCCGAACTGAACTAATGTTAATCACTTAAAGATCAGGAGTTATGTCACATAACAAAGTACTTATATAAGTGTCTGGGCGTTATGCGCACTGAGTTTTTATGTGTTTTGTATGATGTCCACCGTAAAGAGTATTTTAATTGTTTCTCTGAACACTTTTCTCTCTAACGGAGACATTTTGGTTTATGACGTATGAGTTAAGCGTCCAAATATTCTTTCTTTCTTGGTCTTGGCTTTTCTGTCTACTCGTGTGTGTAGATGGTTACTGTTGCAACTGACCACTCTCAATGACACACACACACACACACACACAAACACTTCGTAGGACTCCTCTGGACAAGGGATCATTCCGTCGCAGAAAACTCTACCTGATAACAAACAACATTCACAAGAGACAGACATCCATGACCCACTCGGGATTCGAACCGGCAATTCCATAAGGCGAGTGGCCGCAGACCCACGCGTTAGACTGCGCGGTCACAGGGATCGGTTTTTAATTATTGTATACGTAAAATATATGCTTCAGGTCTTGCTAGGATTCTGTTTACCCAAAAACACGTAAAAATATGTTCATAAATCTCGGCGCACTCCTGTTGAACCATCCTGTACACGTATATTGATCGTGTTTGCCATGAATATACAGGACACTGGGTCACTGCAACTTGACTGGCTCATACATATGGAACAGACTACATAAAAAGGCAAATTTCTTGGCAAGATGACTCCCTTGTGACCCCAAGCTTCATTATACGAAGCTATGATATTGGTTGTGTGTCCCAGTAGTGAGACGAATTGCTAAGCCTCGTCAAACCGTACCGTCGTGTTTGCTAATGTATCGAGTTAAAGATAGTGGGGGAGATCAGTGGTGGATATGCACAATGCAGTCAGCAGCAGCTCCTCATATTTCGGAGGGAACACGAATTGTGTTTTAACCAAATAGAGTTACCCTCCCAATCCTAATTATACAATGAAGAATTTTTCATGAAAGTTAAATATAATCGCAGTATACGAAAATTCGACTTTGAGAAAGAAGTTCGTTGATATCATAACGGAGTATGTACTTGACCAAGATTAAATTCTAGTTAGTGATAGGTCATAATATTTACGTCTATACAGAAAGAACTGTCTCTAGAGAGCAAAATTCTTTCCCACACGTTAGAGGGTTCTCATCTAATAAACAAATGGCCCGCAGTTTGTCCTGTTCTGGACAAGAAGACAACAAAAGAATCCACTTTGAATCAACTGCGGCTTGTTCTTACGTACACCACGAACGTACAAGTATATAAGTATATTTTTTTTGCTGTGCTTCATAAGCACTACGAATTTGTCAGAATTTGAAAATTTTTAGAAATTCACCCTTTGTAATAAAAACGCAATGAAATTAAGCTGCCAAAATAGTCTTCCCAAACACAACTTAGTCCCGTGCAAAAAGACGAGGGCTATTACTAATCGGGAGCAGGTGTTGTGCAGTCTATATAGTGACAAAGCTATGACATGTACGGTTCAGCTTTCGAATTCCTGCAGGGGCAAAAAATGTGTATTTTCGTAAGGAAATCGTCCAAATCGGCTCTTAAGGCCCACTCAGCCTTCTATTTAATAGGCACCGAGGTGTTATAACGGGATTTAAGAGACCGGGGCGTGAAATTAATCACTCGTCTCCATCTAGGATCGAATTTAAGACCGACTGTAACTCTACCTCTAAATTCCCTATATGGTTGTGTGGTGTGGATAGGGACAACTCCATTAACGCATGTCATTACGGTAAGCAAAGATGATTTATCGAACAGGTAAATGGGAAAACAGGGTAAAAATATTCAGATCTTTAACTGCGCAGTTAATTCAGGCACATTCTTTACTTTCATACGTTTCGCACGCAGAATATTGAATGCTGGGTTAGCCTGATACTACCCCCAGCCATGGCACAACAGCCCCTAGTGGGCCAGGGCCTCCTAATTATTGAGATATCGAGATCACACTCAGACATGCCACACTTGGTAAAACACCCCTACGCGAGTGATCAGCCCGTCGCAGAGACTTCTATTTGACAACACACCACTCACAAGAGACACCCATGCACCGTGGAGATTCGAACCCGCAATCGCAGCAAGCGAGCTGCCTTCAGACCCACGTCTTAGACCGCGCGGCCACTGGGATCGGCCGTTAGAGTGAGCCTGCGTCTTTAATATTTACAGGCGCGATAAATCCTAATTATTGCTTTCCTGTCGTATGTGACACCTTTTTGTTCGGTAATAGGTGTAGCGAAACTGCATGTGATTCTGGAACTATATTTCCCGGTAGTCTGAAACGTCATTAGTCTTCTACCAGACTACACGGTATCACATTTCGGTTGAAAACAATCTAAATCCTGACGACTTTCAGAATATCAAATCTCAAGGTACAATAGTAATTTAAACGTTCACATATGTCGAATTTCTAAACCAATCTTTCTCAAATATATTCAAGCTGTGCACTGTGATCCCTTATCACAACGAGGAATAATATTGCATAAAAGAACAAATATATCTTGTAGAATATTCAGTTTCAAAAATGTAAGCGAGAAGGGAAAATATGAATGTACGCCCACACGTCGATAACACACACAATGGGTCCGGTCCTACATCATATTTTACAGTTTAATCTTGATTTTGGGGCCGGACGTTATTCAAACACAATTGCCGTGGAAATTGCGTTCCCTGTCGCTGCCTGTCCCTATATACACGCGAGCTACGATCTTCTGGCTGGGCAGGGATGTACAAATCGCTGTACTTTTTCAAGAAATCAACAAATTCCACTTAATTAGAATGATTCCATCCCATTGTGTAGTATAACTAATTTATTGTAATGTTCCGCTCTTACATAGCATATAAAACAGTTGTAATTTTACAACTGGTTAAGCTCGACTACATGTTTCGGCCGTTACCCGGCCATCATCAGGCCACGAAAGAAATATTGTTAATTAAGGTACATTCATGAGCTTTATCAATGGGATCCCATTGTTTATATTAAACTCTAAGCTTCTAGAGTCTATATTAATGGTTAAAAAATATAGAATCTAATATTTTAGATTCTATAGTTTTTCACCATTAATATAGACTCTAGAAGCTTAGAGTTTAATGTAAACAATGGGATCCCATTGGTAAAGCTAATGAATGTACCTTAATTAACACTATTTCTCTGTTGGCCTGATGATGGCCGGGTAACGGCCGAAACATGTAGCCGGGCTTAACCAGTTGTAAAATTACAACTGTTTTATATGCTATGTAACAGCGGCACATTACAATAAATTAAATTCCACTTAAGACAGTCAATACCCATCACTAATTTTCAGCAGGTTACTGCCATTAACATACTAAGACCAAGGAAGTTACACAGCATTCTCAAATAACCAGCAGACTTTAGTACATTGTTCAATATACATGTTAATAGTAAAGACCTTTCTCTAACGACACAGTCATTATAAGGATCTGACGTCACAAATAAGACATATCGGTGCAGTTTCCACACATTACTCCACATTTAAGAAAACACCAGTTTTAAGAACAATAAAATGTTGAATTCGGAGCAAAGCCGTAGGTCATGTGTGAAAATAATATTAAAAAGGGACTTAGAGAGAGAAAGGAAGTGGGGTTTTGAAGTGGATTAATCCGATTCAGCATAATTATTGCACTCATTTTGCTGAACGCATGAAAAAATGACAGGTCCTCTTGAATATATTAATGAAATTTTTTTTTACTGTAGCGTGAGAGAAATTTTTTCTAGCGTACGTAATACTGTCTTTTCAAGAAATTCGCCGTTTTATATATTAACCTTTTAAACGCCGAGTTAAATCCCATCTGCCATCTGCTGGCATTATTAGGAGCTCACCATATTTTCCACGGTAGGAAGATAAGGGTTAAATTAGAATTGTACCTTACTATCTATCTACTACAATTCTTAAACATGACATTTATTAACAGTTTCTTCTACAACGTTCCTCCGTCTACGTTTTAATATGTTCATATCTTATATTGGCCAAGATGTTTCGATTCCCGATGGCGCATTAAGATTTTTCATCGATTAATCCTTCCGGCTGTATTAGGCCCTGGCGTCGACTCAGCCTCGAATGATAATGAGAACCAGGGATGTCAACTGGCGGTAAAGGCAGCCGGTGCACTGGGCTGACAACCTTACCACCTTCATGTGTCTATTGTCTAGGAATTCTGGGAGCCTCAACCTCCTGAAATCCTAAGGGCCTGTCCAGGCATATATAAGGATAGCTTTACCTTCTTGGTTGCATTTAAAATGTAACCATCATGGCGTCTATTTGAGGTTTTATTTTGCCCAATGTAAGTGAAGTTACTGGGGTTTTGGCCACTCCTGTAAACCAACTCCATGGAAGAGCTTATTTCTTCAGAAATTAACAGTTTCGGAACTAGTCAAGAATTTTCCTTGCGTTTTATGGAACACTGCGCTCTGTTACAATCGTTCGCCACTGGCCCTTGTCCTCAGCCAGATGAATCCGGTCCGCGTCGTGCCACTTGTGCTCTTACCCGCCGTTGAACTGCAGGTTACAGTGTCTGCACGTGTGAGTAGGGAAGAGTCTGTCTGTCTGTATGTCTGTATGTCGCCGCAGTTGCCTAACAGTACGCTGTGCCTGTAACTGTGTTGTGCAGAGTTAATGTGATAAAGGCTGTTGGTTGCTGTAGATGTGATTTTCTTGCCGCACGTAGTGGTGGGATTAAACTGTATTGTGCAGCATTTAGAGCTTAACTGTTGTTTTAGGACCTGTGTTAAATGTTCTAAAGGTCTGTGTAGAGAGAGGTGACACTGTGATATGATCTTAAATTCATAAAATTTTATTTTTTTATTAAGTTATCCCTGTGCTCAAAATGAAAACATGTAGAAAGAGCGGAAGTGTAGCTGATATTCTTCTTATTAACAAAAATTAGGTGGAGGTGAACAGTTATTTTCTAAGGAACAGCTGCTTTCCCCTTGGAGAAAGAACACTCTGTACTCAAGGTAGCGGAGACTGTATGGGAACAAGAATCGTTCTTAGTGTTTTGAAGAAGAGAAAACTCCGTTACCGACGCCAGGAATCGAGACACAATTTCTCAGTTTTCCTGCCCGTAACCTGATCACTATACTGACTGAGATTTTTAGGTAGCTACGTAAAGGTCTAAGCTCTTCGAAGGTTCAAATAGAAAATTTGGTATTTCACTTTTGTAGCTACGGTTAAAACACGCAAACTAACGACTGATCGGCTCTTATTATAGCTTTTGTAAATTCAAAAACATCACAGTGTCACTGAATGTGCACACTATATACTTAAAAGATTCAGAAAGGCAGCATGATAGAGTAAAGAGCTTTGCGCGCTAGTAATAACTTTTCTTTGAAAATTTGGAAAGTTCCATACGGACTGAAGCCGATATACAGTCCAATGCAGTTTATTGCTGCTACACTCCGATCCTCTCTGTAATCTACCAAGTCAAACTGCTGACAGACGTACTAATAAAAAAAAAAGACAGAGCTAATACATTTTTGTTTTCTATTGTACAATTTTTCTGTTATTAACCCTTATCCTGCTAACGTGGAGAATATGGTGAGCTCCTAATAATGTTAGCAAATGGCAGATGGGGTTTAACTCGGCGTTTAAAGGGTTAATAATTATGTGTTTAAAATATAATAGACTATCACGAAATTAAGCTCTTATTAATGTACTGGGGGAAATTTTTAAAACAAAATTTATAAAAACAAATTTTGTTTCAAATAAATTTTTGGTGACATATTGTTACAGTAACTATTATACAAATTCCCAATAGACATTGAACTTGCTCTATACTACGCATTTAACGGGAAAATACATTAATCACTGACCTCTGTCGATGCCTATGATATTTATGAAAGAAAACTAATATGCCAAAATATCTAATAAAATTACACAAACACGCGATTTAATTCACGCAAAATAACGCTTAAAATTTGTTTCCCGTTGGATCCCTAAATTAAAAACTGATTCGAAATTACTTTCCTCAAAATGACGGAATAAAAGTTTCTTACTTAGAACAATGTACTGATTTATCTTCATTATGTGGTGTCTCTATCTGAATAAAGGATTTAAGTCTAATGCAGTGCCAAGCCTAATCTAACACAAAATCGCATTACAAAAGCGATCAATTCAGTATCCTGAATTTCACACGTTCTTCCCATACCTGCTACATTAAACTGCTCGTAGTAATCCTGTACGTCTCAGTGGTCAGTGTATATGCTGCCTGTTTATCACTGAAAATTATTGCATGTTGCCCACATGACGTGTTCGTGTGTTTTTTATGACCTCCACAAAAAGTGCCTATTTCATCCGTAACGGTATTAAGTGTGGGGTCTTTAAAACGGAGAGACAGCGTGTTTCTTGTGTGGAAGGAATTAAATTTGTGTGTATCTCTTAAGTTAGTTTCAGTCTTCAGAATGTTAATACACTTAAGTAATTGTTCATATCAACGTTAAGTAAGTCCTAGTAAACACGGCACTTCGAATCCATTGGTGTTGTTTGGAAGAGGCCGTTTCTAGTTTAGGATAATAGCTACATATAAGAGTATGCAGCCTGAATTAAGCAACTTGAAAAATTGAAAAATTAGGAGTGATATTTTGGTAATGCGCATCGGACATTTCTTTGCGGGAAGGAAAGCACATTAAGATCAAGGCTGTGGAAGAATACTGTTGGGCAATGACACAGACGGCGAGGGGATCACGCTGCGGTCGACCACTTTTCAGTGCGCTGAAGTTTGGATGTCAAATGGACTCCCTTTCCTGTACATATATTTTACCTTATGTATGTTCAGTTCAAACTTGCGCTAAAAGTAAATATTGCGCTTTATGGGGAGTGCCGCATGTTGAATGATCTGCGATGGATAGGCAAAAAGTTGTCGTCCTCCAGAGTGTAGTTCTTTCGGCAGAATTATACGAGACACCGCTACGTTATTGCAGGTAAGGATTCGGATTTAGCGACGTTGTGAACAAGTTATGAAATTTTGTGTTCCGTAAAAAACGAAGAATTTCTTGAGTAGCAGAATAATTGTCATATTCTCAACAATGACTTTGCTATATTTTAACAGATATTATTATTTCTTGTACGTGTACTTACGTTAATTTCCCTAAACAAATATGTGGATCTAAATCAATGCTGCATAAATTCACACAGCAAGAATTGGATAACACAACGGCTTCTGCCTCGCTGTAAAGAACTGTAATAGTAAAGAAGACCATCCCAGATCCTGACAGAATTGGTTGAACGTGGTAAAGTATGTCCTGAACAGGGCATGAAGAACCAGAGGGAGAATATATTTAGAGCTCAACTCTTCCTTTAACCTTGGCGCTAAATTGGGGTGAGTGGTCAAAGTCACTCCCCGGCCGATTTACCCCCGGAAATGCCCCAAAACCCGTTGTACAGAAGACTGGGTTGGCTTCAGAGCCGGTCTGCACAGGTGCGAGAAAATTCACCCCCACCAGGATTCGATCCCCGTACCGTCCAACGCGTGCCCAGTAGCTATGCTAACTACGCTATCCCGGCCCTCTTAGTTGGCGTGTCAACACCTGAACTGACAAATATTACGTATCTATAAAAATAAAAGAAATGCGAACTTTACCGGAAGAACGTGACTGCAGGTGATACACCTGTCACGTAGGGCATAAGATTTATCAAACGTCTTTTACTTTCAGAATATTTCACGGCACATGCCTACATGTAATTTAATTATCTGCCATTAAGATTAGTATGGACTTCCCTGCTCCGATTTTCAGGAAACTCACAAACGCTGAGCAATTCGGGAAATAAGTGCAGAAATTAAAGCTAAAAATTATGTTACGCCCCGACACAAAATATGGCATTCACTCCACCAATTTCCGCGAAGCTTGCAAATCACTCAGTACTTTTGTGCGGTATTCTTCCGTGCCGAATTTAATGTAGATCGGATTGAAAGTGTAAAATGCGAGAAGACTTTCGTTTCAAACCTGAAATAAAGCGCGACTTTAAATGAAACGTTTCTGACGAAATTCACACAAACCTCAGGGGAAGACTTTTTCTTTCGAAGTTCATTAATTTGGTTCTGAAAATGTGGAAAGTTAAGCTAGAAATTCACTGACACTTTTAGAAAAATTATGGTTGTCGGTGAAACAATTTTTGCCACACGTACAGTGACTCAGCAGAGTTTATTGGCAAACTTCTACTTCTATACTGAATTATAAAGATCTGAAAAACGTTTCAGGCTCCGAAACTAAGTCAAATACAGACGGACGGAAAGACGGGAGGACGAGATAGGGACGGAACGATGGAAGGATCTAGTTTTCATCACAAGGTGTCCTTGCTTCATAAGTACAGCTTAATGGAGACATATTCAGTTGTGTTGAACCAACCAACGTTATCTCTGGGACCCAACAACAGTTACAGACTAGACAATCAAGAAAAATTAGTAAAATAGTGGGCAGCCAACACTGTAGTGATAATTAAGAACAAAATACATTACCATAATCGTCGTAGTGGTAAAAAATTTAAAAAATGTAAGAAGTAACGAAGTTCGTCGAAAGGTGAGGGGTAATCCTATAAAAATAGGTAGAATTGGTGCGGTATATGGAGGGAAAGAAAAATAGTCAACTCATTGGTACTAAATATTATAATTTAAATTTAGAAACGATTTAGTGCCTAATGTCATAGATTTAATATCAAAATATGGACTTTACCCGTTGTCTGTGGCTCTACCGTTTAAGGAGTAGACTTGCGGCCGCTTGATTTCTGGGATCGCAGGTTAAAATCCTGCTGTTGGCATGGATGTTCTTCTCTTGTGTTTGTTGTGCTTTAGCGAACTTTGTGAGACCTTGATCGTTCGTTCAGAATAGTCTTACTGGGTTTGTGCATGTGTGTGTGTGTGTGTACGTGCGTTTATCTAATTGAGCGTGCTATCTAGAAACCTCAACAAAGTGACCGTCTACGCTCCATTTGGGTCTTACAGGTACTCGGAGACAGGCTCGAAAACTGATCTCGGGGCCCTAGTCCAGCCGCCAAGTTTAGGCTACTGTTCTCTAACAGGATGTAAGCCAGGGTAGTTACCGGCCTTCTCGCTGGACATAACACCCTGAGAAGACATTTCGACATAAGGGGACTGATTGACAGCCCCTTGTGTAGGGGGTGTGGAGCAGAGGAAGTAACCTCAGCTCAAGTTTTGTGTGGGTGTGAAGCTGTAGAGACAGACATAATTGCCTGGGCTCCTTTTCCTTGGACCCTGATGAAGTCAGAATTATAAGTCTGAGAGCAATCTCGAAATTCATTATAGAAAGAGGGCTCCCGTGACTTGGACATCAGTCTAAAGGGTACAACGGCCTCTCAAAGGTCTACGTGCATCAGCACTATAAAGGGTCCGAACCCGTTATTCTTTCCATTCCAGAACCGGTTTGGGTTGTAGTGCCATAAAAAAAGTCACATAATGAAGACCACCTACAATAATGTCGTTGCAAGTCTGCTAAATCATCGTGACCTAATTGATGAATTAGGTCACACGTAGTAAATAAAAATAACAGTGTTGACCTTCATAGACCAGTCGTAAAATTCTGTGGCCCTGTAAAACATTTCGCAAAGTTTTACTCTTCTACGGTGTGGTCTTTTGTTTTTCCTTTCCAAACCACCAGTCTGGAGGACCACCCACATTCGTCACTCCGCTCCACAAGTGCATTCGCAGTTGTGCCTCACATTTGCAGGTAGTCTGCTTAACCCCCAACCTCAGGACGCGTAATTATCTGGTGACAAGAACCTACTTAACACGTATATGCATTTACAGCCAGTTTTTCTTCTTAGAGGACCTCCCGTTGTTTTTGAAGTACAATGATAAAAAGAAATGTATGTACTCAGTCTAACACAGCAATATATTTATTATATTAATGGCTACTAGTTTCGGACGTAACGGCCATCATCAGGCCATTTCATAAAAACCTACGGAAAGCTGGCGATTTTGCATTATATGCCACCTTTTCTAATGTTTTTGTGAAATGACCTGATGATGGCCTTTATGGCCGAAACTAGTAGCCATTAATATAATAAATATAATGATGCGTTAGACTGGATACAAATCAAATTTTATTTTATCATTGTATTTACAGTAAGGCTTAAAGTTGAAGTGTGGCCGTTTAAACCGAGAAATGACGACGCTACAGGTTGGATGACCGAAGTTTTACGGTTATATTTTAAGCAAGGGTAAGATTTTTGTCTATTTTCACGCCGTCCGGACAGCCACTGAGTTCCTTCTAGTCTGGTATCTAACGGAACCGACAGCTCATTCACTGGTGCGAAATGGCTTCAGAATGAATCTCATTACTCATCTTTGTGTAGTGCCGAGAACAAAATTTTTGGGGATGTAGCCTAACTTCCCTGTATGATTTTATGGCCTTTGCTTAATTTAGCACTTTACTTTTGAGACTGGAACGGGTCATCACTTGGTCCATCTCCATATTAGATAGACGATGACTTTGTTACGAAAAACTTGAACTTATTAAGCCCGTTTTCGTTGTCTCTGAAGTTTAATTGACAAAATTATTAAATTTCTCGTCAAGAAGTTTCTCTAAACCGAACATCAAAATTTGGCTCCTAACTTTCAAAAAGACATCGCAAATCTATTAAAATTACTAGTGTGTTAATACCTAATATTCTGGAAATAACGGGCTTGCAATTCATTGTTAAGATACGAAATGCACAAAAGAAATGTGTAGCCACAATCAATATATTCTGAACCTTACGTATTTTATCTCGTTGTAATATATGGACAAAGGGAAGAATTGGGTAGTCACTCACAACTGTACGCTGAAGTAAAGTGTTTTGGCTTTAACCGAAGGCTATCATAAGAAGATCACTTGCATACACAATGATAAAGTTTCTTATTCACTTGAAATTCCATCGTGTTGTTTGCGAGTGATCTTATTCATACTGCCCGATGATATATTCGGTTATTGTGGGAGCATGTTGCATTACACCACTGCAGAGTACAGTTGTGATCGACTGCTCCCATTCCTCTCTTTAGACATTTTGAACGTTAAAGTTGGATTTACATGCAACTCACTAGAGTATTTTGAAGTGTTAGCAGTCACAGCATGCTTGTAGAAATTGGTAGATGCCCTCAGAACGTGCCAAGTTATACAATATTTCCGTTGACAAGCCATAGGTCTCCGTGGTTTATAGCGAAGCTGTCGTTACGTGTTTGTACCGTTCCAAGCTTTGTCCTCCCTGTGAGATATCCTTTCAACAAGCCCTCTTGCTTGGTCCAGGATCTCCGACGTCAGATATGCGGGCATCATTTCCAAGGGAAGCAGGATAGTCAAAAGGGCAGCAACTCACAGTGCACCCTCATCATAACCTGTCCAATATATCAACCACTCTCCCTCCAAACTCCTCCCAAAAGTCACTTCCGATGCATTTCACACCATCGCCATGACGACGGCGATTTTTGGAAATCATCAACACGCGACAGTGTTAGAAGGAGAGTAGACACAATGGAACATAATAATTATACAAATGAAAGGGCAGCTCAGTAGCACGTATGCAACCGTTTCCAGAAATAAGGACTGGCTTATGACTTCCTATTCACATGATAATGCAGTGGCGACATTATAATAATTGGAGCCATCCTGCCACGCGCGCCAGTTCAACCCATTTTCATGTCTTGTATGACTCACTGATTGATCTCACGGCACCATTTATCATCTTGTCACCCTTGAACTCTTACTGTGCCAATATATATTTTTGGGTCACGATAATATCTGTATATCCAAACTGAAACCAATTTTGAGAAATGGCGTAATTTCAGAAAAGAGGCGGTCTTGTCTGAAAAACAAACGTAAATTGAAGGCAGAAACACAAAGATAATTAGACAATAGAAGATCTAAATAAATCTGTAGGACACAGTCTTTCTTGAATAACTGACAGTCGTCAGAATGTCAATGTTTTTTCTGCAATTTATTTACTTCAAGAATTTGATTTCCACGTTCACAAGAATCTGCTTCTATCGTCTGTCTTATGTCAGACAAATCCAGACCACATCCCGAAAAACTAACTGAATAACTGACTGTCTAATGAACTAAATCCACCGAGTTGAATCCTACTTAAGAATTCAGCCAAGAAGTTCACCGTAATTTATAGAACCAAAAGATTCTTTACCGGGTTCACAAAACTGCGCCTTCGGATACTGCCCTAAACCAGAGTAATTCTATCTACATCCTCCCATTCCATTAATTTATTATCAAATATATCATTATTCTACTATACATGCCTAACTATTCGAAGCTGTCTTTTTTATTCAGTCTTTCCTGCAAAAAAGCATTTGTGCATTTTTCTTTTATCTCGTGCAACATGGCTAGCCCATCTTACTCTTCTTAATTTCGACATGCTATTAATATTTGTCGAGGTGTACATGTGATACATTTCTACACTTTACTGTTTTCTTCGACTTCACAGCGAAGTTTATCGTTACTAGTCTGCTGGTGTCCGGCGACCCGGGCAGGCTGGGCAGTCGAATTTCGGTAGTTAGCTTGGAAGCCTCGCGCAGAAATAATCTTGCAGCATTATGCAACAATGAGTATTCACTGGCCTTGATGAAGAGTTTGTACGCAGAAACCTCATGACGTGAATCTCTTTTGTTTTGTGGTTTATGGCGTCATCTTGATACCGAAGTGCTCAATGCCAACCTGGTTCATCACGTGGAAACAGCAAATCGAATTGCTGTGGATCGTAAGCATAGTGCCTATTGCTTTTCGCTGTAATCTCCCACCTCTCTGGTGTAAGATAATGTCTCGTTTGGCTCCTATAATATCGTCAAGTAAAATAGCCGCCATCTCCTTACACACTGGGCGCGTTATGTTTTCTCGAATCGACTTCCGGGGCTTCGTGACTTGCCAACTGGACATTAATAACTTACTTATGTCTTATAAATTCGCCAACTCGCACGCAGGAACATTTCGACGAATGAGTTCACTTGACTTCAGACCCTCTGAAGTGTGGTCACGATATCCCTATCCAAGCCATCCATAACATAGTATCGCATATTTATTTGTTCTCCCATATCACTATCGAAATCGTACATCTGGGCAAATATTCGTATTCTTGATTCAACAGGTAGCAACGTACAGATGCGATGACATATTGTTCCTCGAACACGAAAGGTGTACCCACCTTCTCGAGCGTATGCCAGTTTCTCGTCAATCCGGGCATTTTTCGAAAGTGATGCACCCATGGACGTAAATACAAAGATGTTTTAAGATCTGACCTTGATTGAAACAATAGTCTTCAAACAACTGCTTGATCCCTTGAGGAGAATCAGGCAACCGTGAAGGCAACTTTTCCGCTAAGACAGCAACTATTTATTGCTTTATCTTTTCATCTAACATGCTTGCGAAGACTGGCATATTTTTTCCATTGGAGGTATTTGATGGCGGTGGAATTGTTCTTGAACGACTTCGAGCTCGCCAGTCGCTGTACACACAAATCGCAGTGCACGCCTTGTTTTTGATGCTGTTTGGTGTGTCGCCTTATATTTTCCATCATGGATGAGTCCTTCCTGTGTCATTTCAGGTTTTCGCTCTTCGCAACGCCGAGTTTTATGCGCGCTTCTTCTCTTTTTATTTCTCGAACTGTCTGAAATTCACGGTCAATTTGTCGGCCTAGCTCTGCGTTGAAGGAAGACACAACTTTGTGTTTATTAGCTTTTTTCTTGTGCACTCTGCTTCGGTTTCTTAATAAGGTGCTAAGTACTTTTCTTCAATATCAGCCAACGTATGCTATTTCTTGCCCTTGACGTTTGTAAAGCTCTTTGTACGTCGTGCCCTCACACGGGAGTCAGAATGTTTATTATAGTCGATTTTGCGGGGAGTAGGAACTTACAATATTATCACATTGGAATATTTTCAATTTGAAGTTCAGTAGTATTTTAATCAGAACTTCTATCGCAGTTGCTGGTGCAGAGTACGAAAACTTACGGTATTTTTACACTGAAATTTTTGGCAGTTGCATTACCTTAGTTCACACTTGATTCCATCGACAAATCAAGTAGTTAAACAGCAGAAGAAAGCAGTGTTTTCACATTAAAATTTGGTTGCTGAACTCAGACTTTCTCTTTAGTCTGTGAATTTGCGTCTCCTCTCGTGTGATGACGGTGAACTGAATTCCAACTTTCTCATAGTTTTGTGTATGTGCGACTCCTGCCAGCTGGTGGGAGGTCCATGAAACTGCAACGTGGTAGTGTGACCGTACTGACATACTAATATATTATAAGACACATCACGTGCCAGTCGTGACAAATATTATTACACCATTCTTCTGCACTACTGCCATTCTCTTTAAGATATTTGTATAATTTTTATATGAGATTGTCCGTGTCGTTAAAAAAAATCTGACCTTAACACTTTTTGCCAAGAGAGTATTTCAATTAGGGAATATTTTACGAGACTAAAAGCACGTAGACAAGAGCCGTTTAAGAATAGTATTGGAAAATTCTCATTCCAATATTGAAATTTGGTATCAGTATCGAATAACGGGGACACGTCGTACGCATTGCAGAAGCTAAAGGTATGTTTTCTATGGAAGAGAGAATAAAGGTTTTATGAAACCAAACAGCAAGAGAAGTATGAAAATACATCACACACAAACAAGTTGAAAGAAAATTAAAACACATCATTGTTGAATGAAGAAAATGTAATTAAATAATATGGGAAGACAAAAGCAACAACGTGGTTTTTTTTGTTTATGTGAGGTAAACTTTGCATATTACTAACTACAAGAAAAAACACAACAAAATCATAAGGATAAACAACGTAAATAACAAATGTATAAGTTTTAAGTTCTGACTGTCGTTGTGATTTAATGTGTTACAGGGTCACTTTTATACTTTTTACATTTTTACAGTTGTTGGACGGATTATGGCTTCATTAAAAATTCTCAGTAGGTTTGCTGAACTATTGCAAACAATGATTGCTTAATAATAAAGCTGTGCTGATGCAACAGAAATGTTATTCTGAATGCTATTTTTCTTTTTAAAATGTAGCCTCTACAAAAATTTTAATTTAAGAGCGAAGTAACTATATGAAACAGACTAGTTGTTAGCGAGCTAATAGCCACTTGGCTGGTCAAGACATCTGTCAGCTTGTTTAACACCAAACTCTTCATGATCGTACTTACAAAATTAAGCTACAGGTCCGTAAACGTATCCAGGTGAAGCTAAGCCAAATTTTCTAATAAGCTGACCGTGTGACAAATTTCAATTGCTTTCCCATCTGTGCCTAACCTCCCAAGTGGTTTCTTTACTTCAGGGTTTCAGACTACCGTTTTGTAAGAATTCATCATCTTACAATTTCATGTTCCATGCCTCAGTCATTTAATATTTCTTACATTAATAGCCGTAATAACTGTTTCACAGAAGTATATAGACTTGAATCCACGGTTGGGGGTAGATTATGGGAATGTGTGTGCTAATCCTCTGTGTTGCACTCCCACCTAACGGGTGCGGATAGAACCCAGACCTACGCTCGAGTCAGGAAAAGAATACACAGCAGCAGTACATGTAGTTCATTTCAGCTGCCTGCTCTCCCACCTATGTGCACTTCCCTTCCGTCAACGTCCCAGGCTCACAATGCCTCCCTTCTACTGCCGAAAGAAGAGGGGCCATTTGCTTCATTATTAATCACTTTTGTATTAATAGCTCCAGATTAACCGGAGTCTAGTGTTAGGAAGGAATAAAGGAAAAAAGTGTTAACCTCAGGAAACAAAAATAACAGGAATATAATTAAAGTAAAAAGTTGTAACTGACATTTACCAAAAGTAACAGTGACAGCCAGGTAGAGCAATACAGTAATATAAAAAGTTTTAAACATATGTAAGTAAATGTAAATTATGAAAAAATATTTGTTGCTTAAGCCATTTATTTGACGTTCATAGGGCCGTGCATCGTAACATATTTCTAGACTAAAACCTACCAGATGCATCAATGTCTCAAATTTATTTTATTGGAATAACACTCTACATGTTTCGGACGGTCTTTCCGTCCATCATCAGGAGTTAGTGTCTGTTTGACAGATGCCTCTTGCAGTATGTACAGTCTTTAACTCCTGATGATGGACGGAAGACCGTCCGAAACATGTAGAGTGTTATTCCAATAAAATAAATTTGAGACATTGATGCATCTGATTGGTTTTACTGTATAAATTAAAACATTCAATTCGGGCACTTTTTTTAAATCAAGGCTCGACAGTCGGATAAGAAAACGTCTACTGTAGAATAAACGTTTTAGTAAATATTCCAATTACTTACTTACCTACTCCATGGAACAGAGTCCTTCTTGAGAAGCTAAAAGTTTTTCAGCTAGTCAAGAAATTTCCCGTGTTTTATGGAACCCGAAAGTTCATTACCGCAGTCACAAGTGCCCACCACCTGTCCCTATCTTGAGCCAGCTCAGTCCAGTCCACAGCCTCACATCTCACTTCCTTCAGATACATATTGATACTATCCTCCCATCTACGTCTGGGTCTCCTGTGTTTAATTAAATAAAATAGCAATATTTGTCAGTGGAAATATATAACAAACCCACGTATATTAATAACAGTCCTAGAAGAAAGCGATAAGTGGGTGTGGATAGAAAGGCAGTATACAGGTGATAATTGAAGGGAGTAGGGGATTCAGGAAGAGGGGAGGTTAGGTTGTCAGGTACGTGAGGGAGAAACTGTCTATTTTCTTTCCCTGATCCAGCTTTCAAACTTTTGCTTATGGCAGAGCCGCCGAGGGACCTAAGCTTTTGGGCAGTGGGAGTTAGTAGTAATGCAGCTGTTCTCTCTAGGACCGACCAGTTTGATGAATCTTCTAGTAATTCTCTAATTCAGTAACTGAACTGAAGCGTAGCAGTCAGATTTCCGTCTAGGAAGTTGTTACTTGCTTGGGGAGAAATACAGTACCGAGTAATAGCGTCACTAGAATTCAAGTAGTTGTGCCACTGAGCTAACCGACCAGGTTTTGTGACTCCCATGGGAATCCGTTGCTTACATATGCTTCATTTGGCCCAACAGACCCTACTCTACAAACCTACAGTTATCTCCCTCCCTTACTCAAGTTTGTTGGCATGAGTTTTAGGAAAATGGAAACATTTATTCCGAGAGCTGAGCGCCAGTCGCGACGACACGAAGGGCGCACCCTTCCCTGCGTTAGTACTGTTTCTTTGCTTACAATAACCATGAGGTTGCTAAATACAGTTTTGTGTGGTTACTTACATGTGGATGCGGATGTAGTTGTGTGCATGAAACAGAGGCAGAGGCACAGTGGAACAGACTAAGACACAAGCTGAACAGAAATTAACGGAGACTGTAACATACAAGAAACGACAAGTGCGTAACGGAGACAGAGAAGACCATTTTTTTCACACACGCACCGCGCATCTTGATATTATTAAAGTTTTATTAATTCACCAACTGATGCACTAGTGAGTTGTCTTAAAAACAATATTAAAATTTACGTTAAAACAGCTCCGACATATTTCGGTGTTACAGTTACAGTTACAGTTACAGTTACAGTTACA
>Ga0123354_10005290_pt1 | contig 18715 bp, 9 predicted proteins | sample TergutLab28metaG_2_FD_97872 | JGI IMG/M metagenome (GOLD analysis project Ga0123354, IMG submission 97872) | Labiotermes labralis P4 segment gut microbial communities from Petit-Saut dam, French Guiana - Lab288 P4 | ecosystem: Host-associated > Arthropoda: Insects > Digestive system > Gut ...
AGGAAGTTAAGGTTCCCAGATTTCGTGACAACGGCACAGGATGGTGGTAAGGTTGTCAGCCTTACGCACCGGCCGCCTTTACCCCCAGGAAATTCTCCTGGTACTCATTTCTGTTAGAGGCTGTGTCGACCCCAGGGCCATAGTGCGATCGGAAGGATTTTATGTCAATGAAGATTCCACTGACACCAGCTGGGATCGAACCAACGACCTTCCGATTTGTAGCACAGCACCTTAACCACTGTGCTACCGCGGTCCCCAAATATATGCAGTATTTATAGCTAATTGCCTGGAACTTCATACCAGGTAATTACTCTGTGTAGCTGACGTGATCCATCTCGTAAGGTCCTGCACATCTGCATCCGCCTTACATTCCACTCATTAATGTCACAGGTATCGTAAATTCTCATTAGGTTTAGCGTACATTGTGCTACTTATATGATATATTTAATATCTTGTCATAGTTTTAGGATCAGTATTCACTCCCTTCAAAATTACGCCTCTCTTCAAAACGCGCCTCTTTTTCCTCCAGTTTTGTTGCACATTCTGTAATCCGCTTATTGCTATGTACATTGCCAAACGACTGTCGACTTGCTTCAGTCATTATTCGTGCTGAAAATTTCTGAAGGTCTTTTAAAATCACTGGGTCTATTATGCGGATTATGGTACCCTTTGCTAACTTAATTTTATTGTTTAACATTGAAGCTAGTTAGAATCTGTCTTCAGTTCTGATATCTGCACAAAATTATTTCTAAGCAGAGTGTGGTGAGAGCGTTGGATTTCAGGCCGCATGATTAATCCGGCCAGTGACATGGAGAGTGTTCCAAGTGAAACGCATAACATTTTGAGGGCGAAAATTATATAAAGACCTAAGCGTACCACGCAGTAATCACTCTCCATCGTGGATATACAAACCATCAGTTAATGCTGTATAGGACAAATGTCGTTCTTTGTTCTGTGGTACATACTAAGAACATAAATTCATTATGTGGGCGGAACGTTGAAATTTTTTTTTGTAATTTTAAACGTTGTGGTACATATAATAACCGCTGGACTTGTTAAGTTAAAGGTTAGGCATAGTAAAACTATATATTCTGTTAAAGAACCTAGGTCTGCTTGGCCTTATCAAAGCCCAGACGTTGATACAGCGACCTACTGAACATTTTTGGTTCAATCAGTCAATTACCGCAGCAGCTACCCGTCATACATTTTCATAGCTGTAATTTCGAATATTTGTTAGCCAAACGACAGACTACACTTTATGCCGTTCTTCAGTTCCTGTATTACCATCAAAAGGTTTCGGCTACCGTCATCAACACTGCGCCTGTCTTACCTCTCAGCTGCCGCTTTTCATTTGGCTCTGCATGCAGCCTCCTCCCCCCAGTCTACAAAAGTCCTCAAATAAAGAAACGTATTGTAGTCACTCATAACAAGTCCGAGGTTCAGTGAACTGGTCAGGGCGTTTACCTCAACATCTAACTAATCACGTACGGGTTCGATTCCCTATACGATACCCATTGTTACATTGCAACATAATCGGTATTAACTGAGTAAGAGAAAACGAATAAAGGAAGAAAGCAAGAATTTCATGGTGTTGATGACGGCAATCGTGTGGCGTGACTGAAGAAAGAAATACCTAAAAAAAAAAGTCTTAATTAGAAGTTTGTATTTTCCGAAGACGAAGCGGTTGTGCCATATTTTAAGCAGTAGTCCAGAAGACGCCAAAAGTAAAAACATAATATTTTATGCTCTCCTTGTGAGGTTAGATTCCTACTATTTTTTTTTTGTTCGACGCTGTGTACGACGTTATTAAATCTGAAAACTAACAACAGATAGTTAGTTACTCACCGCTGAAATTTTTTTTTAAATCTATTTGTTTGCATGTTAAAATATTCATCATTTCATTTCGGGTTGATCGGTACGGAAACAAGAATTGTTCCGTATTTGCTGGGGGTAATGCACCTCATTGTCATGCAGCAACGTTTGATTGGTTCAGTCATACCACTGGCGGAAAGGGATGTAAATAAAAGAAGGTGTTGATGCGATTGAATATGGCAGGAGGAAGTGTGTGTGGTCCTCATTTCCGGTACAAACACCCGTCGCTTGTCTATAGTGATAGCTGACTCACAGGAACTCCATTCACGGGGTTCCCCTGATCGTCTTGTGTTGAGTCTGTGAGCATGACAAACACGGCTGCCACCGGTTGGGGGTTATGTACAGTACCGTCGTGTTTACCGATTCTATGAAGTGTTCTTTTCCGGGCTCTGAATTCACTCATTTTCCTGGGTACAACACTCAGCGCACCCATACTTTTCAAGTACAATTATTTGAATTTTCTCAGGGAAATTGACCACGCAACATATTGATATATTTTTAAAGAAAATGAAAGAAGAGGAGCAAAGTGATTCTCTGAACACGTGGCTTTTCCTGGCATGCAGTGAATTATTTACACTTAGTGCCGTATATAAATATGCAAAATTTTTTTGTCCCTTCATATATCTATGAAGTAAGACCAAATTTTTCTCGTGGTTGTTAAACGCGGTGTGCTTGAAGAAGGGAGGAAAATAGTATGGTTCAGGGGTTCTTAACCTTTTTTGTGCCATGGGTAGCTTTGAGAGTCTAATGAAACGTGCGGACTTCTTCTTAGAAAAATGTATTTACATGCATAAAATAGTGAGAGTGAAATTTATTGAAGTTAACAAATATTTTTGGGGCCTAGAGACCATAAAACATTTTTTTGCATAAATTCGTTATAGAATAAAAAACTAAATTTCAGTTATAAGTTATATGACAATGAAGTTTTGATATTTTTCCCCATCTGAGTTCACGGACCCTCTGAAATCGAACCATGGAACGCCAAGGGGTCCGTGGACCCCAGGTCAACAACCCCAAGTGTAGATAAAAGGAAGCTATAGAGGACAGTACACAGAACTGAGGCATAAACTGAATGAGATCGGAGAAAATTACTAGTACGTAAGAAATGCAACAGGTTTTGTGCATTTGTATGCTTCGTCTGCTTCTGTCAAGATAATAAATAAATCGAGTGGTTATGTTGGGTTGAGAATATGACACAAAAGAGGAACTCTGTGCGTGTGTGTGTGTGTGTGTGTGTGTGTGTGTGTGTGTGTGTGAAACCTCATAAGAGGATGGCACTCAAAAATAAGAAGACAGGCAATTTACTTAAAAGTAACAATGAGGGACTTTCGCTTGACCAATTTTGCCGTGAAAAAAAAAAGTATTACGTATTCTGAGCTTGTCTGTAGCCTTAGTTTTCCAGCATTAAAACCAAGTGACTGTGCTGACATCACCAGCAAGGTACTGCACTTTCTTCAAAGCGTAGGGCTGGAAAATGCTTAAGCAAAGGATTGCAAGAAAGATCGGGAATCGTCGAGATCCAAGAGTTACTGCAGTGCTCGCCCTGTTGCACTAACTGTACACTACTCTATTCTGCTCTTCTCTCCACTTCTGTAGTTATCCAGCATGCTAAGCGCATACGCCATATTTTATTGTCATCAGTGATCTGTGTGGTTCTACCATATTTTTGGACATTGTCTCGTACATGACAAGATTTTCGGAAGAAGTTATTGAGTATAAAATGCATATTCGATTTTCTCTAAAACTTTTGTCTGAAATGTTCCTCATTATAAAAAGAATTCGTCGATATAATTATCATCATAAATGTTCATAGGTTTCCACGTAAAATGCCTGTTATTCTTGACAGATTTTAATTAAACTTGAATTTTATCGATGGATTTTCGAAAAATCCTCAAATTTTAGGAAAATCCGTCCTGTGGGAGCCTAGTTGTTCCATGCGAATGGACGGTTAGACAGACAGACATGAAGAACATAATAGTCGTTTATCGCAATTTTGCGAACGAGTCTAAAAATTACTGAAAATTTTAGCCTGTAGCATTTGCTAAGGTGAGCAAAGAAATTTTTCACATTGGTAAAGTTGATTAGATTACAGCCACTTTCCGAATGATTGATTTGTCTGAGTGAAATCAGTTACAAAATAGTTCGCTATACTTTCAATATTTACTTAGTAGCATGTGTCACTCTAGGCAGCCAAAGCATGTTTCGCATTACCACTACTGAATTTTTACTGTTTTGTTTATGGAACCAACCTCAGCAAACGCTAAGGATTCATTTAAATTACATACCGTTCATACAGGAGTTATTACTACCACCACCATCACTACTGCTACTATTACTGTTACTACCACTACTGAGGTGTAGATGGATTTTACAAGTATCTGAATTGATATTAACACCAGGTTTTTACGGACCTAAGATTTATTGTTCTTTTCTCACAGGCATTTTTACTCTGGTGAATCCCCTCCTCCCTCCAAATATATATAGGCCTATATCGCATTAAAATAATAATAATAATAATGCAGTACTCACGCACGTACACTGCTTTTTATCGCCAAAATTCTAGGTCCGGCGTTCTGTTCGCTTGTAGCCTCAAATACGACTAATGCCTTACCGACTCTACTTTCCCATTTGCCAATAGTTTGAAATAAGAATTTATCAATAGATTTTTATCTCCAGGCTGGTGAGGTACAAGAACTCTATCTTCCGCAGTAATTGCGATCCAGAACCTGATAACATTAGAAGATATATGGAAGTCTTACCGTTAATAAACGCAGGCTTTATCCTTTGGATGTCTTTTTGGTGTGTTACGCTTTTCTGAAAGGGACCGACTTCCATTTTCGGTTCAACTTACCGTAACTTGGAAACCAGTTCACATTAAATTTGTTACATTTCATCGCTAAAGCAGCTGGTGTTTTATTCGTTAAGCTAATCGTTCAAAGCAGCATAGTTTGAATAAGCAAGCTTTACGTGTATGTGGAGATGGTCTAATTGGTTGGCCTCCATTCCTAGCGGCACCCTACTGAGACCGATTGTTCGCGCTAGGCGCATCTCGTGGTCATGCCATGTCGGGAATCAAAGTACGGAACGCACGAAACAAATAAAACTAAGAATCCTGGTTCAGAACCTACAAAATTACGAAAGCGTAATTGACGTCTCACCTTGACTCATGTAATTGAGATGTCATTCTCTACCGGACACACACCACGTTGCAAGTTCCACTGGCAGTGAGTATCTTGCGTTTATCATGAGCAAGCATGAGTTTTTGTTGTGGAATATTGCAGTTTCTCTACAGTGTGGTGGCTCTGCATTAGAGGTCTCGTAACTTGCGGGGCACGAGATGTTTCGCGAGGAATACGCTAAATAAAAGTAAAGGTAGGGTTGTCTATGTCTGCGCCATAAAGGCATGTGGCAGGCGTAGAGGTATAGCTCCACTCATCTTAACTTCGACGCTAGGTGGAGGTGGAGTTGAGTGGTTAACTTTATGTCACGACCACTTTAGCCCCAAGACGAGAGACTCCAGTTCCCACTGAATGGGAGCCTGGGTGAGAGAAAACCCCCTTGCACCTAGGGGAATCGAAACCCAAATCATCCAGCCCCTATTGTAGTCGTATAACGACTGAGCTCTCCTGCGTCCTTCACTAAATAAGCGCTTTCAAAATAATGGAAATAAATAGTCACACATTAATTTAAACTTTTATCCCTGTACACGATATACCCATAAACTGAAGGTAGACATGGTTAACAAAGAGCGAGTGAAAAATATTGTATTGCATAGAATTTATTTGCTGTCACTTAAGAGTAGTTGCTGCAGTTACAGTACATTCGTCACACACAGGCGTATAGACTTTTCCAACTGAAGTTGAAAGCCTCTTTGTATTATTACGCACAGGAGATTCTAAATGGTGAAATCATATTTTATATTCCCCCGCCCGCATTATATGTTAGTGAATCCGAAAGTGATCCACTGTGAACCTTTGCTGAATGAGGTGAAGCACTACATCTTTGCGAGATAGAGGTTCTCATACCGGTGCTGCTGAATACTCATGTCTTATGAAATGTGAGGTTGTGTGGTTTGGAAAAACTCGCCCGCAGATACAGCGTCACATCTCAGATGACTTGAGTCTTCACCATCCAAATCTCTTCACCAAAATTACGTGGCTACTTTGTATGGCGTTAACGATTTGTAAGTCTTGACGTGGATGAACTGCGGCCATTTGTCACGCATAGTCTGCCATCCTAAAATAGGTAGCCAGTAGTAGCTTGTGTTTTATTGTATGAAGATTGTTGGCAAGATTAAGAGGGTAAAGAGTGTGCTTGTTATTGACATTAAAGGAAGAAATACTTTCACTCAAGGTTGTAAATATAGTGCACTTGTCTTCATATCTACCACTAATAGTTACCACTAATGTGATCTGATGTCCTTAAATTATCATCTGCTTCCGTCTTCATCGCCTACTTCCAGTATTGTGTTTGATAGTAAATTCCACGCAATTAAAAAAGTAATTATAATTTTTAATTTTATTTTCATGTAGATGTTTTAGAAAACAAGTGCCACTGTTAATGGATTGTCAATCTCTTAAAATTCTTGTCGGTATACCGGTTGCTCTCCGGGATCAAATCCCGGTGGGGACGAGATTTTCCGCCTGTCCAGACCGGCCCTGGGGCCCACCTAGCCTCCTGTAAAATGGGTACGTGGTCTTTCCCGGGGGTGAAGTGCGGCCAGGGCATGCTGCTGGCCACTCACCCCCTTCTAGTGCCGCGGTCATGGAAGAGTAGAGCTGTACCTCTACCCTCTGGGCCACACCGGGCCTGTAACGGGAAAACTTTACCTTTTACCAGTTGCTCTGATGAAACTGGTTCGCCATTTCAGAACTGGTCGGTGACGGTTAACTTCTCTAACTTTCTGACCCTACCACACGCCTGGACAGGGGTTGAATTCAGAGTCTGCCAATAACATTAACCGTTTAAAGCCTACTGGTTATTTGATGCACCAACAGGTTTAACATTCAAAAACTGTACATTCTGCCCACACTACATTTGTTTTATGTTTATCTCAGACAAAACGGTGACTTTTTTCCTGTTTAACATAAGCTGATTGGCTTTTATAACCTAGTTCAAAAGTTTTTATTGTGCGGTACGAACCCGGTCTTTAAATAAAAGAGTTTACTCTTCGCCTCTAAAGATTTAATGTCAAATTTGATGTCATTTTGTTTTTCTAAGTTATTCAACTTTGTATTACGTTAGTGTCAAGGCTCAAAAGACGACGATGTACGTAAATCTCCGCCTCGAGAACTTAAATCTGATCTGAGTACGTAATTAAGCCAACAAATATACAAATTTTATTGCAAAGTACCGTCATACACAACAATCGAATATCAGTTGCAGTTTTACAACTGGTTGATCAGGCTACATGTTTCGGTCGTTTTATCCGTCCATCATCAAGCCTACAGAATAAAATTGTCAATTAAGTTACATGTACAGAATAATATTGTCAATTAAGGTACATGTAACTTAATTGACAATATCATTCTGTAGGCCTGATGATGGACGGATAAAACGGCCGAAACATGTAGCCTGATTAACCAGTTGTAAAACTACAACTAATATTCAATTGTTGTGTATGACGGTACTTTGCAATAAAATTTATTACACATGCACAACGGGATGGCGTCATTCAAATTCAACAACAAATATATGTTTCGGCCCCCCAGGGCCATTATCAAGGAGTAACCATTAATCACAAAGAGACGCTGCAAATATATAATGTTGCATGCAACTTAAAATCATTTCTTCATTGACAAATGTGAAATGTAGAAATATAAATATTTGACAAGCAGTACTGTGAGATCTTAATTACAATGTTTTACGTCAGTAGCCTCACTCTGTATGCACTGAAGACATAAAAACAGAATGCTTGATAATTACTACAAGTGTGATGGAACGACTTTTTCTGCCAGTTCACTGTAATGAATTAGTTTGAAAACCCACAAAGGCCATTAGTTTTACCAATATACGCAGGCATCAAAAATACTTTTGGTTAATATGTTTAATAACTTTCAGTTTTATGCTTAATGAAACTATCACGCGCGTTATGAGGGCAGAGAATTCTTAAACACTACGACAAAATTGCTACATAGCAACCTGACCTGTTTCCTCTGTTGCAGGCGCGCCAGAAGTAGCTCAGGATGTGCGTATCGACTGCAACAGTAATGAAATCTGGGTGGCCGTGAAGACGTTGTCCGGAGTCTTCAACGGGATGATTTATCCTAAAGGGCTGAGCAAGAACTCGAGTTGCATGTCCGAGTTCTTACATCAACGCAGCCCTGTGCGCTATCGTCTGCCCCTGAGATCCTGCAACACCATGAGCACCGACCTTGTAAGTCGCCTGTCATCAGTATAGTCTGAAATAGCACTGACAAAGCATAGCTTACTGCTTAGTTCTAAGCAGGCAGTTTCTAGCAGCTGGACCCCTGGCGCAGCTTCGGAAGTTACGGGTTCATAAGCATCATTTCGATTTTGCTTATCAGTCACCCTATCTGGAGTTCTTGCATATTTTCAGCAGTTAAGAATCGTAAAGTTTTGGTTAAATTTCCGGTTAAGTCTTAGTAATTAACCAACTTAATGCACAAATTCTTCTTCCATATTAATTTTATTTTATGCCTCTACATATTTCGATTACTATGTGCTCATCACCAGAATGTTAAAATTGTATTATACAGCATCTGGTATCATTACACCTGTAGGTGCCCGTCCCGTGCACTCTCTCAACCTGCGAAGCGGACGGCCACCCACAGGTGTGATGATACCAGATGCTGTATAATACAATTTTGACTTCCTGATGATGAGCACATAGTGCTCGAAACATGTAGAGGTATTATAATAAACTTATTATAAAAGAAGAATTTGTGCATTAAGTTAGTTAATTACTAAGATTATACCGAGATACACGGTCAGCAAAACATCAAAAATACGATTAAGTGTTGAGTGATCCCGACACAATATAAATATATTTGTATTTTTGCTCTTACCCCCTGAAGATGGCCACAAGGGTGATCGAAACATGTCCGTAGTCGCTATATAATAAAATTACATTCATAAAACCTAAGTGCATTTGTTGGTTTAAAAAAATTGTATGCATTAAAAGCACAGATGTTGTATATGCGATGACGTCAAATGTTTTACGTGATTTACGCTTCAGCCTAAAACAGGCACTGAAATCGGCTGATGACTAGTACATTGGAATACTGAACATTTTGTTACTGTTTCCTTATGATCTAACGACGCCTGCCATCTGCCTTTGTTATAGCGAAGTCTGTAGCTTCAATTGTACGAGGAATGTCCGTGTTGACTTTGAAAATAATGCAAGCAATCCAGTCGTGTTGTTTTCAGGTACCGTCACTGGAGGGCAGGGCTTCGAAGACCATGAAAATTTGGTCTGAAGAGCCCGCTGTCCACAAATCGAAATCGTTGCCTCTCGCAAACGCATCCAAGAGCCATTTCCGCTGACTCCGATAGGAGAAGTTGTCATGACAATTATATTGGTAGTAATGACAGGAAATTAAACAAATATTTTGTACAAAGACAGTCAGGCTTCAAGTATGAGTTCTTGAGCACAGCATGACAGACAGCATTGTCATTTTGTTCTGAACGTTAGCTCGGATCCCCAAACGCAATCATCGAAAGGAATGTTTTATTTACCGATTAATGGTAAGTAATTATGGGATGGCAGACCTGGTAATTTGAGACGGTTCAATGCTCTCACTGCTGAGTTCAAGGGCAGCGTGACCCGATAGCCTGCACCCTGCCTGTCGTGTAGGTGGTGCCTGACTCACTGTACACTCAGGTCTACTGCGATAGCTGCTTGGGGCACTTTACATAAGAAATGGTCCACAACTTTCCGCTTGATTGTCAGCTTTACTCAGCCACTATGTGCGAAGTCTAGTGATAACGGCGTCTTATCCTTGACGCACGTACAACCCTTACTGAAATGTGCTTCTTCGGGAGTAAGCCATATAGGCACCACCACTCCGAATTTCAAATTTAAAGCTGCCTTCTACCTTCCTGTTGTAACGATTTTAGGTAATTACTTTTCAAAAAGGCTTCCATCTTTTGTCGTCTTTCATCAGCGACTTTTCACACTGTTAAACATTACGGTTTCATCTCACAGACTGAAACCCTGTCATTTTTCTGTTTATTCCAATCCTTGTCCCTTTTTTTACATTGAATGAACCTTCGATGACGAGGCACACGACACCCCCACCCTCCCCCAACATAGAAAAGAGTATTCCTACGGTAAGGATTACGAAGACAAGAAAATGGTGCGTTGAAAATGGAAATTCCATTTTGAAACTGCATGAGGATTAAGCCTGTACGTGAAGCGAAATGGGAGACAGGGTTCGGGACCGTCACCGACGGTGCTGCATCGGCGTACGCATGAGAGTCTGAAAAGAAGTAGAATTTTACACAGTCCGTAGGCAGAGAATCTCACGCAGTCCCCACTCAGCATGTCTGACCATAATTAGACGCTTATGGCACTAACAGCTTCTAATGCTCTTGGGTTGATGGCAGAAGCGATAGATTTATCCTTGCTACAGGAGGCTCTCCCATGCAATGTGCCCTCCATGTACCGTACTGTCATTACATCATATTAGCCTTCGCAGTGATTATTCGCATTTGGAAAAGATCGGTACCTCTTGCTATGTCAGGTACTACAAATCTGCGACCTGGTCGTTTGCGGAGCCAGGACAATAGGCTGTAGTGACTGAGCAATGAGTAGGACTATCAAGGATCCGTATTTCGTTTCCTGGCGGGGGACAGATTTTTTTTCTTCAAACCGTCCAGACCGGCTCTGTTCCCGATGCTCTTCTTCCGGAGTAAAGCGGCCGGGGCGCGAAGCTGGTCATTCACTTTGTCCAGTGCCTTCATACATAGGTCAGTGTTACCTTGTCCTTGATTTTACAAATATGGCGAAGTTGCGAACATAAAGTAAGGGTGTATTACGGTATATCGGAAGTACATCCAAATCCGGTGGGGACGATTTTCCGCACACATCCAGACCGGGTCTGGGGCCCACCCAGCCTCCAGTACAATGGGTACCAGTTCTCATTTCCGGAGGTAAAGCGGCCGGGCGTGGCGCTAACCACCCACCCCTTCTAGCGCCGAAGTTAAGGAAGGAGTAGAGCTACACCTCTACTTCCCTCTCTGTGCCTTCATGGCAGGTTATAGGATGAAATCTACTTTTATATCACAAGTACAAATATTTTGCTTGTCCTTGAATTTCGTATACTGTGTTGTAACCTGAGAAACGAGTCTATAAAACTGGTTTGCTTTGTTTTCCAACAACCTCACAGGTTCGCCCCGTCATCGTATTGACGCAGAGGGCACAAAAACATGTTATATAACTGTTCATCTGTTGTTGCTAGACACAGTTCTGAACTAGTCAACAGTGAAAATGAAGATTTAAGGTGCCGTCAGGTGGCAACACACTAGATGGCGTATGGACCATTATTTATTTTCTTCAAATACATTTTTAATTTGAAATAATTGTCTGTTTCCTGCCTTTCTTTTCACTTTCACCGCTGCCTTAGCAAGTGAATTGTCTGCTGAATGAAAGTTCCCCGTGACTTCTCATACTCACATCCTGATATGTTCCCATCTTCCCACTTCCCATCTCTTCCCTTCAGGGTTCTAATTGCCGTCGTTTCAGTGCCGACTGGATTCGAACAGGGTGGAGCATTTCGCCTATGATTCGTACAGGGGAATGCTAGTAGAGCGGTGGGCGATTTCGTTCTGCTGCTGCTGCTGTTGCTGCGGGTGCAGCAAGTCAAGGTTTGCAGATTGCTGCCGCTTGTTCACAGGAAAATAAAAGCATGCATAAGTTAAAAATGCAGACATTCATGTCACTTACTGTATTTTAACCTTTACTGTATCTCGTATTATCGAGCACATATAAAAATTCATTAAACTGGGCCATTACTTTCATTGGCAGAACTAAACTATACGACGAAATGGAATTAAATATTTAGTTTAATTTCACAGTGACACTCAGAGAAGTCTGGCGTGTTGAGTACTCACGTAGAAGCTATTTCTCATTCTAGGTTAAGAAACCGTGCTAAATTGTATTTGAAAATTCATTCCCTATCTGACAGAGAGAAACTTCAAATTTGTTACAAAGATTAATTGCCTAAAGTTGTAGGAAAAGTAAATTGATGTTGCCGTTAGAATTTTTCGAAACAAGTAAACACACTGATACAATTTTTTTTTTTGTCCATTTTCGTTGTGTTGTGTCCGTCGTCTGATCGGTCTGAGTTCATATTTTTTAAAGGTTTTTCTGGTTTTCATTTGTTGAGTTCCAGGCTGTATATTTTGATTCTTAGTGTTGTTAATTTTTCTATACGCATCTTCCTGTTACAATCCGGGGAATTGTTCTGTTCTCAGACGTTTATTTCATCAAGTTGAGTATCTCTGGTACCCAGTGACAGAGAATAGCTTGATCTAAGGGTTCCACCGGTTAGGTGCATCTTTGCCAGAAGACGGAAGCAGAGCTGGCTTCCGAAATGTCGTGTTTTAAAGTGTTGAAAAAAAGTTAGACAATGGATGAAGTCTAAATAAAGGAGATCGTAATCTTTATGTGCGTCATCACCGTTGTGTGATATACAATTAGTATGGCAATATATGTGCGTGGCACTTACCGTCAAACACAACTATTTTATTGGTTGATTATTGTAAGGTTTACAACAACGTGTTTCGGCCCTATTTCTGGGCCATCATCAGGTTGTATCACGACCTAGAGTAGGCTATACTACAACCTGATGATGGCCCAGGAATAGGGCCGAAACATGTTGTTGTAAACCTTACAATAATCAACCAATAAAATAGTTGTGTTTGACGGTAAGTGCCACGCACATATATTGCCATACTAAAGGAGATCTCGTGTCGGTGAGTTGTACACTATCGTCAGAGAACTATAGTGTTGGACGTAAAGACGCGTTTAGTGCAGAATGTAAAGTTTTTTTAAAAGTTACAGCAGGTGGTACATGCAGTGGTAACTACCAAGATAAAACACTGCACTAAGTTGTCTACATGTGCCATCTGCATTAAAGAAATGCAACTACGTTTTACCAACATGGTTTATAGCCTATTTATGGGTTACATGTGACCGTAGTGTAAACAGTTGTTACTCTAAACAGCATTAACCCGTCATGTTTTATGAGAGAGGTAGTTTTCTTCTGTGCAGTAGAAACTGAATTTACAGACGTTATTTAGGCGAATTTTGTCCTTCGAATGTTTGATATGAGTATGATTATGTGAATATTAAGGCATAATTATTTTATAATTAACACTGTTTTCAGTCACGAGAGAAAGCAGAAGTATTGAGAAAAATATAACAAGATAACCTGTTGGAAAGAGGCCTCTTGAAAAACCATATATAGATGGTACGATGGTGTTAAATTGGATCTTAGTAAAACAGGGTGTCAGGATGTGACTGATTTATCTGACTCATAATATGGATCCATGGAAGCCTCGCATCAACACGTACTAAACCTTGTATTTACGCAAAAATAAGGGAATTTCTTTCACAGCGAAGCTGTTCTTAATTTCTGAGAATGGGCCCAAATCTTTCAGTTGTACTAGTTGTGACTATAGCAGGCCTGTCAAAATCAAAACAGATTGCGGGCCAGATCCAAAAATCTAACTTGTTAACTACTCTTCGCATTTAATTTTGTGGAACTTCTTAAGTGCATTTTTCAGTGCGGTGGGGCCGGGTTGGCGCAGACGGTATTGCGACTCGCTACTGGCTGGACAATTCGGGGTTAAGTCTGTGGCTTGGGCGAAAGATTTTCTTTTCTCCAAACGCGTCTAGATCGGTCCTTGGGCCCACCCAGCCCCTTGTACAACGGGAACCGGAGTCCTTTTCGGGGAGTGTAAAGCGTCCTGGGCGTGGCGCTACTACCGACTTCCGTCTAGCGTCGAGGTTAAGGAAAAGTAGATCTGTACCTACACTGCACTTCTGGACCTTCAGGGCCTGTCCTAAGGTGAACTTTACCTTTATCCACTTCACATAGTTTCGGATGTAACCTCGGTCTCCTTCAGTCGTTAAGTTTCTAATTCTTTATTCCATACAATATCTATACATACGTTTAATAAGTACAGGGTAGGTTTATTTATTATATAAATATTCCCGTACCTAATATTACGCGCGTAGCTTCAGTTGTTCAATAGCTATCTATCAAATCGCAAGCTAAGGAGTAATTACAGAATTGCTGTATTATTATTTTACAGTCAGCAACATAACTGCCGTAACAAAATGACAATCGAACTCTATTATAACGTCATGAAAGGGATATCTGGATCGTTATAAACGAGTGTCGTTATAACCGAGGATTATAATGTTACAGCTAACAGTATGGATACAGTAGGTACCACAGAATATCTGACGCAATATGGGAGGTATCGCATAAACCGACTTCGTTATAACCGGGTGCGACTGTGTTTGTTTAGATCTGTTACCATTCACCATTTCGAGACGGTGAATTAATTATCGTTAATGTTGTTTTCAGCTCAAATTTCATGCATCCGTCAAGTTAAAGTTAATTGTATTTGTAATTAAAAGATTTCAGAGGTACGATGCCTTCTGTGGCGTAAAATTTAGACAGAACTTCGTGAAACTCGGTCAAATGAAGCAAGCTAAAAACGTATTTTGAATTTTTTTTTCCGTTCTACGCGTAATTGATGATAAAATATTATTATGTCAGGTACACGCGATCTCCACATTTCCCCACCGCATGTGAACATCCACCCATCATTATGAAACGAAGACCATAAACGCTTATCACAAGAACGTAGGCCCAACTTATAACCGTTTCGGAAGAAGATGACGGGTCCCATGAGCGTTGGACGCTTAGAGCGATCGCACGGTTACGCTGCACCGGTGGAACATTGTGGATTCCAACCGTGTATGGTGTTTTCAGGGCCGGCTTACCCCACTGGGTATATCAACTATCGACTAGGGGGGCAAAAGTGGGGGGGAGTCAGTAAATAGAAATTGCACTGCGTAATATCTCAGAATTATCGCAGATCTCAGGAATAAAGTCCTTTCAAGACGGCACTTGTCAAAACTGACGACGTATATTACTACATTTATACTGTAAGGTAAGTGTGCAGTGTGATGTTGTGGGAGAGGACAGGGAGGTGGCAACACTAAGCCTCGCCTAGGGCGGCAAAAAGAAGAGATTTGAACTACACCCATGGTTTTTTTCTGTGCGTTTTGTTTATTTACAAAATTTTGTAGTGTCTGAAAAAATCCTGCTTTCAAATTGGTCATTCTTCGTTTATTACAGTTGTGTAAGTGACGTGAAAGTGTTCGACCATATACCGCTGGCAGTAAAATAATTACACTTCTCATGCATACGGACGGAATAGACTCTACTGTGTACGGAAAGCTCCTGTTGCAATGAAAGCGAAACTCTTTAACCCTTTAAACGTTGAATTAAATCCCATCTGCCATTTGCTGGCATTAATAGGAGCTCACCATATTCGCCACGTTAGCACGATAAGGGTTAATAGCAACTCCCGAATGAAACTGGCAGAGAGTGGATGGGATTTACCTGGTAGTGTGAGTGGCCAGCAAAGAGGCGGCTAGCTTTCTACAAATATGGCGCCAAGCAACTCGCCGCCAACGTACGGCCTTGTCGGCTGCGTACCGGAACGTGCGAGTTAACGATATGCAGTAAAAGTAAATCCTGTGGGAGTATTAACTTGCGGCCTTTAAGAAATATCAACCGGTCACCATTTTTGCAATGGCAGAAGTGCGTAAAATGCTCTCTCGTCAGTTCGGAATGGTGTTGAAAATGTTCTGACATTATAGTAAACTCATACAGATCTCTACAAGATCAGAGAGGCCATGGTGTTAATTTCGTACCGCTCGGACATTGGGATCATGATTTATAATCCCACTCTGGCACATATCTGCATTTCTTCCGATTTTGTGGTGTACCGTGTGACATGCTTATTGTCCAAGGAACCCTGCCAAATGTCATAGAAACAAATTCAGAAAACGAGAAATTGGAAGGTCGTTCAAGATGTATAAATAATGAGTTTTCAGTTTGAGGAACCTTTCATGCCGAATCTAAACTGTGATCATTGTGTCCACACAGCATGGACTTACAAAGCACTTTATTTTAGTAGTTAAGTAGGAGCCACATTTTCAATTTTGGGGTGGTATATGGGGGTATATCGTTTTGAGGAAGAAGGATAGAAAAGTTACAGTTACTTTAATTGGGATGAAGACAAAAAAACAATTATTGGTTCTGTAAAGTCACATAGGCCTTGTATAGAGCATTTGTATCCGTCTTTTTTTTTTTTTTAATATCATGAAAAACTAATTATGTTTGCTGCTTGTGTACTGTGCACAGAAATGTTAAAAATTAACTGAAGGATGAGAACTGTTCCTGATACTCAGGTTGTAGAAGAACCAGTTGTGGTCACAGTAGTACTGAACACAACTGTCAGAAGTAGGGATGAATACAGTGGCAAGCTTGGGTGTCACTGCTAGACAAATCAAGAGGTCAACCCCAGAAGAATTCTCTACTTGCCGTAAGCTGTGTGATGAACCACAGTGTACATTCTTGTGTCTGTACAGATGTGTGGGCAAGTTGATCAATGGCTAGCAGTTTAAGTAGCAGCTGTGCATTGCTGGGCCCTAGATACTTGCATGAGAATGGTAGACATGTATAAGGAATGTCTGGGAAGCTAGTAAAAACACAGAGAATGATTCAGGTGCCAGTAAATTAATCAAGTAGTTTTGAGAAAGAAAGTCCTGTTAGCATGGAACCAGTGTGGAAAATTTGAGGAGTTGGCAAGTAAGCCAGAGACATGTCCAGGGCCAGGCTGAGATGTGTGGGTGCTCCAGGCAGGCTAATAATTCAGCTCCCCTTCAAACAAATATTCTTTAAACTTTTTTGGCCTGTACCAGGGATGACAAAACTTTTGAGGATGCATGCCCAGATTACAGATAATTTTCAGAGAAATTGTTTTGTGGTTGGAAACACCAGTTTACTAGCATCATATCTGTGATTATTCCAGTGATGTCTTAGTGCCACTTAGAGATTGGCACCCTTGGCAGCTGGCCCACCCTATATTCTGGCCCTTGACATGCAGGAATAAAGGTTTATATTGAAGAATTTTACAATAGGTGGAGTGTAAAACTAAAATATTGTGATGTTTTGTTACCCATAACTATTTCATTAATATGCTAACTATGTTTGATAGTTTCCTACCAAATTTCTCTCTATTTTAAAATTCTGAAAAAATATCTCATAAAAGCTGTGCACTGAAATATGAAATTTAATCTAAGAGAGAGTCTTTGGCTCTTGTGTATGACAATTTAGCAACCCATAGCTTTCCACAAAGATCTATTAAAATGTTTTTTCTTAAAGAGTTGTTGCATTAGTTATGCTAAATATTTTATTAGCAGTTGAATGGTATTTGACTGCGCTTTTTGGCAATCTAAATGAACTCCTCAGGAGATTACAGTAAGATATGTGCATAGTAATGTGAAATGAAGTCTCCAGAAACTTCAAGCTTGAGATTAACAACACAGTCGCCCCATACCAGTAGGACATACAGGGGAAGATGGTGAAGCACTGGGCATCATAGACACCTGGCAGTTTATGATGTGACTCAGTTTGATACTTCAGCAACCCCAAGGAAGAAACACAGTCATACTGATTAGTGGTTAGACCCCAGAACACTTCTGAACATGGTGTTGAAGAGCTAAAAGTAAGTGCATGTGTCTGGATTTGAATACCAGCTCCATAGATTGTAACCATGCACCTTACCACCTAAGCTGTCATCCTATAACTTCAGGTTTACATTTATATTCATACAAAAGCTAGGCCTTTTCATGTTAGATAGTCATCTGTACCTTCACTTTGTTTTTTATTGTGATGTTACAGTCTGATGGGGGCATCGAATACTTCAATACAATTGTGGTGCAGCCCCACCTTAAACTAGTGACAAACCAGGGCCGTGGTTTCCACATCCGCTGTCGGTACACCACTAAAGATAAGACAATCTCCAACAATGTCAATGTCAGGTGAGCATAGTCAATGACAAGTCATGAATAGAATTCTGGGCACAAAAGGGACAAACCCATCATTTTGTTAATGTTGTCCATGTGATGGCTGGAATAGTATCTGTGGTTATTTAGGATGATTATGTGTGTGGCAAGTTATGCTGGATGGTAGAGTTTAGGTGTGAGTTGCAAATGAATTGCATGCTCCCACAATACAAACCATGAATAGTATCACTAAGACCACCCAAATATCATAAAGAATAATATCTACTTCTGAAGTTTTAGCTTGGAAATTTTGATAGTTGAATGTGAGACCACTACATTTTTTTAAAAATATCAGGAAGCAGTTACTAATAATACAGCATCATATTCCAGAAAACAGAAACTGCAACGTTTACTTTGTTACATATCATTTCCAGGTAGCTGCCATTAAAAAATCTTTGTATTGGAAATAAATGCAAGAAGCAAGAATTAAGAGATCACAATGTATTTACTTATTATACTGGACAACAAATTTCATGTATCTGTGATGAATATATTATTAATTTATTTTTTTGCATCTATGAAGTTAGAAAAGGGACACAAAAAAACTACTTGGCTCTAGTTTTAAAATTATGCTACCACTATGATATTTTACGACATAGGTTGAAATATTGTACGGAACGGTGTATTAAATAAAAAACTAAATACTATTCAGTGGAAAAGAATGTGTTTAGTAGACTTATTCTGTTTAGGGATAATATTTACAATGTAAATTGAACAATTGCA
>Ga0123354_10005292_pt1 | contig 18711 bp, 7 predicted proteins | sample TergutLab28metaG_2_FD_97872 | JGI IMG/M metagenome (GOLD analysis project Ga0123354, IMG submission 97872) | Labiotermes labralis P4 segment gut microbial communities from Petit-Saut dam, French Guiana - Lab288 P4 | ecosystem: Host-associated > Arthropoda: Insects > Digestive system > Gut ...
CTTATCTCTGTTCACTTTATCATATGCCTTTTCGTAGTCTATAAATAAAAGAAATAGCGGTAAATTGTGTTCTTTCCTTTTTCCATTATCTGTTGCACCGTGAATATAGCATCGGTACAGCTGTGTCCCTTTCTAAAACCGCACTGTTCCTCTACTATTTCGTCTTTCAAATATTCATTTAGTCTGTTTTTTATTATGTTTGCAAATAATTTGTAAGCTGTAGGCAGTAAGGAAATTCCTCTATAATTTTCACATTTGCTTTTTGTTCCTTTTTTATGTATATAAATGCTATTTTCCATATTGGCCAACAAAACTGACCAATTTGTTTATAGCTTTCCGTCCACTAAATACAAAACATAACCTAATAAATCCGCAAAGTAAAATGTAAACAAATATTTATCCAGCGGCATTTATGGTCTAAGATGTAATACATGTCATAGAATTTATTGTAATTGAGGTTAGCAATGGTGTGGCGACCCGCAAAGCCTCTGACGTCAAAACTGCTGGTTGCCATTGCCTTCGAGATAGAGAGAGAGACAGAGTGCAAGACGCTTACAGAAGACTGACTGGGACAGAGTCGAATATTCCAGAAACGTAAAAGTGGCAAGTAAGACCAGCGTTCAGCAGCAGGAACACAGCAGTGTCACGGTTAGGCAGTGTTGCGTGTTATCGGATAGCGAATGTGGACGGCAGAGTGAAGGGAGATTGTTACAACGGAACTGCATAGTGAGTTGCATAGTGGAGAAGTGAATGTGTGGAGTACCGTGTTCGAGACCGGTGTCAGTGCTGTGAGCATCAGCAAACAAGGGAACAACTAGATAGGGCTATGAGTCCGGAGTAATTTATGAGGGCAGAGTATTCTCTTGTGAGTGATTCTTGAAATTCTTGTGAGAGATCTGTTTTAATTACTGACTGTTTCTATTGTTTTTTTCTGTAGTGTTAATAAATTGTGTTATTTGTAAAACCCACGGGCCTGTCTGTTACATTATGTTGGTCAGAATGGACGAATTCTTAAAATAAGATTTTTAGAGAATCAGAAATGCATAAAAACAAATAATCCTATATCTGGATAAGCACTAAATATTGTAAAAATAAACATAGGTATGGTCCTATACAGACTATAGTGAAGCTAATAAAGGCATGTAACAATTGCTGGCCTATGAATTGCCTCGACAACTTTTATATTCAAAAATACCAACACCAAGGATCCTTAATAAATCAAAAAAATATATAGATGAAATAAATCCTTTATTTGCTCTTGCACGTGATCCCGACGCTAAAAAAGGCAAGCGCGCAGAAGATACAGTCCACATAAGCAACACCACAAAACGCCGTTACGCACCGTGACACGGGTTACGTCGTTCGCTTCAGCCGGTATGCACATAACGTCGGAAACAACACAGGAGCAAATACAGGTAAAGCAATCCCTCTACAGGTCTGTGGGCTCCAGGAGATTGAGGCTCCCAGGAATTTTAGACAATCGGCACATGAAGCCCTACGCACCAGCCGCTTTTAACTCCATTAAATATTCGTAGTACTCATTTCTGTTAGAGGCTGAGTCGATCCCAGGGCACTAGTACGGCCGGCAGGTTTATTTATGTCCATGACAAATTCCAGTGACAACACGACGTATGGAATACGCGACCTTTCGGCTCGTAGCGCAGTGCGTCAACCAGCTGCGCTGCCGCGTGCCCCTGTAGTGTATCACGTCATTCCACAGTTTACTTTTATATGTATATATAGTCATTAATTGATTATTGACAATTACACAGGACGAGATCCCTTTCGACCATATGGTGTCACACATGTTTATATACACAACACAGAAAATATAAACAACTACGAAACTGCAGCAGAAGATGCTCATTAATTTATGATGATGTTATTAAAACAATATGAACTTGTACTTATTAATATGTATAATTTAGAATTTAAAAAATTTGAGGCTTTATTTGTTATGATGAAAGTGAGGGCGACTAGTAGCTAAAGTACGTGTTCCTCTTACGATTCTTTGTTGTTAATAAACTTCCTGAAGATTGCACCTTCGTGCCGTAACATGTTGCAGTTGGTACCTAATATGAAGTGTTTTATAGTGTGTTTTATTACGTTGGAATTGGTGCATTGCTTGTTACAATATGGACTGTAAGAAATGCCGTCTATGAATAACATAAACATTATATAGATGCTATGTTCAGTCGCTGCTGCCACAGGAAATGGAGGTGTGCTATGTCTACTGTGGGCACGCGTGATTGGGATAAATAGGAACGGTGTGTATCTGAGGTGCAGGTGGAACATGGGGTACGTCTGGAACAGCTATTTTGTTTTGCAGCTCCTTTAACTGAGGGCATGGCAGGTTAAGTGGTATAAGTCACATATTCTTCATTTGGAAATTTACACAAATTCGCCTGTCAGTACTTTTGGTTTATAATTGACCTGCCTTTATAGAAGGTGTGATATGGGGGTAAAATTAGCAACTGTAATTGATATCGTTTGGCCTGTCATAGAAATAAATATTGTGATAACGTAGAAAAACTTATCTAACCTTTCTTTAAAGACAGAATTACGTCACTTTCTCTCTGTCTGTCTCTAAACTGCTCAATTACGCCTGCTCTTTATTTGTGGGCAGTTAAATTCGTCTCTTACTGCGAGAGAAAGTAATAGATTTCTGAATTTTTAAAGAAGAGAATAATAAGGAGAAAGTTTGAACCGAAAGACAAAGTATAACAGAAGCTTACGGGAAACTGTGTTACGGTTTTCAGTCTTCACTAAATTCTATTTAACTGAGTAAATGAAGGAGAGCGAAATGATCAGGGCTTGTAACGTCGATGAGGGACATTAGAACACGAAACATGGTTCTTGGTCGGGAAACCAAAGGGAAGCGACCACTTGAAATACTTAGAGGTAAACAGGTTAATATTAAAATTAAAACCATAAAAATGCTGTATTTGGGCGTGGACTAAATTCAGCTGTGGCTCAGTGGCGGGCTTTTCTGAGCGCGGTTACGCAACTACAGATTCTTTAAAGGGCAATAAATATACTAATCAGCTGACAAGCTAATAAGGTTTTGAAATAGGACGGATCTTCTCCCGCGGTTTTAGTAATTTTTTTTCCCACCTTCACCGACCTCAAAACAGGGCGTTTAAATCTTCCGATTTGGAGTGTAGCAAGAGCCGCACTGTGGTGTGCGCCGTCTTTGAGCTCTGCTGAATGGAGCCAGTAAGACACTACAGTATTTTGCTGAATCGATTTGTGAGCGGTGCTGATTGAAGCAGACAAGACACTGTGGAATACCGCCATATCGTTTCCTGAGCGTGCTGAGACAACACGTGTAATGACGGATCATCGGGTTTCTTATTCATCCTTGATTTGAGATTCTCGAGAACCCCACAACCCCCTCTCATGACTACCTTCTCCGTAGTCTCTGATCGAAGTCACCAGACAGAGTCGACATCTACACGCACCCTCCCTCCGTCTGTCAGGACTGCATGGTCTACTGAACAGAAGCTACTTCAAGTTACGCTAATCTCGCGGTGCCTTTTCACAGCAACCTCCCTCTTTTTGCTCTATCTTGAAGATCCTGAAGATGCAACCCTCACTTCAAACATAAAAAATAATAAGGCAGTGAGTCTAACACTGGGGTGATTTCAGAAGGCACAACAACAGTCATGTTGGTCCCAAAGAAATGAAAAGTTTCTTAACCACTTATGAATACACGTCAGATTTGTACAAAGGATTACTCATTTATGCTTGGAGGTAGATTAACTACAAGCATTCCGAACTCTAATCTTTTGAACACATGCGGTCTTCTCACGCGGCATCTTTTGTTTTACAGGGCAAGTTCCAAAATGTGTATTAACAAGACAAACAAAATTCGTACAACGTAACAAAGAGGCGCGTTTTTGCAACCGTTGTTGCAGTAGAACAAAAATGTGCATTACACAAACTGTGTGTGTGTTTGTAGCCTTAGACGTCCAGAATAAAAGGCGCATGCCCCATATTGTCATCAGTGGCCTGCCCCGCTCTACAATATTTTTCCACTGTATCTCACAAACGGCACAATTTTCGAAAAAAAAGTATTGAACATACAACAGGAGTTTCGAGTTTCCGTACAGCGTTTATCAGAAATAGTTTTCTTTCTAAGAAGAAATGAGCAAGATATGATAAAAAAGTATGTTGATCTTCTTGTAAAGTACTCTTTATTCTTCACCGATTTTAATAAAAGTTGAATTTCTCAAAAGATTTTCGAAAAATACTCAAATATCAAATTTCATGAAAATCCGCCCAGTGAGAGCCGAGTTGTTCAATGCAGACAGACAGACGGGACGGACAGACAGCTACACGGACGGACAGGCATGAGGAACCTAAGAGTCGTTTTTCGCAATTTTTCCAACGCGCCTAAAATTATGGTCCATTTTTGACAATTGATATCCTGGTTGGAATGTAATATATAGGCTACGTTAAACAGATTTTCCCAAGTACATTACTGGGCGGAAATTGATGTCGCAGGTACTGACAGTACTTAGTTAAATTAAAATTTTCCTTGAGGGTCATATCTTTCGACTCTTGGGTTTTGAAAACCACAATTTGTGAAGTCGTGTGCCGAGCAGCACATACTGCGAGGTTTTGGATATCCATTATTCCAGGTTTGTATACAAACTCTGTGTCTATAAGAGCCCGAGGAAATATTCCATGAATTTTAATGTGCTCCAAGTATATGAGAAGCCAGTAAATTATATGCGCTTCAAGTTAATTCGTAGTGTTAATTTTCTATTTTATGAAAGTCCTATATACAGCTGTGCAGCATGTGGATGGTTTTTCTAGGAAGGCGAAGTGGCGCTCTAAGACTGCCGTGACAGCCCGCAGTTCTCTGGGGGATACGCGAAGCAAGCGGCTTGCAACAACCTCACTTTAAGCTGAATACATGGGCTTTAATCAGGAAGGATAAAGCTGTAATCGTGACAGTAATCGGATCTAAGCAAGTGGGGCGGAAAGTGGAGCAAATCTTTGTTTAAACCACACGAAGGAAATGGGGAAAATACTCGCTGAAGTGTTCTAGAAGGAGAAGAAAGAGCAGCTGGAAAGAAAGGGGGAATTTCAGAGTGTAATAGAGACAGGTTTGTCTTATAAATTATCGTCTTCTCTCTTGCAAGGGGGATAACAAAATTCGGACTTGTGACTTGCATAAAACGAAATACTCTTCTCCATTTTCCTACCTGGTTATTTTATACAGATGTATAAAATTTTGTGTGTGGTTTTTTTTATCATTGTTCAAGGCCGTTGTTATAGGTCAGGTATTGCAGCTTCGAATTAATGTGCCACTATTATATATTCAGAGCAGTATTAAATAGTCCAATACAAGTGAAATTTTATTTAAAAAGTACATGTTTCAGTCTAGATATCGACCATCATCAGGCCGAAAAATATACAATGTTTGAAAGGTTGGCAAAAATGTAATGCACAAAACATCGTCATGTTTTGTGCAAGATCCTACAGTTTTAAAGTAATTTTTTAAAAAAAAAATTAAAATTACAAATCCTTTTTTTAACAAAAAGAATATTAATATAATATTCCTATGATTACACTTCAGCTACCAACGATCATATATAATGTTACAATATTATTGTGAAACAAAAGTATTTTAACACTGTGGGATCCCACAAAAAAACATGTTGACGTTTTGTGTATTGCATTTTTTACCCTTCTGTATTAATTGTATATTTTTAGCATGATGATGGTCGATATCTGTACCAAAACATGTGGATTTTAAATAAAAGATGGTTGTGTTAAACTGACTGTTTGATGTTGTTTTGAATATTTTTTTAAAGACACAGCGGTTTGGATTCCATTAAGTTACATCTTATATGGTAAATTGGAAAGATGAGGAAGGAATTGTGTTCTGGTCTGCAGTAGTTCGAATATCCCAACATTTTGGAGTAAAGTAGAGGAAAGTAACGAAAATTGTAATTAATTAAAGGCCAGTCTTCCAGCCGATAATTCCGGAGTTAATGTAAACCACTCAACCGGTACATTCTATTTCACACATTTTGCACATATTTTAACGGAAGCGAGCAACCGAATGCGGAATTCCACAGAATAGAGTAGTATTCTGTCATTCCGAATTTGGATGTTTTATACTGCTGTATCACGTTCTAAGGCAGGATAACTGCGAATAATGAAAGATGCAGATTGATAGATTCTTTGGTTACTTGACTCCTTTTGTTACGTTTCAGAGGTTTTATGGCGTCGATGATCGGCTCACTGTGTGTTATGAATTGGAGAGAATACAGCAGAAAGCGGTTGTGGCCAGTTGAAGGTGCTCAGCGTTTGTTTGGAAGGATGGACGAAACCCAGTATTTGGAAAATTGTATGTAGTCAAACACAACTGTGTCACATGAGGTGTATTTAATGACTATATAATGGACAACAACATATTTCGGCCTGTGCTGATCATCTTCACGTTGTCTTAGGGGAACTTAAAATCTTACTATAAGGGATTTTTTTTTGCCAACAACATCAAAGTGAAATGGGTGAAGAATTTGTAAGTCTAAGGGAAAGTAAAAGAAGTTCGAATTGATTGTGCTGAGAAATAAAAAAGCAGGAACAATTTACAGAACTGGACACACATTCTATTCGAGGAAGATGCGATTTCCAAGCCGACGGCTGCTTAGATGCTATTGCCACGTCAATAGAGTTATTATCTGCTCCTCCTGCAGGAAACAAACGCTTTATTTTCGTAGTAAAACGTCACCGGAGACTTCATCATTCAGTATCCGAACGATCTGTGGTGGCTGCTTCTTCTTCAAATTGCTTATGAACAATATCTTAAGAAATAGAGTATTCTAGTGAATAACATATGTTATACTGTCCACCGAAGCTACGCACACTGTGAATTTCGGACCCTGAAATTCGGTTCCTTTCCATGAAAATACACGCTAGGCTCATTAAAACAAAGCAGCTACGCGATGCGAAGTCATTTTTTTTAAGTTGATTAATTCGACTGGCAAACAAATAGACTATATTTTACAGAATAAGAAGGCTCGTTACTGTGGTCGTTGTTATGAGCTATATGAATCTGGTCCACTTCATAAGACGCTGTTTCATTCATGTACATTTTATTATCATTACCAGCAATCATCGACTAGGCCTTCCAAAATTCTGTTAAATTTAAACTTTGGAATACAATTCCTTTAAATTTGAGTTTCTTAAAGCGGTTATTATGAAGGTTGTTGTTTTCTTAGACGTGACGCCATGTAGAGGGTAGCTTATTACCATGACTTTAGAGAAACTGTCTGCGTCCGACTTCAGTGTGGAATAACCTTGAAATTGTAGGCAATGATTTCCAGTGAAATACTGTTAACGGCTTACCACACTAAGTGGCATTATGTTTCAGAACTTCTTAACCCTAAAGTTTTGTACATATTTTTAATGCATTCTACATGTTTCACCTTTATCTTCCTTCCTGATCCCAACAACCTGATATATATGACGAAGAGTTCAAAGTATAAGCTCAATATTATGCAGCTTCTTTCAGTCTTCGGTAATTTTGATTCAGATAATCTCCCCAGCACATTTTCCTCAAAACGGTTCAGATATTCTATTTCAGTTTGACGTTCAGGTGACCGTGCATCGTGATAAATTCTTATAATAAACCAAATAGATACACTAATTTTTAAAATTTATTTTTGGAATAAAACTTTGCATGTTTCGGAAAGTTCCTCTGTCCATCATCAGGAGTTTATCACAGTACACACAGCAATGGTATATGACATATAGGTTTGCTGACAGCTGTCAGCAAACCTATATGTCATATACCATTGCTGACAACTCTACAGTGGAAAACTCCTGATGATGGACAGAGGAACTATCCGAAACATGCAGTTTTATTCCAAAAATAAATTTGAGAAATTTGTGCATCTAGTTGATTTTATTATAAGAAGACTATTTCAGATTATTTTCGGTACGTTATTGTTACAGCTTTCGCTCTTGGCATTCGGCCATATCAGAAAGTGTCACTACACACACGTGGTTCGTGGATGGTGAAGTCTCCATGTAATTCGCAAGCACTTAATTCGCTGCTTAATATGTAATCCCGGAACTTTTTCGATAATGGCAATGAGGTAAAGCAGACTTCATAAAGAGAGAATATATTTTATGATCCTTTGGTCTTTTCCGTGATGAAAATTTTTGCAGGACAGAAGAATGTATTAACTGGCATAGCGAATATGTCAAGTGGAAGTAAGTTCTTAAAATATTTTATTATGAACCACATTTGTTGTGCTTTTGATCGTACCTAACGCTCTATAAAACGTGAGTATGTGCTTCCGATTATTTAAATTTTTTAAAATACGTGGAAGTTTCATAAACTGTGTCCCTTCGAAATGATAGCAAAACTAGTCTTATGAAAATTACATCTTCAATAAAGAAGGGAAATAAAGCTCCAGGCTCTGCGATCTCGTCCGTGAGTGTTATATGTGATCAACCTTATGATCTGGCCTCTCTGTTCTGTAGTGTCCGTTGGATAGGCATGTCATTAGGTCCCGCAAACGAACCGAGTTTTGTGTCGAGTATGGGAAACGGTCAATCAATCATGGGTAGAAGCACGGGCACTTCATATTGTAGCCACTTTTATGCATTGGTTTGTCCCGCCATAAGTAGTGTCACTGCAAGTATACGTGGTGATTTACAACTGTAAATTTCAACAAGTGTAAAAATATCAGCGTGAAGTAAAGCTCGCTATTGCATCAATAATATTCCGTATATGAGGCCAATTCCGCAGTGGAGGCAGGCACCGAATTAAGTGGCTAAAGAACACAAAGTTGAGGTCCTATAGGATGAAGATCTGTAGTAGGACTAGATAAGTTTCTGTCAAACAAACTCTTCGCCTTTGTTGGGGGTATTTCGGCCAAATTAAAACGTAGGTATGTTTTCGTCTGATAGAAAGAAGAAAGGATTACGTCATAAGCCTTTACTCGTCAGAAAACTTATAAGAACAGAACATGTGTGTAGTGGAATATCGAGAACACCTAGAAATAACTAACACAATAACTAACACAATAACTAACACAATAACTAACACAATGGTAACCATAGGTTGCACAAACATAAAGTTTTGTGAGTAATGAAATAGGTAAATTAAGCAAGGATTCTTAACTGGCCAAAAATTTACAGGTCAGGGGGGCGAGAAAGAAGAAGAATCTAGTGTAAAAATGATTAGTTTTGTGATGACTTGTGCTTGGTTATTTGTTTCTTACATTGTTTAACGACGCTTTTCGAGTTGCTTCCATATAAGCCACAAATGTAGGGGAATATTAAATTATTAACTGTTGAACATGTGGAAGTACGCGGTTGTGACACAAATAGAGGTGCTAGTCGAGCACGTAACATCCGCGTTCTTTCATTAAGGACTATATAATAAAGACGCTTGGAAGGAAGGAATATTAGCTTACGAATTATTAATCTTGAAATTAGATGGAAGTGGGTGTTGCGGTGTCCTTGTTTTTGACAGGGAACTGGAGGTATGAGGGTCCAGGGTCTACCTGAACAGAGAATATTCCCTGCCCCTAGAACAGAACAAACATTCAAGGAAGAAGAAACGCAGTAAAAGCAGTACAACAAGAGAGGATGTGCGGGTTGTTTGATTTGAAACATTCTGTGCTACGCCGTTCCTTTAAGGACCTGCATTCAGAATAGCCCACATTACAAATTAACCCCTTAAATACTGAAGTGCATCTCAGTACCGGTGACGTCTACTGATTCTTTTTAAGTTACGTGTTGCTTATGAAGATATTTTTTTTGACAAATTCAGGTTGTTCTTAAGGTAAAACCTAAAGTGTGTTTACTAAGGACTGTTTTCCGAAAGGTTAAACATTTTCAGAGAACACTTCTGAACAGCGGTATTGGTTATGAAATGTCTGCTGACTGAAGGAAAAAATGAAACAGAAAACGGAGCTTGTCAGTAGGGTCAGCAAAGAATGCCAGTTGGAAAACTGTTAGCAGTGAAATAGTTAAAACTATAATTTTTCGGACTGTAACGTAAATAATGCACCACGAACAAAGAAAACTAAAAATTTCAAGTATCCGTAATATTTCAGAATCACCAGGCACGAACGTTTTTGGAATTGCTGAAGTTAAACGGGTTCATGGGGTTTGAGTCAGGAGAGTGTTTTTAAAAGTAGGCAAGAGAGCCACACTGAATTTCACAGAAGCGTTAATAAATTAATTTCACGCTTGTTTCCATTTCGTCGCAGTAATCTGAGTGCGCTGAATTGTGTGCGGGAGGTTCCGATACATGTAGAGTTAATATGGCTTATAAAAGTTATTACGGATACTGTGTTGTAAAATTCGGCCAGAATGAGGAGTAAATACGAATGATTAGAGTAGGGTTACAGAAAATGAATATGGTGTGTATATATATATATATATAATTATTAAGCGACTGGATTTTAGAAGTGTTCGCACACTTACGAAAATCGACTATTAGCCTTATCATGTCTGTCTGTCTGTCCGCCTATCCTTTCTTCCGCATAGAACAACTCCACTACCCTGGACGGATTTTCATGAAAGGTGATATTTTAGTATTTTTCTAAGTCTGTCGAGAAAATTCTATTTTTATTAAAATCCGATAAAGATAAAGGGTACTTTACATAAAGACGTGTATGTACGAGTATTTGTAGTAATAGCTCGCTGAATTCTTCTTAGAATGATAAATGCTTCAGATAAAAGTTGTAGAGAAAATCAAACACATTTTGTTTTCAATAACCTTTTCCGCAATTCGTGTCGTTTATGAGATAATGTTGAAGAAGTGGTACATCCGAACATGACATAGATGACAATATAATTCGGTGCATGCGCTTTGCATACAGAATGTTAAGTGTGCAGACACACTCAGAATATTTAACACTTACTGCTTTTTCATGGCAAAAGTGGTTACGTGAACGCGCCTCGATGTTACGTTTGTACGCACACTGCCTCTATGTCCTGATTTAGGTGCATTGTGTTTTTCTGTGCTAATCTGTCTGCACAACAAACGACAATAATCGGCTGTATGAACAGCAGGCAACTGAGATTAATTTGTAGACATTCTCTGTCAATGACGTTTCAGAAGCCAAGAAATCCAAAGAGCTGCTTTCGTGCCGTTTGTCAAATGTGACTTTCCTGTATTTCGAAAAAGAAAGCTGTTGAATATATATGATGTGTGTTTTGATTTTCTCTACAATTTTTTCCGAAACATTTCTCATCCTAAGATGAAATGAGCGAGATATGTTACAAAATGTGTATTGGTCTTCATGTCAAGTGCCTGTTGCAATTGTCTGATTTTAATGGACCTTGAATTTTCTCGAAAGTTTTTCGAAAAATTTTCAAATACCAAATTTTACGAAAATTCGCCCAGAGGGAACCGAGTTGTACTGTGCGGACAGACGGACGGATGGACGGACACACAGAAGTGACGATTCTAACAGTCGCTTTTCGCAATTTTGCGAAAGCGCCTAACCATAGGTAATAAATCCTTATACATTCCATACTCCTGCATTGAAATTTCGTATCTAAATATGATAAACCAACAAATGCACATTTATAAGTATGTTCAATCACATATTATTATTCTTCAGCAACATGTTCGGTCACTCCTGCGACCGTTGATCAGGGTGTCCCTGCAAGGAACGCTAAAGAAAAATCAGACAGACAGACAGACAGACATGAGGAAGTTAATATTCGCTATTCGCAATTTTCCGAACGCACCTAAAAACAGGCTTGGAAATATTGATCCCACATTAGAGTTCTTATATCTGTATTTTTCATTATTTTGAGCTCAGTTTATTTAATTCTTCTTGTTATGGACACCGTTCTCATGCAGCTTGACAAGTCCCGCTTGCTTCCTACACAAAGAATTTAGCTGTATATTCACAGTGAACTGAAGGATATATTAATTCTGTCAATGCAGTATTTTACGAATCCATTTTATGTTTGTTTGCCGCCAAGTGAGACAAGAACGTGCTTATGGCAGATGAATTCAATAGATTTGAACAAGAAAGAACCATGGACCTCTCAACGCACATGTCTTCTCCAAGTATTAATGAGTCAAACAGCAATTATATACGCGCTGTTCTGTCGCTTGATTGAGATGCAAACTAGACAGCTTCGTAACACATTCCAGACACACAGGCACTCTGCCACCTTGCTCATTATATTTACCTTATCGGTATTAGAAGCTGATCGTTCAGCCCTGTTCAGTGTGAAATATGTGTATCTTTTAGCCGGGAAAGATTACATAGTTGTTTTAAGCGTACAATTTTAGGTCACTCTTAATTTTTAAGGTTAATTTGTGTATCTAACGTATGAGAAAATTAATGAGCACGGAGCATTGGTTGAATGATAATGTCAGGGAACTGCGAAAGTATTCGGAAAAAACCCTGTTCCTCTGCAAATTTGCCTACCACAAGTCACACAGGTACTGGCGTGAGGCTGCATACGGGTCTTCTCGAAGAGAGACTGGCATCGAATCGCTTGAGCAATGGCAAGTCCCATGCGTAATTTTTGATGGATTCTTGGATTCTTTCGACCGTTGAATGTACAGGGAGTTTGTGAGATAAACGAAATAGGAAGACAGTAACTAATTTCTTTATTTGTTGATTTGAAAGAAGAAGATGATGGAATGTTTCAGCATAAAATCTCGAAATTTGTCTAGAAAAACTGAGGAAATTAAACTTCTTATTCATTTTATAATCCATGCCTAATTATCGAACTAAGAATTCCCATAGCACACGGTTAGAAATTTGCTGCCACACGAATTTGCTGGGTGTGTTTAGAATGTGGAAACTGAAAGGAATGTGGAACTTTGGAAGATGGTTGTACTTTTTGGTTTATTTAATGTAACGTCTGAAGCTCAGTTACTGCAACATCAAACACGTGTTTCTTGAATGGAGTGTACATTCCTGTCTTGCTGATCCTTTTAATACCTACAGAAAGAAGTTGGCTCAAGTCTGATGATTTCTTTGATCTTCTTGTATATATACCATCCCAGGGAAGTTACTTTCATACTATAAACTTCTGTTTTTATTGCGTTGGTGTGTGGTGTGTAAGTCACGTTAAACCGCTCTCATATTACTCAATCATTACATCAACCACTGCACATATATAAATTTTATAAATTTTATATATGTGTGTAGTAGTTGGTGTAATAATTGAGTAACTTGACAACATGCACGGTGTAAAATAAAAATACGCTCCCATATTACCTTCATAGTTCTGACAAGCAGTTTGCAATAAAAACAATGAAAATTAAAGTTATTTCAGAATTGTTTACCAAAGTTGGAAAAATATGTTATAGTTGACTGTTTAATGCCTTAGAGGAACACGTTTCTTCAATATATACTGTTATATTGTACAAGAAAATTTGTGAGAGTTTATTTCTGGGGTAACCTACCTAGCCCATACGATATATATATTTCGGAAGACCACTCAGTCACAAATTTACGTGGTTGATGTTTGCGTATGAAAGTTGTAAAAAAATATATCGTTCGTGTTTTTGAACATAGAAGAATATAAATATGGCTCGATATAACATAAGATGTCAAGGAATTCCTCTGGGAAATTTTTTTATCGAAGACAATTTTGTTCTGCATTGAGACTTTCGATCATATGAAGTTTTATAAGAGGAAAGAAAAGGGAAAACATGAGATAAAGAAAATGATTCCGAACCGACAAAATGTTCCTCCGTCCGCTAGAGTTCTTACTGCCATCATCTGTCTTCCGCCGCACAGCGACTGAGTGTCATTCTGCTGGAGAGGGTGGGGAGGGTCTTCGGGTTTACATACAGGAAATCAATGACATCGAAGGATTGACAGTCGCGCCAATGGATGGAAGGAAATCTTGACAGTGTGTACAGCTGAACCATTCCCACGTGCAGCTGCCGTTGGCATATTTACAGTGCCAGACTATATACCTGCTTCCTCTATTGTTACGTACATCTCAGTAACTTCACGGCATTTAACGAAAAGATCTGTAACAGAACAAAGCTGATAAGAACTTCATACTTTAGTGGACTACAGATCTTCTTCAGTACATTCTTTTGTGAATTTTCGTTTCTGTGTTTCTTATGTTTATCTGTTCAAAACACAAAAGATGGTCTTACTTAATTTCGTCTTAAATAACTTGTGCTCTTTTGTGGTGACAGAAAGAAGAGCAAAAATTTCATTGCTCTAAAAAAAAATCTAGAAATCTGTCCATCACGAACGAAAGATTATTGTCTCTTCCTTATAATTTCTTAGGCCGAAATACAAGTCATTAAGACGTTCGGCTTTTAATTCAGCGAAGTATTTTGAAAGTGATATTAGTCACATTATGGAAAAAATGAGCTTTTATAAAAATAGGCCTACGAATTATAAGACGTGTTTTTGATGTTTGTGTGACCGTGCATCTCTGATACAATAGTATAAACAACCAACTAGATGCAACAATAACAATTTATTAGTAATTTCAATCAGCTCAACATGTTTCGGACGATAATTTCGCCCATTTTCAGGAGCACTAGACTGTGTTTACGGCTTGTAGTATGACGAAGTCATCAGCAAGCAACTTCTTCTGTGCGTTATACTAAAAACTCCGTGGTCTTAGTCCGCACGCGAACTATACCGACTACTACAAGCTGTAAATATAGTCTAGTGCTCCTGAAAATGGGCGAAATTATCGTCCGAAACATGTTGAGCTGATTGAAATTACTAATAAATTGTTATTTTTGCATCTAGTTGGTTGTTTATACTATTGTATAAGATGTGTCAATTGTTTTGGGAGTTTAGGCGGTTCGGTCGGGAAGTTTATATGAAGACGAGTGGAAATGTCTCATAATTAATTGGCACTAAGAATATTAGTTTTGAAAGTGAAGTAATTAACCTTGATTGATTTATCTAAAATTATGTTTGCTCTAGGACTATTAATAAAGAATTTAACTGATATATAATATGTTGTGACAAAGGTGTATTTGAAATTACACATTTTTAATTTTTGTGAAAATACAGGTCATCAAGTAATTTAATATCAGCAAACGATCAAGAAGTTTACAATTCTTTTCAGGTGATTATTAGAATGCTGTATAATATTTCTGAAGTTCCCTGTTTATATAAAAAAACTGAATTTGAAAAATTCTGGAAATTTAAGTGTCCTAGACTCTACTGCTCTTCTAATTAAATAAGCTTAGATTTTCTGAATATATTCCTGTATTCATTATTAACCTTTTCCATAAAGCTTCCTTTATAGAGTAAAAACACCAGACTAGCCGCTCCCCGTAGCCTCTAGGTCTAAGGCGTGGGTCTGCGGCCGCTCGCCTGCTGGGGTTGTGGGTTCGAATCCCGTCTGGGACATGGATGTCTGTCTGTTGTGTGTTGTAAGGTAGAGGTCTCTGCCGAGCGTGTGTGTATCAGTGTGATCAGGTGCAACCATAACACTCCACACCTGCAATGATTATGCAGAAGAGGTCAGACTGAGAAAGAAAGAAAGAATGAATGAATGAAAGAGGGAAAGAAAGAAAGAAAAAGGGACCGACAGAAAGACAAGTAGCAGACTAGTCTGTGAAAGCTCTCGAAGTACTGACAGCAGATTGTCGTTCAAGGAAACAAAATACAAGACTTCAACTCCTGTCATTATACATGTTAGAAGGTATTTAGTAATTGGATCAAAATTAAATAAATTCTAGCTAGTATGCCCTTAACTATTTTAGTTAAAAGGTGATAGTACTTTAGAATGGGAATAGAAGATTGCAGCGGTAAGTTGTAAAGGAAAGAATGCATTTAGTCTTTGCTACAGAAATGTTGTTGCATTTGTCCTCTTGAGCTTCAAAACAATTTTATATTTGGTAAAAATTCGGATTGCATCTTCTCTTTTTTCAGAATGAAAACGTGTTTTCTAATAGATACAAGTCAGTGTGTATTGCAAATAACCCCACTCACGGTGTTCACTCTTATGGTTTAGTACACAACACGTGTTAGTATTATTGTAGCAGAATATATGAATCTACCAGACGACATAATGGTGTGTTGAAGTAATTCGAAATATTGAAGGTAATACCTGCTGACTCTATTGCTTTCAACGTATAGTGTATTTAATTTGGCCCACAGGTTAGAAATATCTCTATACAAAATATGTTGTGAAGCGATTCAGTATTCTGCAGCTCAATAAAACTCCAGGGAAACAGAACAATAGTAACTTCCTCCAGGACTATTTTCCTAGATTTTGCTGTATTGTAAGAACCCCTGCTTTCTCGTAATCTCTCTGTTTCACATCTTCAGTATCATACAATACAAAGTTTCTCGTACGGAGAAATCTCTTATTAACAATCGACTCCTCTCAGTGAATGACAACGCTTGCATTTATCTTCTGTATAATTTCATCTCCACTTCCATTTCTGTCTTAAGACAAATCCGCTCTTCTCCAAGACACAGAGTGCTTTGGACGTCAAATTCTTGGTGAAGGGTTTGTCCATTTGAAGTTACTCCGATAGTCGGTGTGATGAAGTTTGAGAAGGGGAAATTATGAAATTTTACGACATAAAATTTACCACCTTTACTTCATAATGCTGGGCAAGTTTTAGTACGTATTGTAAGTGAACATTAATAAAATTTACATTTTTCGAAATGTAGTCATTTTGGAAACGTAACGGTTTCTACCTCTGAAACGTCCACTTTATATTTTAAGGAGAACTTTCATGTTTCATGTACTGTAATAAATCTGCATTTTTTCAAGAAATGTACGAAATGAGTACGTAATAAAGCGGATCCATATTTCAGTATGTTTCTTACTTTTGTTTCTAAACTACCCAACAAATGTAAATTGAATGTGGTCTTCGACTTCTACATTACAAAATCAGTAAATGTAACCTTTTAAAGACTAAATGTAATCTGCTTTATATAAGGAATCAGTCCGTACTGCGCTGTAAACACTTTTCACCACGGTTATAAAAACCAATCAGTTAATGATGTGTAAAGCAAAAGTCGCTGTCAGTTCCGAGATACTTACAAAACTCTCAACGCAAAGCGAGCACCGTGTAGTATTTTTGAATGTTAAACCTGGTTGTGCGTAAAGAAACCGCGAGATTTTAAAAATTTAATTGTAGGTTTTTATCGTAGAAAGTTTTTTAATTTTCAGTCTTATTAAACTAAACTACACTCATTATCCTTCCCTGAGAGCGGCTTATCTTCCAGTGTGTACGTAAGGTCGAAAATGAAAAGTACATGTAGGATAATTACGAACTGGATCTTCTATTTACAGACTTTTTGATGTGGATAATATTTAATCAAATGCTAGGACATTGTTTGTTCTATGTAGTAATATTATTAATTCAATGAATTTGTATCTGTAAGATAGGCAGTGTGACCATCAGCCTTATTTGTTGTTAATTATTTTATTGGGGAAAAAAATACGGATACAAAATGGCAGGAACAGTACGGTTGTAGCACAATGAATGTTGTACTGAATAATAAGCTGGATGTTGCAAATGAAGCAACACTGAAGAGAGCGTGAAACAATACATTTAATATTCGTCCAAGACTCCAATAGCATGTCGTGTAAATCGGGACAGGATACCAAGAAGAGTTATAAATAAAGAAGTTATATATTTTTTTCCCTGTAAGTATGAAGGTAGTTGTAATATTCTCCCTGTACCATGCGAAGGCACAGAGGAGGAGTAAAGGTATAAAAATCTGTTCTTTCTTGAACTTGGGATGCGTGGTCGATGCGCCCCGGCTGCTTTACCTCCGGGAAAAAGAACCCGTGACCATTGCCCTGGAAGGTGGTTATGCTCTGGGGCCGGTCTTGACGGGCACAGAAAATCTCACATCCACATGGGTTTGAACCCTGTCCCTTCCAAACCGTAACGAGTTGCTATGCAGACTACGAGATCGCAGCCGCATTTCTGGCAGATATTTTGTAAATTAAAGGTAAATCAGTCCCATTACAGGCCCGAGGTATCCAGAGGGTTCCAGGAACTTAAGGATCCCGGATTACGTGACAGTAGTCCAGGATGGTGGTAAGATTGTCAGCCTTACGCACCGCCCACTTTTTAACCCCAGGAAATACTTCTGGTACTCATTTCCGTTAGAGCTGAGTCGACCCAAGGGCCATAGTGCGATCGGAAGGACTATGTGAACGAAAATTTCCCATGACACCATCTGGAATCGAACCAGCGACATTCCGATTTGTAGCATAGTGCCTTAGCCACTGAGCTACCGCGGTCCCCAGATATTTTTTACATAATGTAAATTCATATTACATGTTTAATATTATGAAAGAGACAGGTGTGTGTTATTCGACTATATGAGGAATACATGTTAAAGGGGGTCCGCTACGTCTATTTTCAAAATATGTATTTGGAGTGCGCGTGTACTCCAGGAAAGAGTAATCTTCCCAATCGTGTTCCTTGTTTGATTGTCCTGTGTACGTAAAGACCAGTGGATGGATTTTCCAGCTCACACTCCATTCTGTTCCGCTTCTAATGTTACGTTGTTTCAAACTGATTCTGAATAATTATAATATGGTGCACCCTAATTTAAAACATATATGACGAATAATGATAATCGGTATCCTTGAGAAGGCAAAACAGAAGGGAAAGTTTGTGTAACAAAGTACAAGTTGGACGTTAAGGATTCTGGCAGTCGCAGTAATGCCAGTTTCTTTTTTTTTTTTTTTTTTTTTATGACACTTTGTTTACTCGCCCGAAGGTAC
>Ga0123354_10005293_pt1 | contig 18711 bp, 10 predicted proteins | sample TergutLab28metaG_2_FD_97872 | JGI IMG/M metagenome (GOLD analysis project Ga0123354, IMG submission 97872) | Labiotermes labralis P4 segment gut microbial communities from Petit-Saut dam, French Guiana - Lab288 P4 | ecosystem: Host-associated > Arthropoda: Insects > Digestive system > Gut ...
ATACTGTACTATGTATACTGTACTATGTATACTCTTCACCTTGTTTCATTAGAGAAGATAAGTTCCGTTGGGCAGTGCGTGTAGCATGGATAAGTGGAACAAAGGGAACCCTGCATTTTGGCAGGGCAAGAGTCCGCTGGGGAAAGAGAAGCTAGTGCAAAGACAAATCACACTGATGTGAATAGCTTTAAAGTAACTGGGTCTGGTAGAGGCATTCTTTATGTTAACAGAGCTAGGCATTGTGGTGTATATACGTGTAAAACACAATACGCTCAGTTGTGCTGCTGTGGATAGGTTTGTGGTCAAGTGTAGTTTCTCTTAGCGCATTAATTATAAAATGTTTGAGATGTTGGTTCTCTGCAGCCTAAATAACTACATTCTTTCCTGAGAAGCTGGTGTTTTTTCAGCTTCTCAAGATATTTACCGCATCTTATGGAACCCGAGTGTTTGAAACGCCGTTTACAACAGTCGTTAGTGGTACGTTTTGGGGCTGGTGAATCCAGTCACCATTCTTCTATCCTATTTGTATAAGATCCATTTTAATATTATCCTCCTATCATCGTTTATGTCTTCTGAGTGCTCTCTTCCCTTCAAGGTTTTCCTACTAACACTTTTAATTCTCGTATTTCCCGTGCATACTACGTGACCCTCCAATCTTCTCCCCCCCCCCCCTAAAATCGAACCCAGTAATTTGAAGAGTAGCCTACAAATCATGAAGCTTCTCATTGTGAAATTTTCTCCAGCATTCCTTTTAGGGCCAGACTTTCTTCTCAACATCATGTTCTATAAATCCTCGTTTTTCTTTCCTCGGTGTAAGAGGCCAAGTTTCACACTAATATAAAGACAGGAAAATTAGATACTTTATTCTTTACGTTGCTAGGTAGCAGTTGGTAAGACAGAATGTCTTTCTGTCGTCTGCCTTCATTTCGTAAGGGCTTCTGGGCTATTTATAAAAAAATAGAAATTGTAATATCCACTTAGAACTCAACAAAAAGTAAATAGGATTTTAATATGATATTTTAGGCCAGTTGTAATCTGGTTTCACCTCTGAGTCTAGACATCCGCTGTAAGCGAGTTACTGAACAGAGATAACTAATGCAAGAGGGGATTTAAGTTCCTAATACAGAAGATCAGAAAGGCAACACTTCAGTGCTCAGTCGAAAAGCGTATGGCCCGGCAAATATAATATATCAAACTCCCTATCATACTATACTAAGGATTACAGTATTATGGAAAGATGGTGTTGCATGAATATTTCTAACGTGTGTTAACTCACATGTTGATGAATAAAACGCGCAAATGACACTGAATGCCTCTAATGTTGATCGTGAAAAGTATCAGGAGATTTAAAGACAAACTAAAAATAAAAATCCATGTCCATTTTCCTGACGTTGATTGACATTAATATTTGCAGATTGAAAACCGAAATGAAACAAAATTCCTGTCTCAAACTCCGTTGTAGTGGGGCTGCAACAGTCCCTTCGAGTGAATGACGTGGGACAATAGCGAAACTCTTTCAAATGTGTTGCATTTTGTTCCTGTCCATTTTAGGATTTCTGGAAAGAACAATCCAGAAAAAAATTCACCATCTGCATTTAATTTTTCATAGAAAGATGATATCTGATGTCAGGGCAAATTATTTTTTCACATTCAGAACAAACAAACTTCGGCTCTACCGTTGACGCTGCTGACTTGTGTTCGGTGTCCTGTCTTTTGCGAAACATCGGACAGGACACCGACTGTCCTAATGGAGAATTTTGTGCCTGTCGTCAGTTTCTACAGACAAGAGCATGGATATTGCTTTAAATTAAGACATGATTGCTGTCGGCCGTTTGCTGACCTGCATTTGTTGTACCTTGAGCTTTATCTTCTGGTCATTTCATATGTCTTGAACTCTACCTTCTGGTCATTGCTTGTGTCTTGAAATTTACCTTCTGGTCTTTGTTTGTGTCTTGAGATTTACCTTTCTGATCTTTGCTTGTGTCTTGAGATTTACTTTCTGGTTTTTGTTTGTGTCTTGAGCGTTACTTTCTGGTCCTGGCTTGTTTCCTGAGATTTACCTTCTGGTCTTTGCTTGTGTCTTGAGATTTACCTTCTGATCTTTGCTTGTGTCTTGAGATTTACCTTCTGGTCTTTGCTTGTGTCTTGAGTTTTACCTTCTGGTCATTGCTTGTGTCTTGAGATTTCCCTTCTGGTCTTTGTTTGTGTCTTGAGCGTTACTTTCTGGTCCTGGCTTGTGTCTTGAGATTTACCTTGTGCTCTTTGCTTGTGTCTTGAAATTTACCTTCTGGTCTTTGTTTGTGTCTTGAGATTTATCTTCTGGTCTTTGCTTGTGTCTTGAGATTTACCTTCTGCTCATTGCTTGTGTCTATTGAGATTTACCTTCTGGTCCTTGTTTATGTCTTGAGCGTTACCTTCATATTTTTCTTCTCATCCCTCGAAACAAAATTGTGTCATCCTTTTGTACGTGTTACCTTTGAGCCTTACAACATCACATTCGTAGTTCAAGTCTTTCAGATTCAATAATTACTATATTTATCATCAGATTTATCATTAACGATCTTCGAAATTTGTCCTTGCAGTGTGAGCTGGGTACAATTGTCACAGCAAATAGTGTAATTTCTTTAAATAGCATCACGCGAGTTGTCCTTGAAGAAATGGAGACACGTGTTTGCCGTGAGGTAGAAAGTGAATACACGTGTGCATTAGTTACGACTGTTTGTTACTTATCCAAAGGAAGAAGGAAAACTTTTGTAAAACGGATCCATGCGGTTTTCAAACAAATAAATCAAATGCGCATGCAAGGACAGCCGTTAGGTTTTTGTATTTGGACGCCGGACGGCTGGTTAACCAGAATCCATCTGGAAGGTACTGCGACCTGTTAAATACATCAAGGTTTTTTGTGGTTTATCCTCTGTCCTAGAGCAAACGCTGAACAAGTGCCCAAAACAAACGTTGCACCGCATGCCTTTGTGCAGCCCTCCTCAACATTTACTTTCCAAATTTTCGCCCAAACGCAGCATTTCCAACGCGATAAAAACATCCATGACACCGCCCTCCAAACACAAAATACACTCAAAATGATCAGCTTATTTCCTCTGCTGCACATTTTCGAAAGTCCGCTCCCAGCACGCTACCATCTTTACTTCCCAATGCATTAGCTTGTACCCATCTTGCCTTTTCCAGAAGGACTAGAGAGCACTGTATGGGAACATTCAGAGCAATTTTCTTCTCTCTTCCTGCCCCCCTCGCCCGTATTAATTTGAATGTTGTGCCTCACATTACAACCCCCATGCCACCCATTCATTCTTCTCTCTTCATTCTTATCCTTGGAACGGCATATATCAACCACATCCTTGTTGTCGGGTTATGCCTAACGTGTCTGGAAAGTTTACAGCTGCAGCAGCAATGTACAAGTTGTTCTTGCAGTGGATTTTTCTGCTCTTTAAAAGCTGTTTCCCTTATTTGAGGAAATCCTCTCTAATTAAATTATATCGTAGATTCCACTTCACGTGAGTTGCTCATTTACTATTTATTCGTGCCTCAGCGGAATTTCCTCACCATCTTTCATTTATGGTAATACTGTTCTTTGAAAAACAAAGCAACGAAGAAGAGGGTGCGAAAGGGAACCGCGATGGTATTGGATTGTGGTCGGGGGTGAGTGGAGGAGGATGAGAAAGAAGAAAGGAAGTTAGTTGCTCAAGAGATACCGCCCTGCCTCTGCACTTCGCAAAGATGGATTGATTTCCTGGTTCTTAAGTGGATGATGTATAGGTTGCTTACGCAAGTATAAAAAGGTGTTTTCTTTTAATTACAAGAGTATTACATGAGCAGCTTTACAGCTTGGAACTGCTGCCTCCATAAAACTGTTTCGTCGGAGGATAGTAAGTGCATGAGCCAGCTGCATAGTAGGCCTCCGTTCCGTGTATTTCCCTGCGATATTTAAGGTGTTTACCGTCGTGGTCAGCGCAGTGCAGGGTTATTCGCGTACACAAACACATTTCAGAACAGGGGTGCACAAACACTGAATGCCAAGTCGCCAGAGTGACCACATTTTTACGGTGCCCACTGAAGGTTTGGGTTCTCGTTGTGGTAGATGCTTGATGTAACCATTCTAACGCATAGAATTTTGAGGTGGCTCCTAAATATTTGGAAACTTTTTGTGTTCCTTCTTGAGGGTAATTAAATTTCAATAGAATGAATGTCGCAGTCAGGTGACTATCATTCTGTCTGCGTGTACTGGAGGATACGGTTTCAGTTTTGGCCACGTAATTGTCTATCCCGGCTAAGTTTTCCATGATTTTCTTCAGGCAAGTGAAGTGCCTGGACAGTTTCTTCAGACCAGTCTACAAATCCTTATTTTCTAGCATTTTTATTCCTTGAACGCCCCATCAGAAGTTGTCGACAATAACCTGATCTATCGAAACGGTCGCTATGTAGACCAAACATGACATTTTGGTAGAGAAGAAGCGAAGATTGCTGCCAGTAGTCTCGCGATAAAACTTACAGTACGTGTTATAAGAAAGTGGTCCGGGCGATTGACACTAGAACAACACGGACAATTGGAGTTTCTGGATCAGGAAACATAGCCGGTGTGAAAAGTAAGGAAGGAGAAGCAACACTGTTATCACGACTCAAGATTTTTTCCTTGTCTTCTTATTTTTTATTTTTTGAATTTTCATACCTAAGTTTTTTTATTTGTATTTCCTAGACTTTGCTAATTCATTTCCTGATATATTTCTTTTTTTTTGTATTTGCTTCGTGCATTCCGCTGATACAACTTAATAAATCCAAATGTAAATTTCACACCTGTTAGGGGCTTGTGCGAAGTTGTGAGCTGTGGCTACATGTTTCGGCTAAACTTAGTCATTATCAAGTCAGTGTCAGATATTTCAGGAACGGTAAAGCAGTCCCATTACAGGCCTGAACAGGCTCAGAGGGTTCCAGGAAGTCAAGGTTCCCAGATTTCGTGACAACGGGACATGATGTTGGTAAGGTTGTCAGCCTTACCTACCGGTCGCCTATACCCCCAGGAAATGCTCCTCATACTCATTTCTGTTAGAGACTGAATCGGCCTCAGGGCCATACTGCGATCGGAAGGATTTTATGTCAATGAAAATCCAATGAAACCAGCTGGGATCGAGCCAGCGACCTACCGATGGTACGACGAGCAGTGAAAATGGATTGGGAGGGATAAGGAAACGGTTGTGACCTAATTTGGAAAGGCGAAGTGGCTTTATAACCTTGTTATATACCCGGGGGGTGGGTGAAGCCTTGAAACTGGAGTATGCAGTCCCTGTCGACTAAAATATTGTATCCTGGTGCCTGATATTTTTGGGTTTTCGGTGTGTAACTTGATTCAAATCGCCCTATTGGCGTCTATACTTCTATAATTTTTTTTGGGGGGGGGGGTGGGGATGTGTGTACCCTTGTCTTAAAGTAACTACAGGGTAACGATTTGCATTTCGAATCTGGAGCCTGTCGAACGCAAAGCATGCGAAGTTTACTTGGCCGTGACGATGGACATCTTTATTGGTAACGAGTGCCCTGGCCGTAGACAGTCGGAAGGCTGAATTCAGGGGCCAGTAGTACGGCAAGTGTTGTGTGACAGCAGTGTCCTACATACGCAGCGTATTAATATCGATTGGTACTATGGCTACGTAGACGTTCTCGACATTATCGATTGTCTGCGTGAAGCATTGCAGGAAGTTCCAAACGTTCTGTCAAGGAAGATCCTCCGTTGCAACTGTCAACTTCCATTTCCAGCACAAATAACGCTGTAACTCTCTTCAGATCAGCTACAAATCTTGAGTTAATTAGGCGGCTTTGCAGTTCAGCACTGACGTGTCTGTAAACCTTCTATACCTGACCATTTATTTTCCCAAATACCTCTTAACAAACTGCATGAATTTGAGTTGTTTTGTGGTTTATTTTATGATTTTGTCAGTTACTTCTGTTCATACATCCTCGACTGTACAGTGGAGCTGCACGATGAAATGGAAATACGTTAGACGGAATGATCATGTCCTTTAGAGGTTACAACGTCTTCCTTGGAGGGAAGAGTGGGGAGGACGGGGGACGTTGCGCTTGCGAATGCACTACAAAAACCCAAATCGTGAGCGATGTTTTCGCGATGCCCGTGCACATCAAAAGCACAAGTCTGGAATGTCACGTTTGCAAGAGCCTGTTCAACAAGTCCTTGAGAATATAATGGACTATCCGCTAGCCAAGGTGTAAAAGGTTGAGTGATCCCGTTACAGGTCCGGTGTGGCCCAGAGGGTGGGTAGAGGTATAGCTCTACTCTTCCATGACTGCGGCACTAGAAGGTGGTGAGTGGTCAGCAGCACGCCCCGGCCGCACTTTACCCCCGGGAAAGACCCACTACCCATTTTACAGGAGGCTGGGTGGGCCCCAGGGCCGGTCTTGAAGGGCTGAAATTCTCGTCCCCACCGGGATTCGATCCTGACCGTCCATCTCGTAGTCAGTCACTATACCGACTGAGTTACCCGGCCCACAGCCAAGGAGTACCACACGTTTTATGGAACTCACAGGTTCATGATCGTGTTAAAAAGTGCCTGCCTCTACTCCACAAACTGATCCAGACGAACGAAGTCAACATCCTCTTTCTTAAAATGCATTTAAACCTTACTTTACCTATACCGCCTTTCCTCCAAGTGGTCTCTTCCTTTAAGGTTTTCTTACCAAACTTCTTGTATGCTTTGCTCACAGATTCAAAGCATGCTACATGCCGCGCTAATCTAATTATCCTTAATTTAATCATTCTAATAATTGATGCACAACAGAAACCATGAAGCTCCTCTTTTCGCAGTTTTCTTCGATATCCTCTCACTTCCTCCCCCTTAGGTCTACATATTGTCCTAGCACCCTCTTCTCGAACACCTTCAGACTTTGTTCTTCCCATAGAAAGACAGCCACAAGTTAGAATAAACAGAGTTACAGCTTTTACGTTTGAATGTTTATATTTTTGGAGAGCAGATGGGAAGACAGAATTTGCAGAACTGAGTTGTGGCAGGAATTTTCAGAATGCAATTAGCTCTTAATTTCTTCGCGAATACAATATTCTTGCGGTATTTTATTTCTTAAATTTTGACATTTACCATTTGCGAAGGATTTATTACATATCCGCATATTATAATTGACCTGTGTTATGGAAATAGGACACGAACCTGTAAACCTACTTAAGTTTTCTTTGTGTTTGCTTACAAAACAGTTTAACAGCTGCGTTAACAACTGTCAATAGAGCTTCTGTGTTTTACTCTTTTGTGTCTGCTTGCTTTAGCCTGTTTTCCTCTGCATTTCACTACAAACGCTTCTGAATTTCGTGACAGGTTTCTTGCAAAGTGTGTGCGGTACAGCAGTAACAGTTTGTGACATTTATCTGTAGTTTATATCGGCCTAAGGTTGACCACGGGATATTGTCCACTGCCGCTCCTCTTAAACAAAATCAGTTTTTGGTACTGGACTGAGTGGATATTTTCCTTATCTCTGTGTTTCTTATCTGCAGATGGAGATAGGTTCAGCCTATGAAACGCTGTAGACATAACCTGAAATACAGACATTTGACAATTTCGAGGGAACGACCGTAATTTACAATTTAAATATACACGCTGGAAATTGTAGGAGAAAGAGACCCAACTTACGCTTCCACCACAAGATATGTTGTGGTATGACATTGTCTACGTCTCGTTGAACAGTTTGTGTACCTTTATTCTGGTTCTCTCTTGCTGAAAGATAGTCTACATATTCTTCAGTTTATGCTTGCAATCCATGGCAGTTATTTTTAACTATACTGGTACTTTTACCGGATTACAATTGTTTCCAAAAACGTGTAATATTCAACGAAAATACCACTTGGCAATTTTTAAACGCAATACGCCCGTATTTAACATGACACGCCATGTCCGTACAATGTAACATTAAGGCGCTTTCGCGTAACATTTGTTACCGTGAGAAAGCAATAGCTCTTACACATTCTGAGTGTATGTCTGTAGCCTAAGATATCCAGCATGCACCGTATTATATTGCCATCTGTGGCCTGTCCGGTTGTACAGTTTTGTCCACATTATCTCATTAGTGGCAAAATTGAGAAAAACAACTATTAACTTCATAAGTAACAAATTAACTAGTACACGTCAGCACAACAAATATTTATTGGAGCATATAGGCTACATGTTTCGACCTGTTAACAGGTCATCATCAGGCCTCCAGCAGAATAAGTCTCGGGTGCTGTTTAGATGTTGGGATCCCGATATTTTTACAGCTGTGAACGTACATAAAATCTTATACCGGATAAAATGTGAAGCATAGAGTATCTGGTTAAAACATGTTAAAACATGAGTAGGTATTTGACACTTTGGACAGGTTTGGTTTCACCTTTGGAGTGCTCACTGGATATGGTTGTTACTGAACAGTAACAACCATACCCAGTGAGCACTCCATATTTTTCCAAAATCTGTCGAAAAAATTCAAGTTTCATTGAAGTCCGACATGAATAATGGGTAATTTGCATGAAGGCCTGTGTATATTTATGATAGTATTTTGCGAAATTCTTCTTAAAACGAGGAAAAATTTTGGAGAAAATCAAAACGCGCATATTTTGTGTTTAATAATTCTTGTTTTCGAAAATGGTGCCTTTTTGACGTAATGTAGAAAAATGGGGTAGAACCAGACAGACCACAGATGAGAATATAATACAGCGCATGTGCATTACATGCTGGATACCTAAGGGTACGGACTCACACTCAGAACATGTAGTGCTTTTCCACTGCAACAATGGTTGCACGAACGTGCCTCAATGTAACGTTGCCTCTCTTGTTCTTTGTATCTGCAAACACGTAAGCGGGCAGATCTGCAGGTTACGTCACGGTCGCTTTCTTGCACAGTCTTTCCTATTTATTATTCCCTGATCATTTGGCGCCGTATACTACAAACGTCGTTGAATAAATACTAAGTAATGAAACGAGACAGTGAGCTACATGATCGATTTTCATTCCAATATATAATTTGTGAACTTAATGTTACCCCTTTGGACCTTACCAACGAAAATATTGGTATGAAAGTAAAAGTGTGAGCAAGAAGTAAGCATGCCCTGCTAATATTACGCGAAGCTTAGAAGGCGGCTTGCAGGATTTATGTCTCTGGTGCTATTGGTAGGGTCTACTTAGTGTTCATTTTGTCGCTCTTTACCGTCTATTGAACTACTGTAGGCCAACTTCTGAAATTTTATTCATTTTGTTTTATTCAATTTGTTTTCCTAGGCGCCTTCGCCAACAGGAACAGTGGCGATTAACTTTGTGACGTATGTCCGTTTTGCATGTCCTCATACGTCTCCACTCTCACCAGACGGATTTTCGTTAAATTATATATTTTAGTCTTCCCATACATTTTTTTTTTCGAAAAGGTTACAAAATTTTTAAAATGAAAACAAGAATGAGACACCTAAAATTTCCGGCGGACGAACTGAAATTATTACACTCTCTCGGCGTTTACATCATAAATACGAGAAAATGCGACTAAGGAAATGTGAAGATACTTACCACACGAAAAACAAAAGGAGATCAGGTTCAACTGTAAACCTGTTGCCAAGACAGGGTAAATCATATTGCGTGCTGTGTAGTGTGAGAAAATAACAGTTTAAATTTTCGGGGTTATGCCAAGAAACACGAGAATTTAGAATATGGGGACGGTAACAGAGTGAACAGTTCGGAAGTGCTACCCCCTTGGACATTTCGTACCTTGCAAAGCTGCAGAATATTCAAGTTTCCGGTATGTTATGTCGTGTACCCTCATGAGTATTTACTTATGTTTTGGGAGGATCTTGGTGCCTCTTGGACTATTGAAACTGAAGATGAAGGCGCTAGGAGACTTCGAAACGGCAGTAGCTATTTACAACCTACGCGACGGCGACGTAATACCGCTCAAGACTTGTGTCTTCGATTCCCGTCTTGTTATTGTCCCTCTCAGATAAAAAACGCGGAAGTGAATCTGTATGTTCTTCATCGCGCTATGCAGGAGTGTCTGTGCTAGGGATCTCGATCCAAGATCCCTTAACCCACGCTACTTGATGGAAGTGAGTGGCAAGCTCCACTCCCAACCCCCCTTAGTTCCAGGTACCCATTTGATAGGAGGCTGCGTGGGCCTTAACTAAGGTCTGTACGCTGCACAGGGAAGCTGTTCGCATCTGCTGACAATCGAACCCCGTTATCCATTTCGTAGGCTAGTCGCAACGCCAACTGGTCTGTCCAGGTACCAGGCTGAAGTAGGCTACCCATCCAGAGATCGGATATGCTAACAGGATCACCGTGGTTGTCCTCAGTGTCTCCAGGTAAATGCTGCTACAGTGGGTGATGTACGCCACAATTACATCCTGTCACTCCCTTGCCAATAGTTACTTGCTTAGCGTTGTATCTTAAGATAATTCATTCTCGTTGTGTTATGGATAATAAGTCACAGAAAATCCAGATATAACTGTTGTCTTTGACTGGATTTATGCTGATTTTTATCAGCATGATATCTGACGCTGTTGCGTCTTAGCGACGGATAGCGTCCTTAATAAAGCGTTTTAATGAAAGCATCATGAAGAAGAGGCCGAGATAGTGTAGTCGATGCAGCGACTGGTTACAGGCTAGACAGTTCGGGACTAGAATCCCGGTTGGGGTAATAGATATTCTCTCCGCCATATCCGTCCATATTGTCCCTGGAACCCACCCAACCTCCTGGGCAATGGGTACTCTAGCTTTTTCCTGGGGTAAAGCGGCCGGGACTTCACTTCTTTTTCTGCACTGGCTCTACGATCCAAGCAGGACATTGGTCTCTTTCGGGATCAATTTCCAGGCGTCTCTATGCATAGGTATTTTGTCCAGCCACTAACCCCCACTTCCTTCAGATCATTTTCAACATCGCCCAGCCATCTTTTTCCTGGTTTTCCAAATAACCGTTTTTCTTCTGGGATATTTTTGAACACTATTTTCACACTTCTTTCTTCAGTAATTCTTTCCAAATGTCATAACCATCGGGACTTGGCCTTGACCTCTCACCAAATCTAGCTCCGTGTTTACGAATAGGTGGAGCTATACCTCTGCTCCATCTCTGGGCCTGGATGACGTGAACAGGGACAGCTTTACCGTAACTACGGAAGATAATACGAACTCTAAAACGTAGGAAACTCTGGAAGCTAAACGGGAGAGTAAGTAATCATGGTTTTTTGCGAGGTTTAGTTTTGCACAGCGGTGCAATTTAGGTTTCCTTTTTTCTGAGCTATGGCGCCGTGTCCCTGGGTGCGTGGTGTCCGACTTTTGGAGACAACATGCTTGTCTTAACTTTTTTAAGATCGAAATGTCTTTACTGGACATTCCACCCTTGAAAATGAGACAAGTTGACTATGTCGAAACGTCGGGTACTAGGCATCCAGTGACGTGTCGCCACGTTCCAGAACAGCGGAGACCTAATCAAAGTGTTATTAAAAAGGTAGAGCGGCACGTTTCTTTCAGCATTCGGATGGCGTATACGTAGGGCACTGTGAAGAGGAAATTGCGACATGACAGGTGGGTCAATAATCACATGTACTGCTTTATAGTGTAAAATTACAGATGATTGCTTTTACCCTGTCAGGGTCTTTTTAACTGAGGTCAAAATTATGAATTCACATAGATATCATACGCCCTATTGTAACCATCCTGCCGTGAAGGACATTAGCAATTCCTGTACAGGCCTGGATGGATCCATAGGGTTCCAGGAGGTTAAGACTCCAAGAATTTCTAGATAACTGGCACATGAAGACGGCAAGGTTGTCAGCCCTGCTTAATGGCCGCCTTTACCCCTCATGAGATATTTCTGACACTCATTGCTTTTAGAGGATCAGTCAACCCGCGGGCCATAGGTCGACCGGACGGATTAAGGCAATGAAAAATCACAATCATCCTACTGGGAATCGAACCCGTGACCATTCATTTTGTAGCTCAGTGTTCTTGAAGGACGTACCCTAATAATTTGGTTATTTTCGTTGTCTTTGTGTCGTTCATTTGAAAGAAATGGAGCGCAAACTGAATATTTAACACGTCTCATTTATTCTCTCAAAATTCTGGATCTCCGAAGAGAATCAATTATTGAATTATATTAAAATATTTGAATTCGGTTAATATACTTAGTTATACCCAATTATTAATTGATGGAATACCAGCTGCTGCGTCTATATTAAAGAGTCGATAGAATAGAGGAAGATTCTGACGCTTTGTGCACCGAATATTGTCTTCCTGCCTGCGAATTCAACGCACTTACGTATTCAGGGGTGACCAAAGTGTCTAATTCTATACATCCTCTTATTCACTTTAATCAACTTTATGTTTACTCTCACGACACGAACACCAATACTCACATCTCCAAGGACAGTGCGCGCAATGTAGCAAGTCCGTGCGTCATTTTCCTGTTCGACACGTTGCGTCAGTTGACGATTCACAAAGCAGAGTTGCTCTAATATTTCATTCTCCGTCCCCCACTCCCCACTCTCCCCTGTCTTTTTAACGTGCGCTGTCGGCTCGCTTGCCATAGCATATATTCGTGATGGGTGTGTATAAACTTACAGCACTGTCTTTGTCGGAATAACTACTCACTATCGCATAAGCGTTACAGGTTTGCCAAAACGTTGGCTACGTTAAATGGATTACCTTCTCTGTATTGGAATGGGTGTATATTAGTTATTTTTCATTCATATATTTCCAGTTCAGTTTCGTCTTGTTTTCCAAGTTAGGGTCTTTGATTACTGCCTGACAGCTTTCGCAGTCCGTAGTTTTAACCGTAGCCCTTCAGTGCCGCCCGCCGTACACTGTACGGACCTTTCATTCTTCACACGCTGCCCGATCTCGGTGCAGAGTACGACCGTGACTGCATTTAATGCTAACATAAATTAAAACATAACATTCTTCCTGGGCAGCAGTTGGAATGTGAACCTCAGATTCTTTCAAAGTCTAAGCCATTACAACATTTAGGAGTGAAGTGCAAGACTTAAGAGTAGAGTCTGAAATGGTCACATTGTACAGCCTTACAGCAGTAGTGGGAAATTTATGGATTAATCAGCAGAAGAGACCGAAATGCTGATAGAAGAAACTGCATAATGTCAGTTGAGATCTGTGCTCATTCAGGATTTTACGCAGCGTAGAAAGGTGGTTTCTTACCGACGTTTCGGGCCAGCCTATCGGTCCCATTTTCAAACCCCAGCTTCGACATGTTTTCCATTTACTCAATTATTATACCAAATACTGCACATATATAAAATTTATAAAATTTACACATTAAAACATTAAAACGCTCCGACATGCTGCCACAATACCCAACTGGTACAGCGAAATTAATGTGACTTTTTATAGTGTGACTTTAGCAAGGACAATATGGCTCCCTGATGATGGTCCTAGGACCGAAACATGTCGGAGCGTTTTAATGTTTTAATGTTTAAATTTTATATATGTGCAGTAGTTGGTATAATAATTGAGTAACTCGACAACATGCACGGCGTAACAACGAAAATAGGTTTTCCCTTGTTCAACCCAAGTCCCTTTCATGGAGTTTTTTTAACCTCCCCAGAGGATACTTCAGTGAAGACGTTCTGGCAAGTCCTCACTTCTACTGGACTGTTTGAGCCTTGAAGATGGGACTGATAGGTCGGGCCGAAACGTCGGCACCGAACTACCATTCTACGCCGCACAAAATCCCCAAAGAGTGCAGATTTCACTTACATCGCGGCGGAATCCTGGAATCATTCTTAGTGTCACTTAGTTTCACTTGTCCGCCAAGATTGTCATGGAAGTCCCGGAGACCGTTTGAAGCCGTCGACTGACCAGCTGTGACTCGCATTGACTTGACCGTTCTTCTGAAATTTAGAGCCATTCCGTGGCTCAAGCGGTTAGCTGCTGGCCTCTCACCGTACAGACCCGGTTTCACTACCGAGCCAGTCCTATGGTATTTGTGGTGGGCAGAGTGGCATTTGGACAAGTTTCTCTCCCACTCGTTCAATTTTCCTTTTTCACTGTTATTCCGTCACTGCTTCATACTAGTAATTCATTTCCCAACCACCGACGCTGTACAACAGCAGTAATTGACAGCGTTATTACATAATACATTTTTGTCTCTGTCTTCACAGTTATACTTAAGTTTTGAAATGTAAGGCTTGACTACTGTCAGCAGGACAGCACACCCTCTCGGGATGTTACATTGTGGAAAATACTAAAGGGTATTGGTTTCTTGTAGCATGTGTAGAAAAGATAAAGATGTGCCCTTGCTTTTTGAGCACCAGTCCACGAACTGACGGTAGGAGAGTGCGGAAGCGAGTGGACAGCTTCACGCCCCGGCCACTGTGCCACTTTATAGAGAATGGTGGGCCACAGAACCGGTCTGGATATTTTAGAGACAATAATCTTGTCTCTGCTCTGAATCAAAATCCCGATTATTTTACTTTCCTTACCCGAGCGTGATGACATACTGACTGAACATTCCAGGTTTTCGTACATAACAGGCACTATACACACGCGTGCATTCTGCCTGCCGTGCTCAGCCCATTTTGAGTAAGGAAAGAACCGGAAAAATATGCTTGTACACGATGAAATAGTAGCTTGGTGCTTTTGACAAGATTCAAAATTATAACCAATTTTCCCTTCCACAGAGCACGGAATTTCTTGGGCCGAAAAATTATAGACCTAGGTTTGTCACATAGCGGCTCGCGCACAACTCTGGTCCTATTCTCTGAAGTTGCTTCTTAAAAGTAATGTGCAGGTATTTTACAGTCACATAAGGCTGACCATTAATTGCACATTACAAGGTTGTATAAAGAAAGGAAACTCGTTGAATAACAATCTAACATATTATAGTTGGATGAACAAACAGAAGAAAGTGTCATACAAGGAAAAAAATATTTTATTTCGTTAATAAATTAGTGATTTTCTCAAAAAGCAATAGTTCCTTGTGTCGTTAAGAGAAAGCGCTGGCTCTTCTCACCGGCAGTGTGCAGTGTTGCTACCGGACGTTGCACTTGATAAATAAAGACATGTCTGCTGCATCAGTTGCCCCTGAAAGTATAGTTTCTAAAGCTCGGTTACCTGGCAACCAATGTTATAGACTCTTCTAGGTAATTAGATACTTACTTTTGTTTATTGCTTGTTCAAAGTTTGTAGTTCTATAGTTTTATAGTTGGGTGTTCTCCAGAACCGTAGCTCAGTTCTTACAGATCCCTGCAAGCCACATTGTACATACGACTCCTTCAATTCCACTTTGTGTTTGAATTCAATCTAAACAGCAACTTGAACTCAGAAATGCCGTAATCATTGGCAGCTTTGAAACTACGGACGTAAATTGCGGAGCGCGACTCTTAGCTTCACCATATCCGTCTGTTCGTCCGGCCGTCCGTTCGCATGGAAAAACTCGGCTCCCACTGGACGGATTTTCATAAAATTTGATATTCGAATATTTTGCGAAAATCTCTTGTTAAAATTCGAAGTTCATTAAAATCTGACAAGAATAACGGGTACTTTACATAAAGACCATTGTCAATTACTCAATTATTATACCTAGGACCGAAACATGTCGGAGCGTTTTAATGTTTTAATGTGTAAATTTTATAAATTTTATATGTGCAGTAGTTGGTATAATAATTGATTAGCTCGACAACATGCACGGTGTAACAACGAAAATGCCATTGTCAATCTTTGGTCACATCTTGTTCAGTTCTTCTTAGAATAATAAATGTTGCAGACAAAGTTGTACAGAAAATCAAAACACACATTTTATGTTCAATAACGTTTCTTCGAAAATCGCGCCGTTTATGAGACAATGTGGAAAAATATTGTAGAGCGGGGCAGACCATAGACGTCGTTATGGCCCATGAACATTGCATGCTGGGTAACTAAGGCTACAAATATGCAATCAGATTATGTAACAATTTTTGCTTTTACACGAGAACAATGGTTGCACGAACGCGCCTCAATGTCACGTTGTATGTACATTGTCTGTCTGTCTGTCTTTTTATTTGATTCTGCTGCTACAAAGACTAGAATCTAGAATAACCCAGTAGACACTGACAAGGTTACTGGCTGGACAACTGGATTTCGATTCCTGGTAGAGACGCTGCTTTTTCTCTTTGCCTCTGCATCAGGTCTGAACTTGGAGCCCACCAGGGTTAAAGCGAGCAGAACATAAAGCTGACCTGTCTTCTACGTGTACAAGAATGTGTGAAACATACTTCCACTACTTTGTAAACCTTCTTGCTCTAGGGTCTAGGCGGAGGGGGGGGGGCGGCGGTGTGTATGGGCCTGATTAAGTCTCTGTTTAATTGTGGCCTCAAGTAGGCCTTTTATCCGTCCCCCAGAAGACAGCTGAATGTGTATGGAGCGCACATTGAAATGAGGATTAGCAGTGGGAACACCGAAGCTCGCCCTAGTAGGTTTCCATGTGTACAACCCAAGCCTCTACGGTGAAACGTCCTAGGCTAACCTCCAGAGCACCCCACAACTTTGTTTCGCCTTACCTCTTAAAATAATCGATTTTGTTAATCATTTTATTCGGCCCTCGTTGTTTTCTTAAGCCTTTCGAGGTTTTCCGAATATAGAATACTTAATATTAATCGCAGCGCGTATTGTAGCTGGACTTGCAGGCAGGGGAATAGGCTGAGTGATGGAGGGGAAATCGGGTGGTCGGGGAGGCGAATTGTGTGTTGTGTTTGGACGGTCTCCGTGGCAACGGTCACTATACAAGAAACCGTTCCGTGGGCGTAGACGAAATATACAAACCGGTCAACAGGCTGGAAGTAGTTTCCTCCATGATGAAGTGTGTTAACTAATTCCATCTGGTACTTTATCATACGTTTGTATATCTGAACAGTTGCTTGTAACTCTGTGATTTACTGTATACATGATGTCTCTTTTATTGCGCTCTAATATTTTGCTGTGAGACCAAGATATCTGAACAGAACTCATAAAGTCCTTCCCTGTTGCATAGATTTCCGGTTCTACATATACATTATTATTATTATTATTATTATTATTGTTTTATCTTGTGTAGAATTATCGTGTAAGTACAGACTGTATACGTTCCTGTGCGTTCTATTTGTCACATTTGTCCTAAGAATTTTCGCACTCTCGCAAAGTGTCTAATTGTTTATTTATAAACAATATTATATAGAAAGTGTATAGGCTCAGGTATGTTTGTGATCTACCTCCGCACCGAATGTCACAGGCCACGGTATTTTTATGACCACTTCGTACCGAATTTCACAGTCCTATGTACGTTATCGACGTACCTCCGAACCCAATTTACCAGATCTACGTACATTTTCGATCTACTGCAATACCAATTTTCACAGGCCAAAGTATGTTTACGTTCTACTTTCGCACCAAATTTCACAGGCTCAGGTATTTTTATGGTCTACTTTCGCACCAAATTTCACTGGCCTAGGTATGTTTGTGTTATATATTAACATTAATTTCGCAGGCCTAGGTGTGTTTATGATCTCCCGCCTTACCAAATTTCGCAGGCCTAGGTATGTTTATGTTCTATTTTCACACCAAATTTCACAGGCCTAACTATGTTGATGGTCTAATTTCGTATCAAATTTCACAGACCTAGATATATTAATGATCTACCCTCACACAAAATATCGCGTGGCTGTGCCAAATGGTTCACTTATTACCGTAGCCTGAGAACTTAAACTAAGGAAGAGTTTTGCCAGGCCACCATGTTGTTATTTTTTATTCAATAAAATGCGGACTTCACAAAAGTCGCACATATTTCTCCACGTGTGTTACTGCAAGTAATTTCAGGAAGTACGCGTCGCTCCAGCCTCGCATATTCGAGCATCACCACATTGACATGGCCCATACAGTGTCTGAGTGCCTTATAGCAGCCTGTAACCAAATTCCATGAAAATTTTTTCAGTGATGTAAAAAGGTCCAAAAGATAGGCGCGCAGTACGGAATTCTCACGAGGCCAGTTGTTTATATTCATACATGTTTATTGTCTTGCACAGAAAGTGAATGGCGGTGAATATGACAATTAGGTCTTCAGTGACTTGAAGCCATGTAGTTTGGTGGACGGATGCAGCCGTATTTCGGAAGAACCTGCTGTTTTTATCTCCACTTCATGATAGTACCAACGTTTCGTAGCAAACTGCTGCCTCCATCTTCCGAGTAGTGGAGTGCTCTGCCCTGAACATAGACGCAACAAAGCTCTTCGAAACATAGGCAGGCATTGCGTGACGTCAGATGAACTAAGACAGTAATATAGGGCTGTTGTTTCAAAATTCATATAACGGATATCGGTTTTTCTAAACGAAGTTTTAACATATGCTGGTTTATCTTGTATGCATTGGTTGTCAGATAGCTTAATTCTTTGCTTGGCATGAAGGTAATATAAAACGAACTAAAAGTCCTAGTTACGTGTAACGCCAGTATCTCTTCAATATAAGTCTTCTGGGTGTTACTCTCTGCATATTGAGTGTTTCCGACGTTTCGGAAAAGCGTAGTACCTCATCTTCAGAGTCGAGCAGTCCTAGTAGGGACTGTGATTGTAGCGCTCCACTTGAATCTTATTTATTTTATTTATTTACTGCAATTGGGTTGTCACCCGGTGGCAGTGGTTATTTTACATGTAAACAAAACATGAAATTGGTTACTACTAGATTTAAGTCGGGAGGGCTACATGAGAAGCATGTAG
>Ga0123354_10005294_pt1 | contig 18708 bp, 7 predicted proteins | sample TergutLab28metaG_2_FD_97872 | JGI IMG/M metagenome (GOLD analysis project Ga0123354, IMG submission 97872) | Labiotermes labralis P4 segment gut microbial communities from Petit-Saut dam, French Guiana - Lab288 P4 | ecosystem: Host-associated > Arthropoda: Insects > Digestive system > Gut ...
CAATTGAGGAGCTACTTGAATGGAAAAAGTAGCGGCTCCAGGTCTAGAAAACAGAGATTAACGGCTGTGGGGACCCGTTGCGCTGACCACGTGACACCCCTCTATCCGCAAAAGTTGGCACTAGCCTCGCCGACCGGCGGCGGCCGCTCTGTCGGTATAATTCGCGTGCGGACTAAGGCCACGGAGTTTAGTTTAGTTTAGTTGCACTTTGCATCGAGGGGTGTACAAATCCGGACAGCCGGGTCGCCCGCGCGGCCAAATTTTGTACTGTGCCGCGTACTATTTGTGGGCTGTGAGTGTAGACTGTACTTCATTTCCCCTTCTGGCGCCTAAGATTTTGAGGTGGCTCCGAGATTTTTAGAAAATTTTTCTACTCTTGCTGTACATAGGTTTGCGAAGCAACTTACAGTAGTTGCAGTATATTTTAGTTGCTTCGGTTGGACAACCCTTCAAGTTTCGTGAGACAATTATTCTTGGAAAATTCGGTGATCTGACATATTCTTATTGGGTTTTACCCCCGATATCTGTAATATTTGTGATTGGTATAGCGGCTTTAATATATCTCACGAGTAATGTTGAGACCTTTTTGGTTCAAGAATCTTCGGTTGCGTTACCTTAAAAAGGTACTAAAGGTAAGACTCGTCACTTTCCAGCTTCCTTAATGATGTAATGCGAAGTACTCTGGTCAAGCCAAACCCGGGAGTGTGGTCGAGCAAGCCATCTTATTGGCATATAGCCTTAAAGCATATGTTTTACAAACGAGGAGGCTCTAGAGACCTTCGGCCTTCGTGGATGTTACACGGCGTCATTTGCCAGTTATGTAAGAGACTTTTCACAACATCCACGAATATCGAAGACCTCAAATACACCGCAGCGAGAGCCTAAAATCTAGAAGGGGAGAATCTTGAACTTATACGCACCCAACTGTGACTTAATTACTTTAATTGAAGGATGTAAATGGATGTGGTTATTTGTTTAAAAAATGAACATGACTCGTAAAGGACCAGGTTTTAATAATATTAAAGTTAACTGACTTACGTATTTTTAATGATAATTTTAGGCCGAGATAAAAAAAAAAGACTAATAGAACCCTGAAGTTGTACGAGAAGTTTTAGAAACGCAAATATTGGACGTAACTACTACCGTCTCTTCAATCATGTAATGCTGTTTCTTCTAAACCCTTCGCAAAATATGTGATGACGTAATCGTATTTGGCAAACATTAGAACTTAAAGAAACAAACTAGAAAACGAGTTAATTGTGTGATTGTATTTTCGTTAGCATTAACGCTATTCACGTTACAGACTGAAATTATATAAAACGCAGTCCACAAAAGACAGTTATGGTCGATGTACTTGGCTGTGTGGATCAGACAAAACGCTTCTCAGGATGTAGCTATGTAGTACCAACACAAAAGGAAGTTCCTAGCTTTCCTGCCACCGCAGTTTTGCAACATCCACTCCACCCCCACTGCCCGAAAGTTTAGAAACGGATCCCATGTTTGTTCTGCATAAACCTGGGATCGCCACGCTGGTTGCAAACCGCACGGAGAGAGCAGCAGATTTGCATCCGTGGAAAACCGTCTTAAGCCACAGCACACAGTTTCGTGGTATTGAAGTTAAGTGAAAAAGAAACAGTACCGAACAGAGAAAGTGCACAAGCCTATTGCATGCACTTCTCATTCCATATATCTGTCATTGTTATTATTATTATTCATTAATTAACCTTTACCTTACTCTGATATTTTTTATTTGTAGCCCCATATGATGGTCGTTTATCGACCGAAGCGTGAGGCTACGTTTGATCAAAGAAAGGCAATAAGTGGTTGTTTTCGACAGAAAATAGGCGTTTTGTTTTAAATAAATGGCTTTTATTTATTTATTTATTTCAGGAACATTGCTGGTTAAGTACAGACACTTTATGCGATAAAGCTACTGCATATTCTAATCTCGAAGCTTCGAATCATCGCCATTTTTGTAACTGCTGACTTAGGAATGTTACCTCATATGCAACACGGACAAAACCTCTTCTTCGAAGCATCCGGTGCCGATATGGGGCCATCTCGGTCCCCTGTTCAGTGGGTACTAGTGACGTTATGCCTGGGGTAAGGCGGTTGGGATTGGAGTTCTACTTTCTCTCCCCCTATGTCTTCATGACCTGCACAGGGACAACTACGTCATTACCTTCATGTGTTGCTGTTTTTGTGATCTGTGTATCAAGTTTCGAGTGGTTCGATGGTTAGTGCCATCAGTCAGAAAGCCACGGCAACCTTGTTATTTGATAGTCCAAAAAATTGGAATATTGCCCTTTAAAAGTAGCTTATCTATTGTAATGCATTATTTAAGCATCTTAAAGCAAGTTGCTCTAACGCTGCTCCCGCTGAACAATTTCGCCTATCCGCCATATTTTAATACTAACTGTTAAAAAAAAAAAAAGGAAGGCATCGGAAGTCGTTCCCAAGTTTCGTGAAAACCGCTCAGCTGGTCCAAAAGTCTGATGAAATCAAGAAAAATGAGTTTGGCTGGGCATGTGGCACGTGTGGGCGAGGGGGAAGAGGATTGGTGCATACAGTGTTTTGGCGGGAAAACCTGAGTGAGAAAGAACGCTTGAGAGAGTAAATGGGAGCATAATATTAGAAGCGGACTTCCAAGAAACAGGATAGGGGCGTGGACTGGATTGATCTGGCTCATGACAGGGACAAGTGGCGCGCTTTTGTTAACGTGGTAATGAACTTTAGGGTTCCGTGAAATGCGGAGAATTTGAGTAGCTGAGGAACCGTGAACTTCTTAGGAAGGGCTCTGCTGCATGGAGTTAACTGGTTGAAAGTTCTGGGGAGCACTCATAACATGATTGAGGATAGGAAGCACACGCTACCCATAGCTAACGTTAATCAGCGTTAGACATCGAGGAAGGACAGACAATAAGCCGGACAACCACATAGGACAGCTGTAACGATAGACGCCTACGCGAGCTTTGCACCCCAAGCTAGCGCATACCCACATCACAGACCCCCCCCCCCCCACCCAAGCCACGTCTCTTAATAGTAATAATAATAATAATAATAAGTACCACAGATGATGAGATCTCACTATCGTGACATAACAGCATAAATCTTATAAAGCACTAATACTCTTTCGGAGGAAAACCTGATGATGGCCGGAGTAGGCCGAAACATGTAGTTGTTATCATCCTCTAATAAGCATCATTAGATAAAATTGTTGTGTTATTGACTAAATACCTGTACCTATTTATTTATACACACAACGGGGATGGCACATTTCAGAATTTCAGAACATGATTGATTCATAAACGGAAAGTATTTTTACAAATAAACCTTAAAAATGTGGCGCAAGAATGTATTTGAGGTTAGATATAGGACGGAACTCTGAAGTTTACTTATGACTTGACTCTAAGGAAGTTCTTGTTTTAAGATCTTTATGGCTGGAAATATGATTTTTTCCCAACAGTTAGTCTCCAATATGAACGCAAGTTTTTACTTTTTCCCAACGGTGTGGGTCAGGTCTTCTTTCTTACTGAAGACGATGCCACGTAACAGGGTGTTTTGTTCAGAGACAACTTAGTGGTCTCATCTTGAATGATCGAAGTATACATACTTTCCAATTCCTTGCTGACTATAAATCATTCATTTCGTCGTTCTACAACATGAGGTATTGACTATGGCATTAATTGAATAATGAGTCTAGCAATAAATACTACAAAACGCATTCACCATGTTGTTTATAGCGGCCAGTCTACCGGAATGCTGTATTATATGTTATTCTTGGGGTTCGTAACCTGCAGATTTGTCGTAATTAGTGACACTGAATATTATCTATTGTGGAAATGTCATCACCCCCATCTATCGAATTTGTCCTTGCGACTAGAGTGTGTGGCTTTTTTATCGTTAGTGGACGCTCTAAAACAAGCCGTAACTGAAATGGTAGAAGAAGAGTGGGGTAGAAATATATACAGCTAAAATAAATAGAACTAAAAGCAAGCCCATTGTTGCCCCAACATAAACAGTATGCAGGAAGCATGAAACAAAATCCCCTCCGCCTCTCACGTATACTGGATTGCAAGCAGGACCTTATCTAAACCGAAACTGTGCCCTGACCACCAAAACCTTGATGTAACAGCGTAGTTGCTTGGGCTTTGGAAACAAAGGGACAAAAAATGAGCAGATTATAGTATGAGAGAATGGACTGAATACGATCCGGCAGGACAGAGAGATGAAAGTTTTGAATCTCTACACATAAAAGATTACGTTCAAACCATAACGTCCTTCACTGATGCAGAAATTCCCATTGGGAAAATATCTTCCCTTTTCCGTAAATTCCATTTCATAAGGAGAAAGTGCAATATATATATATACCTCTGTAATAGCTGTTCTGGACAACGATAAATTCAATTCTTTTATTCCGACGACAGGGAAATGTGAGGTACAGCTTTCAAATTAGAACAGTTATTGGTATTAACCAGTATATTGAAATATGAAGTATGAAACCAGTCTTAACGTACCTCACGGAATATTAACATAAAATTACTATATTAACAAATAATAAAGTATTCTCATAATAAAATCAACTAGATGCACTAATTTCTCATATTTATTTTTGGAATAAAACTGTACATGTTTCGGACAGTTCCTCTGTCCATCATCAGAAGCTTTTCACTGTACACACAGCAATGGTATATGTCATACAGGTTTGCTGACAGCTTGCTCGCAAACCTGTATGACATATACCATTGCTGTGTGTACAGTGAAAAACTCCTGATGATGGACAGAGGAACTGTCCGAAACATGTAGAGTTTTATTCCAAAAATAAGTTTGAGAAATTAGAATTTATCAGATACACGGTCACCTGAACGTCAAAGAAGAATAAAGTACACTGAACTGTTTTAACCCTGTAGTCCATCTAAATAAATTTAAAACTCTGCATCTTCCCTCGCAGTAAACACTGATTCTGTACTAACAAGACAGGCAATGCACTTGTCAACCTAATATTGAGTAACTTTCCCTTACTCCTCGTTGTCGTGCAAAAGCAAGAAGTATTACATATTCTGAGTGTGTGTCGGTACCTTTAGTTATCCAGCATGCAAAGCGCATGTGACGTATTATATTATCATCTGCGACCTGTCTGGATGTATCTTATTTTTCCACTTTGTCCCGTAATTGTGGAACACGGAATGTGTGTTTTGATTTTCTATAAAACGTGTTTCTGAAACATTTCCCATTCGCTGAATAATTAAACAAGATATAGTAAATTTACATAGGTCTTCATGTTAAGTACACGTTGTTCTTGTCACTTTTTGAGGAAACTTCATTTTTCTCCAAAGATTTTCGAAAAATACCCAAATATCAAATTTCATGAAAATCCGTCCAGTGAGTGCTGTGTTATGCATGCGGACGGACAGAAGGAGAGTCTACAGACAGACATGACTAAGCTAAAAGTCGCTTTGCCCAGTTTTGCGAACGCGTCTGAAAACCAGTGAGCAGTTTGGGAAATTAATTCCCATTCATCTTCAGAATCATACGAAACCATTTCGTACATGGTGTGACCAAAATTCGGAAATACCATAAACGTTAATCGCCGATGCATTTTATGATCACTGTGCTTTGAAGAGATTAAGGAAAGCTGCAGTAAACGATGTTATAATTCACATATGTAAAGTAACAGCAGACAGGTGTTAACTTTCGCATATAATAGTGAAGCCTGGGTTTTTAAGAACATGAAAACACACTAAGAGTTGCACAAATTATGTTCGTAACGTCTTTACAGGTGGGACCGCGGTGGCACAGTGGTTAAGGTGCTGTGCTACAAATCGCTGGTTCGATCCCAGCTGGTGTCATTGGAATTTTTCATTGACATAAAATCCTTCCGATCGCACTATGGCCCTGGGATCGACCCAGCCTCTAACAGAAATGAGTACCAGGAACATTTCCTGGGGGTAAAGGCGGCCGGTGCGTAAGGCTGACAACCTTACCACCATGCTGTGCCGTTGTCACGAAATCTGGGAACCTTAACTTCCTGGAACCCTCTGGGCAACTCCAGGCCTGTAACGGGACTGCTTTAGCTTTACGTTAATGTCTTTACAGGGCATCACAAGACTAAAACACCAAATAAATAGATTACTTACATCCAAAATGAGATAAGAATTGCACTGCATAACAGTTTTGGTACATTCGATTTGGCATTGCCAGCAGATTTATTAACTTTATCTCGAAAGGCGCCATATGTTCTTTTTTCTTCTGTACGGTTTTCATTACTTATATTTAGCTAATTAACCTCGCAGACATGATTGTAGGTCTTCATGAAAAAGTGGCCCTTATACAATTTTAACAAAATCTGGATTGCTCGAAACACTTTTTATGCTCTTCAGTTCACCAATTTCTTTTCTGAGTATAATTCGTTGTCATTTTTTTTATGTGCGGACCGAGAGGCGGCCAGACAGACGGACACGTATGGCAGCTGATAGGCATGTCTTTTGCAACTTTCTATTGGAAATGCGCCAGAAATGTGTTTCAGGTATTATCACCGGAATTGCAGACTAAAATAACTGGCTGTCACACACACGTCGAATTAAAATACATCCAAAGGCAAGTACTGGAATACATCTGTTTTGGCCAAGAGTTCTGGACGCGCGCAGAAAATATGGCGGAAGGATCTGCACCCTGCCGGAGTCAGTAGCAGGCAGCTGGCTAACCATAAACCTGCGTGGTTCGTGGTGCAAAACCGAACAGGTTCTTGTGGGAGAGGTACACGGGCCAATGCTAGGCTCAGGAACTAGCTGTGTTAGACGGTTAATATTTTTCCTCTCCCTTTTACTTCTTCCTCCTCCAACGTCGTTAATGTGCCATACGGTTCTATGCACAAAATCTCCAGTGTCTTCCATATTGTCACAATTCTTACTTTTCGATAACTGAAGAATGAAAACCAACTAGATACCACTTATTATTTTATTGTACTTCTTATAGGCTTAACATGTTTCGGGCACTACTATGCCCATCATCAGGAGCTCGCGACTATAATGTTTATTACCACACTGGTCGTTTCGTTCTTGGTTTGGTGTAGGTTGGAAGTTAGGTGCGGTTAGGCCCGAGTAGTGTCCGGGCTACAGCCCGGATACTACTCCAGATACTGCTGTCTGCTTGTTAGCAAGCAGACAGCAGTATCTGTTTGACAAATGCCCGTTGCTGTACGTACAGGCTTGAACCCCTGATGATGGACGGAAAGACCGTCCGAAACATGTAGAGTGTCATTCCAAAATAAAATAAATTTGATACATTGGTGCATCTGGTTGGTTTTACTATAGAAATGATTAATCAGTAGATGCAAAATTACGGTATTCTGTGTTTTGACTCCGTGTAATCCAAATAAACGGCGTTACATATCTGAAGTGGCGTTGTGTTGATAATCGCTGCCATGGCAGTCACGGATCACTCCGTCAGTCAAAAGAATGGTCACTGTTCACCGTCTGATATAACCATTGTATTTGGTGTAGTTTGTTACACTATGCTGAACGTGCTTATAACCATGAGGTTCAACACAAGAGGTCGTAATGGACAGGAAACGGCGCCTCTTTGTTCAGAAACATAACGGTCTGCCGTTTGATATACAATCAGTTAAATGAGATGAAATTTTTCCCTACGTTAATCACAAGCAGGTAAAATTCACCGCTGCACAAAAGCAGAAAAAATACTATATGAAAAGACAACATTTTTTGCTGTTAAAGTATGTACAGATATGTGTCGCTTAACGACGGGGATACGTTCTGAGAAATGTGTCGTTAGGTGATTTCGTCGTTGTGCGAACGTGTACTTACACAAACCTAGATATTACAGTCTAGCCTATGGTATAGCCTGTTGCTGCTAGGCTACAAACCTGTACAACATGGAAATTGTAACACAATTGTATTATAATATTATATTATAATATTTTAATCTTATGGGACCACCGTCGTTTATGCGGTCCGTCGTTGACCGAAACGTCGTTATGCGGCGCATAGCTGTCCAGAGTCTGTAATATGTTTTCTTTTGGGTAATTCCCCGGTGTCACAATGCTAATAGCCGACGTTTCGGAACCCTTTATCAGTTCCATCTTCATAGGCACCTGCCTATGAAGATGGAACTGATAGAGGGTTCTGAAACGTCGGCTATTAGCATTGTGACGCCGAGAAATTACCCAAAAGAAAAAAGTATTACATACAGAACACGGCGAAAGCTTCAAATCAAGAACTGTCCAGAGTCCTTTATGTATTGACAGTAGTTACTGATGTGGAGATTGTGTTGTGCCGTTCAGTTTATGATTCTCAAACCGCTGTAAAGCACTGCAGTTGATGTTTGCTTGCCGATTATGAGTTATTTTATCTCGCATACAGAGATAAATAGAAACCATTGTCATTGCTTCATAAAGCGACACTCGACACTGTCATTCCGAAAATAACTGCGCCCAGTTTCTTTTATGCTTGTACGGCGGGGGGGGGGGTACCCATTTTTCAAAAAGTCATCTCAAAACTCTCGGCACCGGCAGGATTAAAAGGCGCAAGTTCAATAGTGAGCATCCACATATATTACACACCACGACGACCTACAGTGGGCCGGGTGGCTCAGTCGGTATAGTGACTGGCTACGGGCTGGACTGTCCGGGGATCGAATCCCCGTGGGGGGCGAGTTTTTCCGCAGCTGTCCAGACCGACCCTGGAGCCCACCCAGCCTCCTGTGCAATGGGTTCCGGGTCTTTCCCGGAGGTAAAGAGCGGTCGGGGCGTGACGCTGACCCCCACCCCCTTCTAGTGCCGTGGTCAAGAAAGAGTAGAGCTATACCTCTAGTCCACCTATGGGCCGTACGGCCTGTGCAGAGCCTCAGTGCCTGTACAAGGGTGCATTTTACCTTACCTTTACCTACGACGACCTACAGCTCGGGTTTTGTGCATCCTTTTTCACGGTATCCTAATTTGCATTGATGGAATGTGCAGGTGATAACAAAAAGCTGATACTGAAGTATCGAAATGGTAGAGTTTAATTTTATGGCCTGCTATCAAATGTCGGAGGTGTTTAGAATGTAATTGGTCCTTGTTAGGGAGACATCCGTATATTTCATTACATCACAGTAATAGTTAATAAGCACTTTGCAAATTGGAATTCATCTAAGTGATACATGAAAATTCAATTTCTAATTTACAGTAAACACACCGATTCTCTGTCACAGTGACCCCAATGTGTTACTGATTTTCAGGGATGTAATCACTGTTTAATGTGAGAATTATTCGATGTGTAATGTGTGAGAAAAAAAAACAGAGCTTGCTAATGTTATGTACATGCTAACATATTAGTCGCCATTTTGGGATAACGGGTTGAAATAAATTGCAGTAATAAACCAATATATCGGGAACAGCGTTAAAAGTGTTTTTACAGTTAATTTAATAGTCGAACGAAAGCAAAGATCGATTTATTGCATGTTATTTTTAAAGGGATTGTGATTTTAGCACTGGCTGCTGAGAGTTTGGCTGCAAGCTATGGCCGAACTCATTAATCAGCCCCTCGAAGCGGAGCTGCAGCGTGTCGTTTGGTACCACGTGAAGTTCTCTCATCAGTCACTTGCCTCGCGTTCCTCATCTGTCTTCATTTCCAGCTCATCTCTCTATCTCGCTTCGCCATAACTAACAGAACCCGAGAACTGCAAACGGTTTACTGCTTATTAATTTGCGTCTTCTAAGATATCAGAGTATTTACAGCCTTCTCTGTTACTTTGAGAGGAATTGAGGCACGCTATAAAATTCACATTTATTTGGAAAATACGGGCTGCTTTTGTTGAATTACGATTTTAATTTATATCCCCTTAGCAAGTAATATCATTTACCCAAATCTGGTAGCGTAACCCTAAAGTTTGACGCCTGTAATAACGTAATTCCTCCCTGGCAACGATCCAGATTCCGCGTCGCATCCTCACAATCTATTCCGTATTGTCATGTGTAATTCCATCTATTCGATTATCAAGGTGGCCACCTTTCACAGGTTTACCCCAACAAATTCTGTATACGTACTTTGTTTTCACCATCTGACTTAAATGTCCGTCCTACGTCAGCCACCTCGACTGAAATTCGACCGTCAACTTCCTGCTGCCTCTCCTAATAGCTCTGCAGAAATCAGTTTACGTTCTCTTGCGAAACTAAGGGATGACTTGTTATGTACACGCAAAACAAGTGGTCAGCTTCGTAGGTCTAACTCGTTTATTTTATAGCTAACAGTACAACGGTTTTTGGACAGAATCATTGCCAGCAAGTTCTCTTAATTTCATAATAAAAGGAAGGATAAATTTTAAAAATATCTGATAGGGGGTTAAGCATGTCAGCACAAAGGATTACATTTCAGTCACTTGTTACATTGCGTTGGTATCGCTGTCTGGATGTTCTGGGTTAAGTTACGATTTGGACACCGTTCAGTCTGGCTGTCATCGTTTTCTTCTGTCTCTTTGCGCAAATGGTGGGGATAATACCTCATGATAGGCCACGACCACTTCCTTCTACGTGGTTTCCAATTCAGTCACTGGAATCCTAATATTTTACCCTGTTATTATAAAGTTAAATAATATTAATTCCGTGTTGTCTCCTAAACGGAATCCCGTATTGCTACAATTATTTCACAATTAAAATCCATACGCCATCATTTAGTGTCATATTTTAACTTAGGCGTCAGAGTTTCGCACACATTTCTGCCAACAGGAAGACACAGACGAATATTCTAATTTGACGTTCAGGTGACCTTACATTGTGATAAATTCTTATAATAAAACCAAATTGATGCACTAATTTCTCAAATTTATTTTTGGAATAAAACTCTACATGTTGCGGACAGTTCCTCTGTCCACCATCAGGAGTTTTTCACTGTGCACACAGCAATGGTATATGTCATACAGGTTTGCTGACAGCTTGCGAGCAGGATCAGGACAGAACTGCAGTGTGTAAAGTGAAAAACTCCTGATGATGGACAGAGGAACTGTCCGAAACATGTAGAGTTTTATTCCAAAAATAAATTTGAGAAATTAGTTAGTGCATCTGGTTGGTTTTTATTATAAGAATATTCTAATGTAAATCGTAAATAATTAATTCATTAATATAAGCTATGTTTACAGTCAGGAAGCTTGGTCTTGTTGAGTGTGTCGCCGTACAGTTTGGTAGCTAATTGCCATAATCCTAATAAACACTGCCTTTCGAATTGTTTTTGTCAAAATTTAATGTATTCGGTAAAAGTTTACACATATTTTAATTTAATGTTATTGAATTTGATGTTCTACTCTGTCGCCCTTCGATCCAGAAGGTATCACCTTCGAGCCCGGTCTGTTGCCTTACCTCTGGTGCAGGGAAAATTGTGTGATGCGTGATGTCAGGCCTCCGCCGCTATGCAGATGGGCTGTGCTCTCTTGTGTGATATTACGCAGCGTAGAGTGGTAATCCCGTACCGACGTTTCGGGACAACCTATCGGTTCCATCTTAAGGGTCAATGAAATCAAAAAGAAAGGATTCTTTGCTTTCTTAACCTTTTAATTTGGGGCCGATAGGTTTTTCCCGAAACTCGGTAAGTAATTACCACTCTACGCTTCGTAATATCCCAACTGTGGGTAGGTCTCAAAACTGTGTGAGTTTAATATATATCGCACGTTGTATTATATAATGTTGCGACAATAAAGGCTATTATTCCCACCATGTGACGCAAGATGTCCTATTGCTAACCTTGTCATAAATGTAATTTTGTGTGCGTTCACCTTTTGAAGTTGGGTAGAACCCAGAGTGATCAAACAGTGTGCCATGAATCGTAAACTATACTAGCAACTATGTTTTGTGTATCTGACAGTGCGATAATTGCAGGTAAGTCAGAGATGCAAAGCACAGACCATCGCAACGAAAATGTGATTGAGGAAGAGTGCGAAATCAAAATACCGTGGCCTGTTTTTTAAAATATCTTATACGAATATAGGCTTATCGTTATGTCACTGTTTTACTGATTACGTACAGATAATTGTGTTGACGCTAAAGGAGAGAATTTCTCACACGACACATCACCATGTCCCTTTGTATGTTCTCGTCTTCCTCCCAACGAAGTTCAAACAATTGGAAGGATTTTCACAAAACTTAGTGAATCATAACTCTAGAGGACATTGTACTTATTTGTTTTTTTTAATTCCCCCCTCCCTCTATTGTTGGTTTTCGAACGATATTTTTAAAGATCTTAGGCCGGGTAGCTCAGTCGGTATAGCGACTGACTACGGGCTGGATGGTCCGGAATCGAATCCTGGTGGGGACCAGATTTTCCGCCCGTCCAGATCGGCCCTGTGGCTCACCCAACCTCCAGTAATATGGGTACCGGGTCTTTCCCGGGGGGTAAAGTGCGGCCGGGGCGTGCTGCTGACCACTCACCCCCTTCTAGTGCCGCGGTCGTGGAAGAGTAGAGCTATACCTTTACCCACCCTCTGGGCCACACCGGGCCTGTAACGGGATTACTTTACCTTTACCTTTTTATTTGTTGAAGATCACGATCTTCGAAAAGCTGTGCATTTATTTTTCAGTTCGGTGACGGTAACTGTTGTGCGATTTATTGTCCGGAGAGACAGCAAAGACGTACCTACCAATTTTGAGTAAGCCATGGCTTCCCGACACACAAGGCACTGACTTAACTTGTGACGCGCAGCTTTCAGCGTCATAAATCGCTCGAATTCTGGCCTAGAATTGCGAGTGGTAAATTGAAACATCGTCAACTCTTCAACAATACCGAGGTGCTGATAAATCCTTAGCCCGACCGGGAAGAAAACGAACTCGGAAGCATGTGAGGGACGCGCATTATTTCAACAACATCGAGACGCGAGCTGTCATCGAGTTTTTTTTTCCAGCAAGGCAAGGCGCCGAAGAAAATTCACGCCATTCTGACAGAAATATTATCTTGTTTCCTTCCTGGTCGGGCTAAGGACTTATCAGCACCCCTGTAAATATTGATAGACACCAAATCTTACATCATTTGTACGAAAAATCGAGAATCAAATACTGTTCGCCATGACGCAGTGTTATTGTGGCAATAATCAAATCGGATTTCTCTTCTATTATTAGATAAAAATATTGACAAGTTAGTAGTTACTGCACGTTACTTCGTTCTTTTCTGTATTGTGAGACTGGGGCGTGGTAGTGTGTCGGTAGGAGGGTTGGGGTTGGAGGGTTCCTTGAGGTCGATCAGGAGGAAACAGGGACGTTAGGCAGATCGCAGAAGAAATATTGGCGTTGAAGAGAACTCTCCGAGTTGCAGAAGCCGTCTATAAATAGCATCTTTCTCTTTCTTTTACCGATAATCTGATAACGATGTGAATTATGGTGAAAGTGGGGTTGGAACTGCCGACGGCTTTTAATTATTGTAAGTAACTGGGATCGACTCCAGAACGGAGCTCAGCCATGTTTATTCGACTAATGTTTGGGGGACGTCAACCATCTAGGTCTATTAGACATTCTGAGGACCGTGCATCGTGATATATTCTTATAATAAAACCAAAGAAAATCACTAATTTCTCACATTTATTTTTGGAATAGGATTCCACATGTTTCGGATAGTATCTTTGTCCGTCATCAGGAGTACACACAGCAATACATACAGGTTATTTTGACTGCTTGATAGCAAGCATAACCTGTACGTACTGCTGTGTATACAGTGCTAGACTCCTGATGATTGACAGAGAAACTGTCCGAAGCATGTAGATTCCTATTCCAAAAATAAATTTGAGAAATTAGTGCATCTCGTTGGTTTTATTACAAGAACATCTAGGTCTAGTTGTGCATTCCTTGTGTTCCATTCATTTTAAGGTCTTCAGTGTCAATCAGTCCCCCTTCGTATATAGATCAGGCGTGTTAAAAGACACCTCATCACATTAAAACATAAAATAAATACAAGCTTAGGGTTTCCTTAATCACTTCGCCATGAAGATGTGACTTTGGTGCATTAGTTACCTCTGGGAGGGGGTGTGAGCGGCCCAGCTTCTGTTGTATGGCGGATGAAAATTCCGTGGGCGACTATGGAATTAACTGTCCTTTGCCAGAGATCGAATCTTGGTGCGCGGCTTATAATATTACTGGTAAAACCAACTACAAGTATTTAATAGGCCGGTGGAAAATTTTTAAATGTGTCTTTGATAATTATTCAAGAAATGTTATTATTTCTGTAAAAAGATCGTTATGCTGTTCAAGACGGACTATTTTATTCATTAGTTCTTGAAATACAAACACAACTGGATGCACAACGTTAAGTTGAAATGCCTTGTGTTGAATGCACCTACCCACATTTTCATTTGGCAGCTCTAAACCTCCTCAGTGGATCCTCTCCTAAACCAGAGTAATAAATAGACAGCCTACCAGAGGGTGTAACTCCATCGGCCATTACCGGATTCCCCTCATACGACACGAGCTGTTTCACACCCTCCCCCCACCCTACTTTCTAACATTTTGTTAATGTATTTATAGTCTGTTTCTGACCTTTACTTTATTTATGGCCTGTGTAATGTCGTTACCGCTGAGACTATGTAACGTCAGACGGTAAGATTATACTGATCGCGAATTACGAAGGATGTCCTTGGAAGGGATAGTTGCTGTAACGGTCCGTGCCTTGAGAGACGGATGACAACTGTGACCAGTCTGGGCAGGCGAATGCCGAGTCCAGTTTTGAACTCGGTACCTCGCGAATACGAAGCGGAAGCGCTAACCATGCGACCATAATATTAAACTAAATCAACTGTAGTCAGAGGTACCGTGGTTCGACTTCCGGCACTGGCAAGATTTTTCTATCTTCTACAAAAAGCTCAGATTTGTTTTGGAGACCAAACTGCCTCCCCTTCAATGGGTACCACGGCTCTTTTCTCAGGGGTGAAGCAGCCGGGGCGTAAACTTGATCACTCCCCTCCATCTAAGTGTCAAGTGGGATAAGTGAAGCTTTGTCCCCACCCTTTCATACGCCCTCATGTTGTATACAGAGAAAACTTTACCTGTATTTCTATATTATCGAGCTTCCAAGTGGCCGCTTTCAAATGGTTTTCCTACCAGAATTATGCGTTACATTCTTCTGTCCGCTGAGACCTACAGTACAAGTCCACACCATCTGTTCTCAACACCACACACTTCGGTTTATGTATTATTTAAAAAAATTATCATGTCTGCAAGGGCACTAATTTTATTTTCTCTCTCTTTTTAGGTGAGTACACCATTACCACGCCTGGCGTATAATTAGTTGGCTAAAGTGATTTCATCTACCTGCGTAAGTAAACATTTTGTTCTTGAAAGAAGAGAAAAATTCGCACCTTTGGTTCTACAGCGCAATTAAGTGTAGTAGCTAACAAATTAGTTGGAGGAAGGACATCGGAATGTGTGTGGGCCGTTGTCCAAATACAGGTCCAAGCCTCTAGATGAATAAAAAGCTGACTAATAAAATTCGAGATGGGGATAAATCGATGTACCGAAGTGGTGTAATATCAGGCCTACGTGAAACGTCTTAGTTACGCCACTAACGATATGGCGCGCAGTAGTGTAAACAGTAGAACGAATATCAATACCTTTACTGGCTGTGGAGATGCGCCTGAAATTTATTGTACGTTTTCATGACTCGCTTTAAACGTACCTGACTCTGTATTTATTCTTCTGTGCCTAGTCTCTGTGCCGTCTGTGGGTTCGAATGCAGAAAACATGACCTTCCTTAATTAGATATCAGCGTTTAGGAGTCCTTGTGACACTTTTTTTAATTACTATAATGGCCTTTTAAAGCCATGCGGTTACTTGACTTAGCACCAGGCTTTACCATTGAAAAAGTCTGCATGGAGCTTTCATGGCATCTGTGTGTTCTGTATGGATCTCAAAACAAACAGAGACTTTGACTTTATACAGCATTAACAGACTGTTTTTGTACAACCGAAGTTGAGAGTGTTTACAGCTCGGTGCCCACTGAGACCTTATGCAAATCCATCTTTAAAGAGTTAGCTGTGACGTAACTGTGAATCATATTCCAATTCCTGACAGGGACAGATCGCTTACTGTGCCAGTACGTCCTGACCAGCTCTGTAGCTTATCCAGCAGGTGTTGAGGGGGGAGGGAGAAATGTAGATGATTTTAATGATTAAAGCTCAAGAAGTAACAGTCAAAGGAGAGAGCACTAAATGTATACTTGTAGGTTATAACATCACGTTTTTGTCGATCTTCACTTAACATTCAGGTGACCGTGCACCGTGATAAATTCTTATAATAAATCCAATTAGATGTACTAATTTCTCAAATTTATTTTTGGAATACAATTCTACATGTTTCGGACAGTTGCTTTGTCCATCATCAGGAGTTGATGGACAAAGCAACTGTCCGAAACATGTAGAATTGTATTCCAAAAATAAATTTGAGAAATTAGTGCATCTAGTTGGATTTATTATAAGTAGAATTCCACTTACCAGTTCACAGATGTGCAACAATGACGCAGTGAATATCCCAGTGCATGGCACATTTGTATTAAAGGTCAGTGCATAAATTTTTTAGCTTGGCGGGAGTAAGTGTATCTGCAGTAGGTTCTATCCTTCCAACAAATTTTGGCAAAGTACTGGACTCTAAACAGCTCATGTTATCTGCTTCCAGAAGAAAAATGGTTTGAGGTCAGAGGAACGAGATGGTCAAGTGATAGACCCGCCCATACCAATCCACGTCCATAGAGTTTTTCGATGTAAGAGATCTTGCCCGAATTGCAGTGTAAAAATGTAGGCGCTCCGTCTTGCAAACAGAACGTTCCTTTCTCCGTAACGGGACGGCACGATGAGTTTTTTCAACACGTCGAAGTACACTGCAACTGTCAGAGTGCATTCGGCGAAACTTTTCGTTTTGTTGAAACACAAACAGCGGGAAACTTGGGACTCACCTTTAAAATGTAGCTTCAATCACTGCCTGCGAATTGCCCCTGCCCCAAATTCTAATGTTATGTAGGTTAACGTGGCCGGGCCGATGGAGAATGGCTGCATCGCTAAACAAAATTTTGGTTGTCAATTTCTTTCATAGATCTTTGCTTTTGAGTGTCACAGCAACGCGCATTGCCATCTTCGTTGTTACGGGCTGTTACACGCTGCAATAGTTACGATATTTTACTGTTTAATTTGAAACTAATTGCTGAATTTTGTGCATTGTCCTTCGGAATTTTCCTTAGCTTCAGAGGACCGGTCGTTTATCGGGGCTTTTCCCTTTACAGATAGAACCTGCCACATTGAAAATTGACAGCGCTTGTGTATGGACATATTCGTCGATGTTTCTCTGCCAGACTTCTTACGAAATTACTTTCTAACTGCAACCACAAGTTTCGATTGTGTTACAGAGCATACACTCGGCTTTCTGCATTTGAGATGCCATTTTCCACAAATTCGCTGTTGAACCCACTGGTGACAGGACATGGAAATGAAAGTGGAGCGATTTAAAACTTGTTCTTACTTCCCACCCGAATAAGTTTTTTGTTTTCATTCCTCTCCTTTTAATTTTATGGTCAGTAGAGAAAAAGGTACAGTGGTCCCGTCACAGGCCTGGTGTGGCCCAGAAGGTGGGTAGAGGTATAGCTCTACTCTTCCATGACCGCGGCACTAGAAGGAGGTGAGTGGTCAGCAGCACGACCCAGCCACACTTTACCCCCGGGAAAGACCCGGTACTCATTTTACAGGAGGCTGGGTGGGCCCCAGGGCCGGTCTGGACGGGCGGAAAATCTCGTTCCCACAGGGATTCGATTCCGGACCATCCAGCCCGTAGTCAGTCGCTATACCGACTGAGCTACCGGGCCCACAATTTTATAGGCAGTATTAATTAAAATTGCCCACATTTCGCATGATTACTCTGCATTTATGAATGCTTCGATCAGAAGATGCCAAGAAAAATATTTTATGTGCAATATTTATTTCCCGTGAAGCCCAAAAGGGAAAAATCTCGTAAGAACTTTTACACCTCATATATATTTCATAACGTGTTGAAATGTTTTATAAATAAGCTTCTCTATTGAAGGGGCCAGATTGTTACATTGTAACATTGCCAGGGCACTGGTTTGTACACAGTACGTGAATTAATTGAAAGCGATTCGTTTTCATTTGTATCATGTGCGCGTTGTTGATGGTCTTAGCGTTTCAAATTGTTACAGACGTTATTAACTTTTGTACCGTGACAAGAGTTGGTTACATTCTTGTTGTCACATGCACGGGTAGTCTGTCCTTGTCTGTCATTGCTTATTCGTCGTCACGTTTTGGATCTGGAGAGTGAGCCATTATATTTAGTTGGCAAGGGGAATTAATTGCCCTTTGCGTACCGCAGTCAGTTGATAGACTAATGTAGCGTCGCAAGTATCGCACGGTTAAAGCCGCTTCCAGGTGTTGTTGGTGTGCCACAATCGCGAACTAGGAGCCAAAGTGGACTTTCATATAGATTTTAGAGAGAATGTGTCGATGTACTTGTATCGTAGTCCATAGTTTCCTTGACAACGCAGGTAAGGTCTCGTGCCTCCCATAGCGTACGGCACCTAGTCTTCATGACAAATTTCATCAGGTCATGTGGCTGCCGTAGCACACAGTATATAGTTGCTATGGTTACTCAGGGAATGTCAGGTGGTTTCTGTGGCCTACGGTACACATTTGTCTTGACAGTTCTGTTTAAGTCTCGTGGCTCCAATAGAGTATGTAGCTGTCATTGCA
>Ga0123354_10005295_pt1 | contig 18708 bp, 8 predicted proteins | sample TergutLab28metaG_2_FD_97872 | JGI IMG/M metagenome (GOLD analysis project Ga0123354, IMG submission 97872) | Labiotermes labralis P4 segment gut microbial communities from Petit-Saut dam, French Guiana - Lab288 P4 | ecosystem: Host-associated > Arthropoda: Insects > Digestive system > Gut ...
ATGGCGTTGGCCGCATCGTGAAAGCCATTGGTGAAGTCGAAGACGAGAGCCGTCAGGACAACAATGAGGACAATGAGCTCAATGGGCATCTCACACCCTCTGAGCGTGTTTCTTCATCACATTTGCGATCATACCAACACCCAGGTTAACGGCAGGTGAACAATTCTCAGGTCTCCTTCACCCCCTTGTGGGGAGCAGGTTCCCAGAGTACGCCGTCCATTCAGGGCCAGACCGGAGGGCGATCCAGGCACGTACTCGCGGGCCTGTCCAGCCCACTGAGATCACTGTGGTATCCCTGGCCGATGACTGAGGATGTGATGAAGTATGCTGTCTTGTGGGGTTGAGCGATCCACGATCACCATATCGGGGAGGGACAGTGGGATTCATGCTCCAGAAAACTGGTTCAACGGCTGCGCAATCCGGCAGCCGCGTTTTTGCGTACCCGCATGTCACCAGTTGCTTGACGACTGAGCCCGAATCCACCGATCCACGGCTGCCGCGCGGCCCTAGATGGGCGCCCTGGCCCCATCGCCCCCGCTTAACAGACATCCAGTCTGCCTTCGCGTTGTCGCTGTGCCCATGGCACCCATCTGGGGGCGCTCGCGACGCAAGCGATCGGTGGATTCAGGCTAAGCCGTCCTGGTGTGACGAGCCAAATTCCCGGATGAATATTAACACCTGCTTGATACAATGGTAAGTACGAGGTTTCGTCACAATGATCAGTTTGGCAACGGGATTGACAACAGGGGACAGCCATGAACGGTGATCCAGTCCCCCGTCACGCGCACCCTGACGCCGACAGCCCCGATACCGGCCAAACCGACAAGACACCGGCGCCCCCTTTGAGGGCATTCGACTCTGGCGCCACGCACGCCCAACCGACCCACGCCGTACCCCCCCAGACACCGCCCGGCGCGGCACCACCGGCTGGCACGACACCCAGCACACCTGTCAGAGCCGTCCAACCCGATGCCGCACCGGTCAGTACGGTTAAGCCACCTGCTCCAGCGCCCGCTGCGGACAAACCTGGTGCCACCCCAGAGAAACCACCGGCTGTCAACGCTGTGCAGGCTGACCAGGCACCCGTTGCAGCTCAACCGCCCTACAAACCCGTCACCACAGACAAGCCGGCGGCCCAACCTGACACACCGGCCAAACCGGCATCCACGACTGCACCAGTGGACACAGCACCAACCAAGCCACCCGCCACAACACCGGCAGACAAGACACCCGCCACAACACCGCCAGCCAAGGAACCCGGCAAGCCACCCGCCACAACACCGGCAGACAAGACACCCGCCAAGCCGGACAATCCGGCCGCAACCGTCACGCCAAGCAAAGGTGCGGCTGACACCGCCGCAACGGTCGCCGACAAGCCCGCCACTGCTACCACCACAGCAGCCAAGCCAACCGAGCCACCGGCCAAACCTGCCGCCACCACGCCACCGACTGACAAGACACCAGCCAAGCCCGCCACCACGCCACCGACTGACAAGACACCCGCCCAGACACCTGCCCAGACACCCGCTGACAAAGCCCCCGCCAAACCCGCCACCACGCCACCGACTGACAAGACACCAGCGCAGGCACCCGCTGGGAAGAAACCCGCCGCCCCCACACCCGCTGACAAAGCCCCCGCCAAGCCCGCCACCACGCCACCGGCTGACAAGACACCCGCCAAACCCGCCACCACGCCTCCGACTGACAAGGCACCGGCCCAGGCACCCGCTGGGAAAACACCCGCCGCCCCCGCGGCCGCTGGGAAGACACCCGCCAAGCCCGCAGCAGGGAAACCGGCCGCCGTACCGGCTGGCAAGACACCTGCTCAACCGGCTAACCCGCCTGCGGCTGCTGCACAGGCTGCCAAGCCTGCCGCCAAGCCCCCGGCCAAGCCCGCCACAGGGGACAAGGCATCGGCTGCTCCTGCCAAGGCGCCAGAATCCGGCAAGGTACCTGGGAACACTGCTCAGACCGCCAAGGCCGTACTGGACGAGAAAATAGCCAAGAACCCGGCCGACCTGGACGCCACGGCTGAGGCGGACGACGACGCGACCGACCGGGGACCCAGCCAGGATGATGAAGAATTGGCGGAGGGCGCGCATCCTCACCAGGCTGTGGAGTCGGACATCCGGTTGATGGTGCTGGCCCGGTTCAGCGATTCTGAGGCGATCGTCCAGTTGTGGAACCGCTACTACACGGCTGTGTACATCGCGGCGCGCACAGCCGGCGCGGAGTCGTCACGGCTGACGCACCTGGTGGCTTCCGGCTTCCGGCGGCGGCTGGCCCAAGCCGAAAAACAACACATTCGCATCAGCACTTTCCTGGCGGGATGGTTCCATGACGCCGGGGCACGCGACCTGCCTCAACCGATGCACAAGGCAGTCTCCTGGGCTTTCTACTCGATGAACGAGCTGAACAGATCCATTGTCTGGCACCAGTACGTCGATGGCTGGACGCCCGATCAACTGGTCAACGACCTGACCATCGATCCTGACAGTGCGGCCGGAACCATCGATCAGGCGTACCTTCAATTCAGCGAGTACCTGACCCGCTCGGCAGAACTGCTGGACGTCACCACGGTGCCTGATGTGTCCGGTCCGGCTCAGGTGAAGGCGACTCTGATCGCCGGGTTGCTCCATTCGAGCCCCGAAATCGTGGCCGAGCAAGGTTCCCCGCTCCCCTCTGCTGTTGTCATCACGCCGCCACTTCCGTCCTCCCGGTTGAAGACGGCGGCCATGAACTCCCGTACTGCCACGCTGGCCGAGAAATCACGCGCGCGAGTGTCACTGCCGGTGAAAATCATCACCACCGGATTCGTCGCCGCGATCCTGGCCGTGGGCGGCATCTTCGCTTCCGCCGCATGGAACGGCAATCAGGCCGATTCGAGCGCGAACATGATGCCCACCACACCCACTCCCACACCCAGTTTCACGCCGACTCCGACACCCACCCCGACACCGGAAGACACCGAGACTCCAGACTCGGACACCCCGTCCCCGGACGCAGAAACGACTCCCGCGGCCCCGCCACCCTACGTTCCCCGGACCACACCCCCGGCGGTGGTCCAGCCACAACCACCCGTCCCGCCACCGGCAACAGAACCGGTCTATGTCCCGCCGTACACACCCGTTCAACCACCCGCGCCAACATACCAACCTCCTGTCGTGCTGCCGACCACGCAGGCTCCCCTACCGACACCACCCCAGCCGACCACCCCGGTCATCCCGCCGACCACACCAGCGACCACAGCCCCACCCGCCACGACCGAACCCGCATCTCCCACCACCCAATCAATCAACCCGTTGAGCGGACTCAAGACCGCCCCCGACCCCGCGCAACCGTCCACAGTGTTCTTCTTCTAAGTGGCGAATTTCCCACTCCTGACATGGGGATATGAACATGTGACAGCTGAGACCCGCGGTCAGGTCAGTACGACTGGCCGACCGAATTCAGGGATCAGTACCAGTTGTAGCCTTGTTCGTGGGACCAGGCGCCGCAGGGGGTGCCGTAGCGGCCGGCGATGTAATTCAAGCCCCAGGACATCTGGGTGACGGCGTTGGTCCTCCAGTCGGAGCCGGCGGCGGCCATCTTTGATGCAGGCAGCGATTGGGGAATCCCATAGGCGCCAGACGACGGGTTGAGAGCATTCCAGCGCCAGCCGGATTCCTGGTTCCACAAGTAGACCAGGCACCGGAACTGCGTGTCACCCCAGCCGTAGCCCTGGATCATTCCGTACGCAGTCGACTGGGCCTGGGCTGAGGACAGGCTCCCGGCCCCGGGGGATGGAGTCCCGACGTAATTGGAGCCCCCTGAAGACCCCGCGGCCGCGGCCGCCGCCGCTTGAGCTGCCGCCGCTTGGGCTGCTGCCGCTTGGGCTGCCGCCTGACGGGCTGCTTCTTCTTCGCGGGCTTGTTCGACGATCCTGGCGTTCACATCGTTCTGGACCGCCTGGGCCTGAGTCAAGAGAGATTGATTGTTGGCTAATATCTGTGAGGCGTTATCTTGGGCGGACTGTTCGGTGGCCAGCGCCGCAGCCACGGCATTTTCGGCATCCTGGGCCGAGTCCTGGGCTGACTGCGCGGCTTCGGCCTGCGCCTCGGCCGCCTGTTGGGCCTGATCGGCTGCGACCTGGGCGGCCTGAGCCGCATTCTGGTCCTTGATCAACTGCTGCTGGATCGTCCGCAACTGGTCGAGGTTGACCGCATTGGTCGTCAGTACGGTGTCGCTCCACTGGATGCGGTTGGCAAGGCTGGCTGTCGAATCCGCGTTGATCAGCATTGCGATGTTGACCAAGGGCATGTCATCTTGGGCGATCGACCGGGCGTACGCGTTGATTGCATCTTTCTGCGCATCGACCTGGGCCTGCCCCGCGGCTACTTTGTCCTGGGCGGCCTTCAGAGCCTGATCGGCTTGATACAGTTCGATGGCTTTCTGGGCCTCGTCGGCCTGAGCCTGGGCGGAGGCGGCCTGCGCGGCGACGAGGGCAGTCTGGGCGGCGACCACTTGGTCCTGCGCTGCCTGGACACTCGCGTTGGCGGCGGCCAGCGCCGCCTGGGCTGAATTCACATTCGCCTGCGCCTGGTTGGCGTTCGCATCGGCCTGCTGCTTTTCCGCATTGAGATCCTCGGCCTGAGCCGTTGTCACGACGAGGCTGAAACTGAGTACGGCGACACCGATCACCGCAGCCAGCCGCGTCATTCTTCTCTTCACCGCAAGGTTCCTCTCCGCCAACGGTCACTGTTCACCGGTCGGCAAGAATCGACGATATCTGTCCAGGGTTCTCCCGTACAGCATCCCGGTTCTCAGACGGTGTCAGCGCGCGGGAAGGCTCAAGACAGGGTTGAGGATTGCTAGTGTGTACTCATGATTCCTGCCATTGACTACACACGCTTCGACATGGACGTGAGCCCCCGCGATGATCTCTTCCGACATGTGAACGGACATTGGCTGGCCACGTCCACTGTCCCCGACGACCGGGGCTCCATCGGTTCCTTCGAAGACCTGCGCGAGGAGTCAGAAAAAGCCATCCATGACATCTGCGAGACCCTGTCGGAGCGCGCGGACCTCGAACCGGGCAGCGAGGAGGCCAAGATCGCCGGGCTCTATCGCTCCTTCATGGACGAGGCCGGGATCGAAGCGCGCGCCGGCAAGCCGCTGGAACCGCTTCTGGCAAGCATCGACGCCATCGCCAGCCTTGACGACCTGCGGGCCTGGTTCGGTTGGTGCACCCGGCATGGGATGACCACGCTGGCCGATGCGGAGGTGGAGTCCGACCCCGGCGACCCCACGCGCTACCTGTTGTTCGTTGGCCAGGACGGTTTGGGCCTGCCCGACGAGTCCTACTATCGCGAGCCCCAGCACGAGACAGTACGCCAGCAGTACCGCGAGTTCCTGGCCCGCACGCTGGCTCTGGCCGCCGGGAGGTCCACGCCGGCCGACGAGGACCGGACCGCAGCCGAGCAGGTGTGGGAGTTGGAGTACGCCATCGCGACGGCCCACTGGGACATCGTCCGCGTACGCGACATGGTGCAGATGTACAACCTGCGCGACATCACCCAGCTGGACGCGGAAGCACCCGGATTCGGCTGGCTGACTATTCTGCGCGCGGCTGAGGTCGACGACAAGGTCTTGGAGGTCGTCAACTGCCAGCCCAGTTTCTTCACCGACGTGGCCGCCCTGCTGACCCTCGACCGGCTCGACGTATGGAAGGCCTGGGCCCGCTTCCATCTGGTGTCCGACCTGTCCCCGTACCTGTCCGAAGCGTTCGTCGACTCCCGCTTCGCCTTCTACGGAACTGTGCTGACCGGCCAGAAGACTCTGCGCCCGAGGTGGAAGCGGGCGGTGTCCTTCACCGAGGCCGCCGTGGGCGAAGCTGTGGGCAAGGTCTTCGTTCAAAGCCACTATCCCGCTGAGGCCGAGCGCCGGATGACCGAACTGGTCGCCAACCTGCTGGCGTCTTACCGCGATTCCATCACGAACCTGACCTGGATGAGCGACGCGACCAAGATCGAGGCGCTGAAGAAGCTCGACACCTTCCGCACCAAGATCGGCCATCCGAAGAAGTGGCGCGACTACTCTACTTTGCGAGTGACGGACGATGTGATCGAGAACGTGCTTGCCGAGGGCGAGTTTTCCATGCAGTACGAGATCGGCAAGCTGGGCGGGCCAATCGATGTCGACGAATGGCTCATGTACCCACAAACAGTCAATGCGTACTATCACCCTCTGCGCAACGAGATCGTCTTCCCCGCCGCGATCCTCCAGCCGCCGTTCTTCAACGTGGACGCCGACGACGCGGTCAACTACGGTGGGATCGGCGCGGTTATCGGACACGAGATCGGGCACGGTTTCGACGACCAGGGCTCGACCTGCGACGGCGACGGCCGGCTGCGCGACTGGTGGACGCCCGAAGACCGCGAGGCCTTCGAGGCGGCGACCAAGGCCCTGATCGCCCAGTACGACGCCCTGGCCCCCGTGCAGGCGCCCGACATCCACGTCAACGGCGCTTTGACCATCGGGGAGAACATCGGCGACTTGGGCGGCTTGGGGATCGCCATCAAGGCCTGGAAGCTGGCCACCGGCGCCGACGTGGAGCCCATCGACGGCTACACCGGTTTGCAGCGGCTCTTCCTGTCCTGGAGCGCGACGTGGAGCTACCTGTCCCGCGAAGAACTGGTCGCACAACGGCTGGCCACCGATCCACACTCCCCGCCCGAATTCCGCTGCAACCAGGTTGTGCGCAACCTCGACGAATTCTACGAAGCGTTCTCGGTCACAGAATCCGACCAGGCTTGGTTGGCGCCCTCACAGCGCGTCACCATCTGGTAGAAGAATCACCTGACCCGCCGTGCATCACCGGGACAACCCGGTGATGCGGCACTGGTGGCTTACCTGCTCGCGCGGCTGTGGGAGGTGCGGGTGCGCCAGCGAAGTCCGAAGACCACGACACTGGCGACGACCAGCAAGAACGCCACGAGCAGCACCGGCGTACTGGTGGATGTCGTTCCACCTGTGGGAGCCCCGGTGACACCGGTAGACGAGGCGGCAGAGTTATCGCCGTTGGCCACGGGAGTGACAACGCTGGTAGCCTGATCGGTCGGAAGAGCTGCGGTGGGAGGTGTGACCTGACTGCCCGGGTTGCCGACATTGGGCTCAGTCGACGGGGAGTCCGGAGCCGGGAGGTCGACATCGGGGCCGCTGCTACTGGTGGCACCGCTGGTCGGTCCGGTGCTGCCAGGATCGGGCACCGTGAAGGTGTACGACGCGTTGCTGCCGGAGGCCGCAGTCAGGACGATCTCATGAGACCCGCCGTCGAAGTCGGCTGGAGCCGTCCAGGTGAAGGTCACTGAACCCTGAGTGTCTGCCTTCTGCGCCGGCAGGTCGATGGTGGTGGAGTGGATCTGCGCACTGACCATCTCACCTGGGGCGAAACCGGTTGCTGTGAAGGTGAACTGACGATCCGCCTGTTCGACTCGCACCACTGGCGCGCCTGAGACAGGCGGCTGGATGAAGGAGATCGCCACCGGACCCGCCGACACTCGCGTGTTGGGGATCGATGCGGACACCTGAACCAGTTCGGGGACATCATCGGTCACCTTGATCGTCGCTTTTCCGTCGACGCCGGTCGCCATCTGGAGTGGCGGCACCTGGGCCTGTCCGGTGGCGGAGAACTCCACGTTCTCCCCGGCGGCCGGTGATCCACAGATGTCCATGACCTGGGCTACCACGGTCCAGGTGGACTGGCCATCGGCCAACACGTCCGTACCCGAATCAGCCGAAGACGACAAGGCCATTGTTGCAGGCCCGCGTTGTGCCATGGACACGGCCATGTGGACGACACCCGCACCGGTGACATTCGTGCCATCGACAGTGGCGTTGACCATTGCGTCCCCGCCGATCTTGTACGACCCGAGGTCCAGGCCGAGACTGATCTGCGCGGTTCCAGCGGCATCCGTGGTCACCTGTGAGGACCCGGAATTGATCACCAGCGGATCATCCACGGCCACGTCCACGACCTGACCGGGCATGGGCGCACCGGTCGCATCGACCACCAGGAATGTTGCGTTCACTGTTGTCGGGGACACCACGGGAGCTTCACCGCACGGGCCGTAGTACAGCTGGATTGTGCCATTGCTCAATGTCACCGAGATGGTCGGCGCAGGAGTCGGCTTCGCCACGAATTGGAGGGCCACCTGGGAACTGACCGTGGAATTTGCAACGGTTGCTGTCACTTGCACGGACTCAGCCACGCTATCGGTCACCGTCACCTTGGCATATCCATCCGCCGTGGTCACCGCGGACTCCACCGACAAACGAGCGCTGCCGGTGGCGGCGAACTGGACCGCACCGTTGGCCACGGGAGCGCCGCAGCCATCCATCAGTTGAGCCGACACCATCCATTCGGTGGCGCCGTCTCCGCTTGACCCCTGAGTGGCTTGAGGAGTCAGCGTCAGGGTCGGCTGCGGCTGGTCCGCCGGTTCAACCGACACAGCGGCGACCGTGGAATTCGTCACATCCGTACCCACGACCGTGGCCGTCACGGATGGGGTGGTGCTCCAGTTGTCCTGGGAGACATCCAGTCCGAGAGTCACCGTGGCAACACCGTTGGCATCGGTGGTCACCTTCGACGGTCCGGACACGATCACGAAGGGGGCGTCCGCCTTCACTTCGACAGTCTGTCCCGCCAGACGAAGTCCAGTCGTGTCAGTGACCGTGACGGTTGCCGTGACTGAATCGGGATCCAGGCGCGGCGCGTCCTGACACGCCACCGAGATCACATGGATGGTGGTCGCTGACAGGGTCACCGTCAACGAACCGGGCGTGCCCTGGATCACCAGGTCGGTCACGGTCGGCTGGGACTCATTGCCTGCGCTGTCGGTCGCGGTCACCGAAATCTTCATCGTGACAGCGGAATCCGGGGTTGGGATGACCCACACGCCGTTTTCATCGGCTGTCGTCTGCCCCACGACCACGCCCTTTGAATCCTTGACCACAATCCAGCTGAGTGCCTCAGCCGTACCGGCGATCTGTGTCTCATCCGCAGCCTTGACGACCGGAGCGGCCGGCGGTGTCAGGTCCCAGTACTTCGTGGTCGGAATTCCGCCGATCGACCACTGCGCCTGAACCGGTCCATCGGCCGCGTCTGCGGGTGTCTCCATCGACCAGGTGCCGTCCACCGAGGGCGGAACCACTTCTTGGTTGGTTGTCCCGTCAGCCCTCGAGTACGTCACCATGACCGTTGTGCCCACCGGCGTCGTACCGCTGAGTCCGGCTGCTGAAGCCTTGTCGATTGTGGGACCCTGGACGGCCGGGTTGCCGACCGTGACGAGGATCGGGCTGCCGGTGAAATCAGCGGCCTTGTCGCCCTGTGCGGTTTCACTGTACACGCTGAGGATGTACACACCCACCTGGTCAGTGGTGAAAGAAGCCTTGCCGGAGCCGCCACGGATGGGCAGCACGGTCTCAATCTGGAAGGGACATGGCGAACCATCCATGGCGTGGCACTCATAGGAGGCGTCGTAATCCGCGGGCTGGCCATTGCCGTCCAGAGCCGTGAGCAAGAGGACTGCCGTCCCGCCGGCCTCCATGCTCAGAGGAGATGGGCTGACCGAGAAGGTCGGCTCATGACCAGCGGCAGGGGCAACGAAAGCTGTGCTCGCAGTCAGGGTCCACGTGGTTCCATCCGACTTCGTACCGGTCGCGGTGATGTCCAACTGTCCCACTTCAAGGGAGGTGACCGGCACAGAAACCGTACCGTCCATGCCTGTCACGCCGACCTTCTGGCCATGACGCCAGGCGAGAGTGACCGACGCGCCCACCACTGGGACATTGTTGCTATCACGGGCGGTGAAGGTCGCCGTCTGCTGGGCCACGCCATCAGCGGCGATGCCTGAATCCTGTGTCACCGCCAACGTACTGATGGTCGGGTCGATGTCGCCGGAAGTCTGGGCGAAGGCGATGCTCACCGGTGAGGCCGGGACGAAGCCCACCGACGTCGCGGACGCGTCAACCGCTTCCCCGACGGTGTCGGTCACCGTGACTGAGGCCAGGCCGGTGGAATCGGTGGTGGCCGACGAGGAGGACAGCTTCGCGCTGCCGGTGACCGCGAAATGAACCGCGGTCTGTGCCTGGGCGATCCCGCAGGCATCGAACAACTGAGCATTCAGCGTCCAGGAGGCCAGCCCATCGGCGAGCACATCACTGCCGATCGTCGGCTGGGCGTCGAGGCGGACCTGGGCGGGAGGAAGCTCCAGCGCAGCGATGACACCGATTTCGACGGCAGCCGAACCAGCCACCGAGGAGCCTTCCACCGCAGCATTCACGTTGGCCATCGCACCACTGGTGGTTGCGGACGCCGGGTCGACGGTCAATGTCACCTGTGCCGTGCCGTTGGCGTCGGTGGTGACCGTCGCGCTACCGGAGGTGACGACCAGCGGAGAATCCACGGTCACATCGACGACCTGACGGGCGAGCGGCTGACCGGACTGGTCGGACACCAGGATGGTCGCTGTCACCGACGACGGGCTCACATCGGGGCCCTGGCTACACGGCAAGTGTCCCACTGTGATCTCGGTGTCCGACAAGGTGACTGTCACCTGATCGGGTTGGGGAATCGTGGAGTTCAAGTCGGCGGATGTCGGCTGGGACTGGTTGCCCGCCGCATCGGTCGCGGTCAGCTGGATCGTCCCTGGGACCATGTTGTCCGGCGTGGCCATCAACCACGCACCGGTCGAGTCCGCGGTGGTCTCAGCCACGACCGTGCCATCCGCATAGGTGGCCGTCACGTGACTGCCAGCTTCTGCCGTACCGGAAATCTGCGAGCCATTGGCTGCCAAGACCACCGGTGGGTCCGGTGCGGTCACATCGAGGTCGGCGAACGTGGTGTCAGACATTTGTCCATGGTCGTCCTGGGCCACCGCCGCCAAGACTCCGTCCACGGCGTCGGACGGGGTGTGAACCGACCAGGTGCCCTGGGCGTTGACGACTGCGGTGATCGAGGTCGACCTGCCACCGTTTTGTGGATAGGTCAGTGTCACTGTGGTGCCGACCTGAGCCGTGCCTGCCAACTGTGTCCCATTGGCCGTGGTGACGCTGGGGGCTGTCGGCCAGGTGGAGGAGCCTTTGACCGTGATGGTGACGTTGGTCTGGCCATAGGTCAGCACGCTGCCGTCGGAAGAATACGTGGTGGCAGTGACCTCGATCTTGTTCGGGCCCTGGGCCAGAGATACGGTCGGGGCGCAGGACCATTTGCCCTGGCTATTCGTCGTCGCCTGGCAGATAGGAGCCCACGGGTCCTCGAAGTAAACTCCGACGGGCTGGTTCGCCACAGCGGCGCCTTTGGAAGTGGTGACCATGCCGGAGAAACCGGGTTGCGTGGTGGCGACAATCGAACCATCCACCGGAATGACGGTCACAGTCCACGTCGCTGAGGTGGCAGCCTGATTGATGGTGACCACGCCGAACCGGGCCAGGCTGGTCTTCGGGTCCGTCGCCATGACACACATCTGTTGGGTCTGGGCGGTGCTCGCCGCATTCGGCCCCACGGTGACGGACACGTCAGCCGGTCCGGTGCCCGAGGTGGGATTGGCGCTGGCAGTACTCGAGGGTTGCGGGTCGGAACACGAGCCGAAGCCGCGGACCACCCAACTCTCATTGGACAATGCCGGGACATGGGCGACCACTGTGCCACCCTGGGCCGGAGCACTGACGGTGCCGAAGTCGTCCGGTGCGTCGTTGACAGGCACACAGGCGTTGTACTCAGGGTCCCACACCGTGGTCACAGCCGGGCATGTCACAACCGAAGACTCGGTGTACAACCCGGTCGCAGCGGCGTACTTGTCGAAGATCGCGACCTTGGACTGCACCGACGCGAAGTCAATGGTCACACCCATGATCGTTGCCGAGTCAGCGGTGAACGAGAAGGGCTGCTGCGAATCGGCCCGGTACTGTGAAGCTTTGGTGTTGGCGCAGGTGGCGTCACAGGACCGGTCGTTTTGGGCAGCCGATTCGATCATTCCGGCGATGTCGGCGTCGTCGGTGAACAAATCAGCGGAAGTGAGGCTCTGGCCCGTATCCAAGCGTACGTTGAGCGCATCTTGGGCGACCAGGGTGGAGCCTCCGAGTCGTCCTTCGGGCTGCAGCAGGGAGGACTGCAGCGAGAGGACATTGGAGAAGTTCGCCTCAATCTCGGCCGTCAGGTCGAAGGCGACATTCGAGGAGGGGAATTTGGTGTAATTGGGAATTCCCCCCGGACCTGGCTGGACGGCCGTGCCCGAGTCATCGGTCCACGGCACGGCATCACACGTGACCGGCCATGATGTCGGATCCGAGCCGGTCGAGCCATCCTCATTCCAGTACGTGACACCGGCCAACGCATCCTGGATGGCGCGGAATTGGCTGTTGAGCTGGTCTTGCAGCGAGGTGTCGGCCAAGCCTGACATCACGACCCGGGTCACCTGGGTGCATCCCTTGGCGCCCTGGAGATATTCGGTCGAACTGGAGAAGGTCAGCGGGTTGACGGTGTACGTCGGATCGGGCGTGGCACTCGTGGGAGGACCGGCGAGGGTTGACATCGTCGACGTCGCCAGGGTGGACACAGTGGAAGTGGCAGCTGTAGTTGTGTCTTGCCCAGGGGCGGCTTCGGCGGATGCGGCAGACGCGGGGTTGGCGGCGCCGATCAGGCTCACGACTCCGGCCACCGCGCTGGCCTTGGCGGAGGTCGGATCAGTCTGTTGGGAAGGATCGGACGCTGGTGTGGCGGTGGACGCCTTGCCGGATGGGGCAGACGAATTCGTCGATGTGGAGTCTTTCGAAGTCGGGTTGGCGGTCGCGGATAGTTGACCTGTTGGATCGGCATACGCGCTCAGCGCGACACTGCCAAAGGTCAGCCCTACTGCTGCCACTAAAGCGATCAAAGCTCCGCCCCTGCGATGCTTATGGGTTATACGAACCACCGTTGCCACCTCCCTTTATGCTCTCCCCGAGGGCAGAGCAAAGCGCCAGAATTAACAATACGGCATCAGCTTTGGCTACGCCAGACGGTGTCAACCGCTAACACGGTCATAGCGCCAAATCCTCAGGTAACTAGGCAACTTCTTAGGATTCAGGCCTGTTTTTCGGTCAAATTCCGGTCAAATTCGCCGTTTTTGTCGAGCGTGGTCATCCCAGATCTGGCCATTCTCGTACGATACGATGAGGCGTTATCACCATCACTTGAGGATCACGATGCACATGCGTGCGAGAGCCGTACGGGAATGAGCCAGCCACCAACTGACGAAACGAGTGTGTGCCCTCGTCCGTGGGCAGCAGTGTGGTCGATGCTGGTGGGATTCTTCATGTTGATGATGGATATGAGCATCGTGTCTGTCGCCAATCCTTCCATCCAGATCGGGCTGGATGCCTCCTTGACACAGACGATCTGGGTGACCAGTGCGTACCTGCTGGCCTTGGCCGTACCCCTGTTGCTCTCCGGACGCCTCGGCGACCGCTTCGGCCAGAAAACCATGTTCATGATCGGGATGGCGCTGTTCACCGTGTCGTCGGCCTGGTGCGGTTGGGCGCCCAATATCGGCACGCTGATCGCCGCGCGAGCCCTCCAGGGAGTGGGTGGGGCCTGCATGTCGCCTCAGACACAGGCAATGATCGTACGGATTTTCCCGCCGCACCGGCGCGGAGCGGCCATGGGGCTGTGGGGATCGGTGTCCGGGATCGCCATGCTCGTCGGACCCATCCTCGGCGGCTTCCTCGTACAATTCTCGGGCTGGCAAGCCATTTTCCTGATCAACATCCCGGTTGGCGTCATCGGGTTGGTGCTGGCCTGGCGTTACCTGCCGAAGCTGACGACCCGGCGGCCCCGCTTCGACTGGATCGGTGTGATCCTGTCAGGGGCAGGCATCCTGCTGATTGTCTTTGGGCTGCAAGAAGGGGTGGCGCACGATTGGGGCCGGGTCTGGGGACCGATCACGATCGTCGAGGTGATCGTCGCCGGGGTGGCGCTGGTGGCGGTGTTCATCGTCTACCAAGCCCGGGCGCGCAATCCGCTGATCCCGCTCAGACTGTACCGCGACCGCGACTTCTCGCTCGGATCCAGCACGATGTTCCTGATCGGAATGGGGATCACCGGGATGTCGCTACCGTTGTTGTACTTCATCCAGGTGGCCCGGGGGCTCCAACCGATGATGTCGGCAGTGTTCATGATGCCCTCGGCGGTGGTCGGCGGTGTCCTGGCGCCGCTGGTCGGCGGCAAGGTGGTCGGACGGGTCGGGGCCAATCGTGTGGCGCTGTTCGGGCTGACCATGATGGCCGGGGCGATGGCGTGGTACACGCTGTACCTGACTCCCACCTCGATCATCTGGCTGGCCATCCTGCCCGGAATCATCGCAGGGCTGGGCAACGCCTGTATGTGGAGTCCGGTGTCCTTGTCGGCCACCCATCACATCCGCCCGCCCGACGCCGGCGCCGCCTCGGGACTGTACAACACCGGGCGCCAGGTCGGTTCGGTCCTCGGGTCGGCCCTGATGAACACCTTGATGAACACCCGCCTGGTGGCCCACGGCATCGACCCGAGCATTGCCTCCCACCACACGACCCTGACTTCCGGGCAATCGGCCGGGTTCTCGCTGGCCATGGCCGACTCGATGTGGTTGCCCTTCGGTGTCTTCGCTGTCGGCGCCGTCCTGGCCATCTTCCTCACCGGCCAGGCTGGACGACCGATCAGTACGTCGGATGGGCCCCACGATCCACCGGACACTGCCGGTTCGGGGGATGTGCCAGCGTCCAAGCAGCAGGGCACGGCGCACTGAACCACGCGGGAATCTGCGTCCTGAGTATGGCTCGGATGAGTTCGCCCCTGGGTTAGACTTACCCCGGTGTCAGCGGCTGAGCAACTGAGTCCTGCGGGAATCCGGGGATGGGTGAGTTCGCACGGCAGTACGACCAGGAGCAACCAGGAGGAATCATGGCACAACGTACATTAGTTATACTCAAGCCCGATGCTGTCCAGCGGGGGCTGGTGGGCCGGATCGTCCAGCGGCTGGAAGATGCCGGGCTGAAGATCGTGGGGGCCCGGATGACGATGGTGGACGACGATCTGGCGAGGAAACATTACTCCGACTTGGAGGAGCGGATCGGGGCGCCCGCTTTCGAGGCGGTGGTGGATTACGTGATGTCGGGTCCGGTACTGGCCCTGGCCGTCGAAGGCTGCGAGGCGGTGGCGGTGGTCCGCAAACTCATCGGCGCCACATCCCCGCGCGACGCCAGTCCCGGAACGATCCGGGGGGATTTCTGCCATCATTCGCCCAAGCCAGACGCAGTTCCAGTACGAGCGATCTTCAACTTGGTGCACGCGTCCGGATCCGGCGAAGAGGCCGGGCAGGAACTCGCCCTGTGGTTCGATGACGCAGATCTATATCCGTACGCAACGTGCGCCGAAGGATTCACCTTCTGATCGCAGTCGGGTGGGCCGTCAACTGGTGCGGACTATCGCCCGTTCGCACAGGGTTCGCAAGGTCCTCGCGGCCGGACCATCGCTGAAGTCGTTCACGTACGTGAGGGCTTCGTCGGCCCAGCGCCTGACGTGGGCGCGGGCCTCGTCGACGACGGGATGGACGCGCAACAGGCCCAAAGCCTCGGGCAGGTCGGTGTCGGCGACCGGGCCTGCCAACAACTCCAGCAAGCGGGCATCCTGGTCGCGCTGCTGGCGGCGCACCAGCAGGGTGGCCAGGGTGGGAACCCCTTCGCGCAGATCGGTCCCAGCCTGCTTGCCAGACTCTTCACTGACAATGTCCAACAGGTCGTCGGCAAGCTGGAATGCCATGCCGAGCCGCTCGCCGTACTGGGTCAGCGCCTCGACCTGGTCTGGGGGAAGTCCGGCGAAGGTCGCGCCGTAACGCGCCGCCGCAGCGATCAGGGCGGCTGTCTTGTTGGAGATGACGAACAGGTGATGGGTGAGGTCGTCGACGCCGGGTTCCGGGCCCTTCATCTCTGCGATCTGGCCCTGGACCAGCCGGGACAGGGTTTGCGCCTGATAGGCCACGAAGTCCGTGCCCAAGCTGGCGCCCAGCAGCGAAGCCTGGGCGAGCATGAAGTCGCCCGCCATGATCGCCACGGAGTTGCCCCACTTCCGGTGAGCGGTCGGGCCGCCGCGGCGCAGGGCAGCCTCGTCCATGACATCGTCGTGGTACAGCGACGCGACATGGGTCAATTCGACGACGACCGCCGCGCTGACCAGACTCTCTTCGTTCACGCAGCCCGATTCCAGACCCAGCCCACCGGCAGCGAAGACCAGCGCCGGGCGGAACAGCTTGCCGCCGGCATCGACCAGGTAGGTCGCCACCTCTTCAACAAAGGAGTACGGCGTACGCAGCGCCTGCTTCACACGGACCCCGACACGCTCATTGTGCTCGGCGATCCATTGCTCGAATGCTTCGTCGGTCAGGGACAATGTCTCCACTTTCGCTTCTAGGTTCCGCTGGGGATGACGAATGTCGCGGCGGACTGCAGCAGATCCAGCAAAGGCCCCGGCACCAGCCCCAGGCCCAAGGTGGCGATGAAGCAGATCACCAGGACGATCCACGAAGGCACGCCAGGGGTGACCACCTCCGCCCGGTCCGGATCCTCGCTGGATTGCTGGAAGAACATGACCTGGATCAGACGGATGTAGATGTACACCGCGACCAGTGACCCGGCGATGGCCACCAGGGCGAGCCACCAGTACCCACCGCGCCAGGCGGCGGCGAAGGCGGCAAACTTGCCGATGAAACCGGCAGTCAGCGGGATCCCCGCCAAGGACAGCAGGAAGACCAGCATCGCGATCCCGATCACCGGATGACGACGGCCCACCCCCGCCCAGGCGTTGAGGCTGGTCACCTCATGGCCCTGGGAGCGTACCAGTGAGACAACCGTGAAGGCTCCGATCGTGGCGAAACCGTAGGCGACCAGGTAGAACAGGATCGATGCCACCGAACCAGCCTGTCCGGCAACCAGATTGTTGCCCAGGGTCGCGGCGCCAACCAGCGGAACCAGGACGAACCCGGCATGGGCGACGGAGGAGTACGCGAGGATGCGCTTGACGTCGGCCTGGTTGATGGCGACGATGGCGCCGACCACGATGGTCACGATGGCGACTGCCGCCAGAATCGGCTGCCAGGTCCACCTCATGCCACCCAGGGCCACGTAGAACAACCGCAGCAACCCGCCGACAGCCGCAATCTTTGTGCACACGGACATGAACGCAGTCACCGGAGTCGGCGCGCCCTGATAGACATCCGGCACCCAGGAATGGAAGGGCACGGCGCCGATCTTGAACAGCAGGCCAACGCTGATCAGTCCGAGACCACCCAAGAGCAAGGGGTCGGCTCCGACGGTGTACGTCACTCCGTGGGCGATCTGGTCGTACGAGAAAGCTCCGGCGAAGCCGAACAGCAGTGCCACGCCGAACAAGAAGATGGCCGAGGCCGCAGCCCCCAGCAGGAAGTACTTCAGCGCTGCTTCCTGGGAGACCAGGCGGCGATGGCGGGCCAGACCTGACATGACGTACAAAGGCAGGGAGAGGATTTCCAGGCCCACGAACAACACCAGCAGGTCGTTGGCGCTGACGAGCAGGGCCATTCCGGCGATGGAGAACAGGGCCAGTGGGAAGACCTCGGAATGGACCAGGCCAGCCTCGGCGGCATCCGACTCCGCCTGGGAACCGGGAATGGCGGCGGCGCTGGGCGTGAACGCCGTGGCACCGGCGTGGACCCGGCGTTCCGCGAAGCCGATCACCGACACCAGGCCGAAGCCGAACAGGATGGCCCACATGGATTGGACCGGACCGTCGACCAGGACAGTGCCCGACACGATGGACGTGGTGCTGGTCTGGACGGGATCGACCAGTCCTTGTCCGGCCGTGCCCCAGCGCCAGGCGATCACCGCGATGGCGGCGGCCAGGCCGACCACGGCCACCACGACCTGGGTGGCGAAGCGTACGGACCGGGCGACGAAAGCCTCAACCAGGATGCCGACGCAGGCCGCCCCGAGGACGATCAGGAACGGCGTGAGGAGCAGGTAGTCCAGGGTTGGAGCGGTGAATGAAAGCGGAGTCATCATCGACCTTCCTCAATGTGGGCCACCGGGTCGGTCACAGAGGCGACCGTCATGTAGTAGTCAGTTGTCGGAGCGATCTCCTCCAAGGCTGGTCGGGGCCAGAATCCCAAGATCAGGAAGGCACCGACCAGGGGAATGAGCGCCCAGCGTTCTCGCCAGTTCAGATCGGAGGTGAAACGTTCCTTGACCACATCGGTTGTTGGCCCGGTCATCATCCGCTGGTAGGCCCAGAGGATATAGACCGCAGCGAGAACCGTCCCGATCACTGCAATCCCGGCGATCACGGGGAAGCGCCCCCAGGTGCCGGCGATGGCCATGAACTCCGAAACGAACGGCGAGGTCCCCGGTAGCGCGCACGAGGCCAGACCAGCGACAAGGGTGAACCCGGCCGCCAGAGGAGCGATGTTGACCACCCCCCCGAAATCGTTCACGTTCGCCGAACCCCGTCTGACGATCAGGTATCCGACCACCAGGTACAACGCCCCGGTCGCCAAAGCGTGGTTGACCATGTAGAAGATCGAGCCGGTCAGGGCTTGGCTGGTCAGGGCGAAGATGCCCATCACCATGAAACCGAAGTGCGAGATCGACGTGTACGCGATCAGACGCATCAGGTTCTTCGAGCCG
>Ga0123354_10005298_pt1 | contig 18704 bp, 10 predicted proteins | sample TergutLab28metaG_2_FD_97872 | JGI IMG/M metagenome (GOLD analysis project Ga0123354, IMG submission 97872) | Labiotermes labralis P4 segment gut microbial communities from Petit-Saut dam, French Guiana - Lab288 P4 | ecosystem: Host-associated > Arthropoda: Insects > Digestive system > Gut ...
AATCAGTTCGCTACCCACATCCAGTGACACTGAGAGCAAAACATTAGTAAAATCTAGCAGTTCTAATCAGTATATCAGAGTACCGATTTCGATAGGACGAACAACCTCCGAAACGGCACTACAATCTTAGGATCGAAACGTGTTGGAACGATTTCAGATGTTTTAATGTAAAAAAAATTTTTATTTATGTGCATTAGTTGGTGTGCTGATTAAATAAATCAGTAAGGTAATTTGTTTGTTTGTTGTGCAGGAATTCAATAAATGCTGGTGATAAAAGTACATCCTGTAAAGATCGAAGTATTGGCCATGTGATACAACAAGATTCCACAAACCAGGTAAGTAATGTCACCAAATGATACTCTGTATTTACCGTAATGCAGAGTGTCTTGGTCAGCACTGATATGAGCAGTGCAGCTCACACAGAATGTCCTGGTGGATGCAGGATGAATGTGTGATCAGCTGCTTTACCAGTAACCTGTAAAAGAAACGCTCTATAGAAGACAACCTCTCCTTTGCAGTTATCACATTTTCTGAACAATATCTGTACAGAACATGTGCGCCTGTGCACGTTATTTGTAGGGGGACCTCATATTTTTCCCATGATAAGTTCGGAAAAAATTCTCATCTTACATTTGTGTGAATATGATGTGTGGCTTTTATCTGTGTGGCATGTAAAACTATATACAGGGTTATTCAAAATGATTGTCGGGGTACAATTGTCCAGCAGCAATTCCACACCAAATTCGGGAAACAACCACCACCTGACATTTCTATTCGAAGGTGGTATGCACAGTTTCAAAAGACAGGGTGCACGTTTATCCCGGAACTGAAGGTATGAATCAGAACCGCCATTGAAACCGTCACTGCTGACATGCTGCAGACAGTTGGGAACGAACTCGATTATCGTGTTGATGTTTGTAGAATCACAAAGGGTGCTCATATAGAGCACCTGTAAGGTATGTAACAAAAACTTTGGAGTGTTGTTCTATTAAATAAAAAAATACATATACTGCTATCTCACGTGTATTGTGTATGACAAGTTGTTAAAACACCGACAATCATTTCGAATAACCCTGTATTATAAACTTTTCAATAAATATTTTTCTAGGCTGCAGTAGATTTGGACACCAAATTGTGGAAATTATTAAATGAAGGGAAGTATTACTGAACTTTGTGGCTGGGTTCATAAAAACGGAATAACAGAATTAGATCCAGCAAAGCAACCACCCAACTAACCAATCATCCAGCTAACCAACTACCTACCTGGGGCAAACCTTTCTTGAGCAGCTTATAGTTTCTCAGATAGTTGAGAAGATCCCCATGTTTTATGGAAACAGAAGGCTAACTACTGTGAATTTTATGTTTATTGGACTGTGCATCATTGTGACTGCTGAAGAATAAAAGACCAACTTGATGTCACTATTTTATTTCACTTCTTATGTGCTCACCATGTTTCGGACATTAACCTTTTGGCGCCGGAATTATTTTTTTAAATTTTAGCACAACCTGTATATAAAATGTGAATAAATACAGGGACCAAGTACGTTAGAATTATGAAACAAACTGCATTTTGAAGAGAAAAAAACGGAGAGTATATACCATGTTTAAAATATTCGGAACTTAATATTTGTTGAATAAATATATAAAATGCAACTTTGGAGGTTAGCGGTGCGGTACGTCAACTATAGTTGACATTAGGCGTCCAAAGGTTAATATACCCATCATCAGGAGCTTGTGACTGTGCTGTTGAATTACCACATTGGTCGTTTTTTCCTTGGTTCGTTGCATGTTGGAGATTTTGTGCGGTTAGGTTTGAGTAGTATCTGTGTTGCACCAAATCTCCCAACACGCAACGAACCGAGAACAAAAACGACCAATGTGGTAATTCAACAGCATAGTCGCAAGCACCTGATGATGGATATATTAATGTCCGAAACATGTCGAGCACATAAGAAGTGAAATAAAATAGCAAGTGACATCAAGTTGGTCTTTTATGTTTCAGTTAACTGCTATGTTTACAACAGCCCACCATTTGTTGCTATCTTGAGCCTGATTAGACTCCACCCCATCAGATCCTGTTTCTTTAAGATCCAGTTTAATATTTTCCTCATGTCTAAATCCGGTTTACCATCCAAACCCTGTATACATTGTATGCCACATGCTGCACACATCTCATGTGCTTGGTTTGCGCTTCCAAACAATACCTGGTGAGGAATACAAATCACTTAGCTTCTTGCTTTGTAGTTTGCTGTGACAAATTAAGCAACACTCAACCATTTGACTGGATCTACCACAAGGGAGAATGAGTATTTACTTCAGAAGGCAGGAAAATGTCATCTGGCAACACAGCTCTCCCCCCCTCCTTCCCACGGCCGAGATAAACAGATCTTACTGTAATTGTTCCGAATACCAGCATCGCTTACACATAGCTATTGTTTAGTAAGAGAAAATATTCGACCTTAATCATTTATGTGTTTGTGTATTTGGTGTGTAGTGAAATTTTCAAAACCATACTTGCTGCTGTTTTTAGAATATGTGGTATTAAACATTGTGAAGTCTTGGTGTGATTACAGTGTAAATAATCATCACGTAATGACAGTTCTTTTGGAAGAGGGCACACACCACCCATATACAGTATAAGGCCACTGGTACATTGTGAGGTCCCCAATCCACGTCCAATAACATTACGGCACATTCCTAAGGTACATAAACACCTATCACATACGCACAACAACGATCCACATGTTCACCATGATCATATGTTCTTTACCTGTATTTTAACCAACTTTTTATAACATATATATTATAACTAACGCTCTATAAACCACGGAATCCCGTAGGTAACCACTTCATATTTTATAAGCCTGAATATGACCCCAAGGGGTTGAAACATGTAGCTTTGTTAATTGTACATAACTTAACCTTACATCATATTGTTGTGTAAGACGGACAATAAATAACATTCTTTTGGAAGAATTAGCTGAAAACTGGGACCAAACCAGCTTTGAAACATGATGTATTTCACTACATGCAATGGGAAAAGTAGATAAATTCTTTGAGTTCAGATATGTGGTTTTCATGAATGTCAGCAAAGGGAAGATCATTCTTATGGATGGAAATGAAATTATACTTGAACTGTGGAACCATACAACATTTTGAAAGTAAAGAGCACCTTGGTATAAAGTCTGTGTACTGCAGCACGGATTGCATGGACCTTGCAAGCTTGTTTTGTCTCTTGGTTATGGTTCTGACATCCTTGCAATCTGATCTTGCTTCTTCCAAGTCCATGTGTACTTATAAAGCCATTTGTATATTCATCAACAGGTTACATCACCGTTATGCCCCCTCCTTGGAAGTGCCCTAGTATCTAAATTAAAACAGAAGATTCAAGAAAAAATACAAGCTGCGGTTTGTGCGGCTGATGAAGAGAAGATGGTTAATGAAGGTGGAAGCGATGATGTAATGAACACGATCACGTGCGTAGGGATGTCACATCCGTTCAACAAAGACAGCGGTAACGCGCAGGAATTCAACGTAATGCGGAGTAAACTGCGGCAGAAATTTTATCAGTGTAAATCTTGTGCCAAAATTTTTTTCTGCAAGATAACTCTTCGTTTACACAAGAATCACTGCAGGGGGTTTCAGAAGCAGTATCATTGCAGTTCCTGCCCACTCATGTTTAAATCGAGAGCAGTGTTATTTAATCACCAACAGTTGCACTCTGCAAAGAAATCGAAACGTAGGCATAAGTGTGAAATGTGCGGACGACAGTTTATCCTGAAATCAACTTTAAAAAAACACAGGCAATCTCAAGTGTGTAAAGGTAGCAGAATGAGGCATTACAGGAAATTACCACAGCATTTTTGTGATCAGTGTGGAGAGGGTTTTCTGAATTCCAGCAACTTAGAATTGCATCAGAAACTACACAAAGTAGACGAAACCTGTTCGAGCAGCAGCGTCGGTGAAGGCGCGCGCACTGACAGCCGTAGTGCCGCAGCACGTGTTCCTAGAGCCGTTAGACGTTACCCGTGTAGTTACTGTGATGAAGCGTTCATAGATCGACGTTCGGTTTCGCTGCACGAAAAGTTGCATACTGACAAAGAGTTCGCAACTTTTGATGAGGAGAGGAAGATGATCGTGAGGAGGCATCAGCTGACAATGATGTTTCAGAGGCAGCAACAGCAACAACAGAATAACAGGAAAAGGTTCGGATGTGATGTCTGTGGTCGTTGTTACTCAATAGAACTATTATTACACATGCATACAAGATTGCATCATGCTATCTCGTGATAGAAACTGCATTGTGATTCTGTTTGGTCAGATATCACCACTGAATTACCTGTAATTCATTGGTGAAAGCAGCAGTAACGAATAAGGTTGCCTAGCCCATACTTCCATGTTAAGGATTTTATCATTTGATAGGAGGCAGTACTTATAGTGGGGTTACATGCAACACGTCTCTTGTTGGACTGCTGAAATTACATTTGGGAGATCACAAGGTGTTCGAATGGTTCTTTTTGCAGGAACCAAATTTATATAGTGACTGAATGTTTAAACATGTGCCAAGATGAGACAAATATATCAGTGTGCTCAGGGATTATGTTGTTTAATAGTGATAACATAGTGGAATAAACAAGTTACATTCAACGTAACGCCTCCTCGTGTACTTTGTATGATTTAGGATATGTTACGAATTGAGCTGTCCCTCACAATATGAACAGAAGCTGCAGTATTGTGCAGTCTTACCAGAACCACAACTATTTTGTGACAGAAATGGTTTATTTTACTGTATGACAGTTTGCTTCCGTAACATCTTCATAAGGCTAAGTTGTGGCACTGACTTGTGTGTGATTTTGGGACTGATTAGGGAAAAGAATATATTTGTACACAAAGAGGGCAAAATCAGTGGCGTATGATAAAGAAGAATAATAAGTTTGCTGTTTTCCCACTATATTATACTGTTACAACAAAGAACTATACATGCTGGTTTCATGTACACACATTTATTTCCAACTAACTGCACAATACGTAGTTTCAATGCTCCTGGGCGTGTCAGCCATTAATGGCAGGCATCTTCGGGGAGTTACATGCTGCATGTGTCCTCAACTGCTGTAGCTTTATGAAGATACCTGTGGATTATGGTCAAAATGTGTGTGCATCCAAACTGTGTATTGTGCGTATAAATCTTCAAGCTTTCACGGTGACGGAATTCAATAATATGTTTTTGGGCAGACAGCCATGTCAAGGTGTGAAAGTTCTCCAGTGTTTCGGGGACCGATTCTGTCCCCCACTTGAGGGTCCTAATGGCTTGGAAGAACCAAAACTGTTTTGATTCCTCCAAGCCATCAGCTACACACCCTGAAGATAGGGTTGGAGTCAGGCCCTGAAACATTGGAGAACTTTCGCACCTTGACACGTCTGTCTGCCCAAGAATTGAATTACATATTGTGCAGTTGTAAATAAATTTGTGTATATACGTGAGGTGGAAGGAAGATTTGCAAATATTAAAATGCTGCATTCATGTCTTTTTGTTACCTTAAGTTCCTGACCCAAGATACCCATTTCTGTAAGAATAAGATGACATGGTTGTAGTGCAGTTTGCATATTAGAGTGGGCCGTGGTTTGTTTTGGGCTTTTACTTTACCCAAGCAACCAAATTATTAGGTACCAGTAGTCAATAGCATGTGCGGGTGTAAAAACTGCTGGCATGCATTGAGTTAGGTAAAAAGGTAAAGCGGTCCCATTACAGGCCTTGAGTGGCCCAGAGGGTTCCAGGAAGTTGAGGTTCCCAGATTTCATGACAATGGCACAGGATGGTGGTAAGGTTGTCAGCCTTACGCACCGGCTGCCTTTATCCCCAGGAAATGTTCCTGGTACTCAATTCTGTTAGAGGCTGAGTCAACCCCAGGGCCATAGTGCGATCAGAAGGATTTTATGTCAATGAAAAATTCCAATGACACCAGATGGGATCGAACCGGCGACCTTCCGATTTGTAGCACAGCACCTTAACCGCTGTGCTACCACGGTCCCCGTTGAGTTAGCTAGAAGCATTTATAGTTCTTTAGAAATGGACTTAAGATGTTTCTTCACAACATAATGCACATTCAGTTTATTTTGGGGGTTACGTGCACTAGAAATAATGGGCCTTCTGGACATCTGTACAAAGCATATTTCGTTCAGTGTGGAACTGTATCTGCTGTGTGTCCTTGCATGTGACAGTGCTTTCTGGTTGTAAAATACGGGTATGTGAGTGTATGTGAAGTGGGTGATGCTCTGACTGTTACTTTTAGGAATAACATTTTTAGTAAAGCAGACAACTCCAAATTTAACATGTTACAAACGTGGTTGCATAACTTTAGGGAGGTACTGCACATGAACTGAAGTCTGATGAAGTGGAAAGGAATGAGTTTGGCAAATGGATGTTGTAGTTCGTTAAGATAATATTGAATTTCTTGTATTTGGAAATTCAGTATTATCTTAACAAACTACAACATCCATTTGCCAAACTCATTCCTTTCCACTTCATCACAGACTTAAGTTCACGTGCAGTACCTGCATTATATATATATGTATATATAATGCAGGAATAAGATGTATTGTAACTGAAGACAGGATTCTAAGAAAAAGTGTCTGATCCTAAAGGAACTAAACTACTTTGGAAATGAAAAAATCACACAAACGGAAGAGTTGTTCGATTTACCAAACCTGCTGGACATGATCAGTTTGGATAAGAGGAGTATAAACTACAATGGAAGATAATTGAATTAGATACTATGGACATATGTGATTGGTTCTGGATGGAGTCCAGATCCAAGTTTTTGTGACAGCAGTGATGAGTGTTTGGATTCCAGTGCTTGAGAGTTGGCCATGCCATGCAGTGGTGAGGGCAAGTTTGGAAGCAAGGTTTCAAGGTATATAAAAAAGTTACAGTAACACATGGGTCAGTTGTGGGCACATGTGAAGTGTGCTTTTGGGCACAGTTACCATATCTGTTGATGCACTTGTGGTTGTGGTATGTCAAAGCCTCGAAGCCTTGGGGGCAAAATGATACATCCTGTAGACACTGCCTTTGCTTAACCACCACTTTGATATATGATATCAGTTTGGAACCATAGACTTTACTGGCTTTGTTTCATTTTTGGTAACAGATGGAAGTCTGATGGTGCCAAATCAGGACTATAATGGGGGACAGGAAGGCATCTTCCAGTGCTAGTTGTTCAAGAGGTTCATTGTACTGTACTGGTACTGGAACTGTACCATATTGGTACTGTGCTGTACTGTATGGGTACTGTACTATCATTTCTGCAGTAGTGTGAATCAGGTACTGGCCTGTCTAGTGACCACTGCTATGTGATCTTGATTCATCTACAAAGCATTAGGTTTTAATTGATTCATTGCTGCTGTGTGTCTCTGGTATTCTGTTTCAAATAATAGCCACCCAAGTACTCTCTCAGATATAAATGACAGCCCCCTTATTAATACTATGACATGTTTTGGGCAGGCCATCATCAGGGATACAACTACACGAGATGATGAACATAGTAGAGGGTTAGGTAAACTTGTATTCTGTGTTAAATGCCCTGTATTCAAGTATCCTGAAATTGTACTCTTCACTCTGAATACATATACTTTACTGACCATTAGAACTTTCTGTTGTAAATCCATAGTATAATTGTAAGTACAATTTGTGTTAGAAGGTGATTACAATACTTAAAATTATGTGAGATTTGTTGTTGTCAGCGCTGCAGGGATTCTGGTGAGACTGGCTGTGTTATGTAGGTGGGTTACAAGGATGGCACCTCAGGCCAGCCTGTGCCAGTTCTACATAACACAGCCATGCCCTCACCTGTATGACTTCATTGTTGATTCGAAGGATGGAGGCAGTATATTCCTCTGGAACCTTTTTATCTACCTCCAGGGCTGCACAAATGCAAGTCTGTTGTTGATAAAGAATTATTGGTAAAGAAAGGCATATACTGTTCTTGTGTTTTATCAAATATATAGAAGTGTTTCAAAGAACTGAAGATCCTGTTTTTTAAATACTGTGCCCCCCCTCCAAATATTATACCATATACTCTGTTGCAAGGCATGTACTGTAACACAGTGAACGTGGAACTTGGGTATAGCGCATTTTTTAAACACTACACCAACTAAAGGGAAAGAAAATATGCCACATGTTAATGATGTTACGGTATACATTCAAGAGTGTATGTATTCCGCGGTGGAAAAAGAATGATTCATTCATATCCTGATCCGTATATCACTTAGCATGGGTCTCCAACTCGCGGCCACATTTGTAATATGTATATACTATTAAAATTGACCATAATTTAGGCGGTTAGGTACTACGTATTATTTGTCCATGTTCAGCCCACAACAGGTGTGACCCTATGCCATAAAATGGTTAGGTGCTCATGTTACACGGCATCTTCGTCTGCAGGGTAATGTAACTGACATTTTACAAACCCTTGTAACGAGTTTCCAGTAAGCAATAGTATCGCAGTTAGGACCGAACGTTGCTAGCAGCGCGATTGAAGTGTATGGATTAAAGCACAGATCGACTCGTGCAGACCTAATATGTGATGGTCATCACAGAGTAGTAAGTAGTTGTGGAGGTAGTCATCTCTGAGCAGAGGTGTGAGGCATGTCGGGGTTCGTGGGTGGGTATGTGTTGTGTAATGTTAGCTGTTAATAATCCGTGCTACTACGTATCCCCGTGTGCAGTAAGTGACGTGATGCAGTGGAATGCGATTATATGTAAGAAAACGGTGGGTAGTGTAGTGTTCTTTCTGTGTGCAAGTTTGTAAGTTGTAAGACAGCGAAAGCTGGTGGTTGCATGTTTATTGCCTAGTACGTGCCTAGTAACATACGCTTTGTTTCAACTTTGGAGCAACCTTGGTATGGAATGACAGAGCAAACATTCTGATAACCCGAACGTCCGTAGAGAACTGTTGCTTGAACTGTGCAAGATCCAAAAACAAGAAGAAGTTGTAGTGGGATTTTTTTGGGGGTACCGTTTGTAGCATACCTGATCCAAGTTTGGCCTGGGGTACATTATATCATATTGAAATCCTGGGGTGGGAACTCCAGTTGATAAGTTAGCGCAAGTGTACTTGTGAAGGTCGTCATTCATTGAACGGTAGTAATTTTTTGCGTTTTGGGATGGGCCTACAAATTTTTTTATTCATCGACAAACTGTGGGTGGAGGGTGTTGGAGATAATTTCAAATTGTCTTAATAGTGTGAAATCTACAAAGGGCCGAATTTTGGGGTACATTGGTCTTCATGCAATAAAAAAATGTTAATCGTAGATGGACAGTTTGTATTACCATATTTCAGCTGTGAATCTCATGTGAATTGGCTTCCAGGATATACACTTGTGTACTTGTCATGGGTGAGTTTACAAATCCTGGTGATACGTTCACGTCATTCTCATTATAATTGTTGGAACAATGTAATATGTGTTTATCATGTGAGGTACAGAAATAGATTATTACATTCCAACAAACCATTCTGTGGTGTCTTACACCTCTCAAAATCAAGCATTTTTCTAAATATTAAAAGGTTCCTACTGAAATATTTTAAAATATACCATCTGTGAAATATTAAAATCCCACTGTTTTGTAATATGCATTGTTTGTGTTTCTGTTATTGCAACATGTGTTCGTAATATCCACATTGATTTCAGATGTAATGTGTTTTATGTGTCAGTGAAACCTGCCTGTAATCGAAATGTAGGGGTCCCAAATTTTTTCCCTTTGAAGGCAGGTTCTGTTATATACAGGTATTGGATGGGTGGCAAAGCAGTGTGCTACGGTTTCATCACAGACATCACCAGCTTCCCCACAGAGTTCATTAAACACAATCTGATTTCTCTTTGCTTGTCTTTTTCGCAGAATTCAACCACATTTAGTTTTGTGTTCGGATCAAGCACTGGTATATTTATCTTGGGCCCGTGCCTCACTGCTAAGACTAGGTTGTTTTCCTTGGGTGCAATGCAAAATGGGTTAGTTACTGGCCTTTTAACGGACTGTAACATCCAGAGAAGACATCTCAACAAAATAGGGCTGACTGAAGTTTTTTGTGTAGGAAGTGCAGGACAGAGGAAGAAATCTCAGCTCACATTCTGTATGTATGAAGCTCTGATTGCACTTAAACATCATTACCCTGCCTGGGAGTAATCTAGAACTATAATTTTGTGGTGTGCCATCCCTGTTGTGTGTAGTAACTATTAGGTGGGGTAACTAGTCAATAACACAACTAATGTATGTCTAATAATGATGTTTTATTATAGATAAAAGAACTAAATGTTTCAGCCAACAGTGGCCATCATTGGGTTTTATCCGAAATTATATGCTAAAAAGAGTGTGTTCATACAATGTGCGCCATCGTGCACATTGTATGAACACACTCTTTTTAGCATATAATTTCGGATAAAACCCAATGATGGCCACTGTTGGCTGAAACATTTAGTTCTTTTATCTATAATAAAACATCATTATTAGACATACATTGTGGGCCAAGTAGCTCAGTCAGTATAGTGACTGACTACAGGCTGGACAGTCCGGGATCGAATCCCGGTGGGGACAAGATTTTCTGCCCATCCAGGCCGTCCGTGGTGCCCACCCAGCCTCCTGTAAAATGGGTACCGGATCTTTCCCGGGGTAAAGTGCGGCCGGGGCATGCTGCTGACCACTCACCCCCTTCTAGTACCGTGGTCATGGAAGAGTAGAGCTATGCCTCTACCCACCCTCTGGGCCACACCGGACCTGTAATGGGATCACTTTACCTTTACCTTTATTAGACATACATTAGTTGTGTTATTTACTGTAGTTACCCCGCCTAATAGCACTCTGGAACTTTATTTAAAGGACAGAGCTCCCATGAATCTGAATATTGTTTAAGGGAACAAATGGCCTGTTAAACAGCCTAAGAGCAGGGGGGATGAAGGGGGCTTGAACCCATTGTTTTATTTATTCATTGAAGCACTGTTTTCTTTGGAGGCCACGGCTACAACTAAATGAAAAAGTGAAATCCTTGCATGTTTTTCCATAAGTGGCATAGTTGCCCACTGACAGGTTTCATTGTGCTGTTTGGGGTGGAACTTCAAAACACTTAAGGGATGCCACTGTTTGGGGCGTGAAGGAGTGAGGTTTGGATCTCCCCCATTGTGTTTGTGCTTGTGTCTACTGTGCAGACAATAAAATTGCTCCCTACTCTTGAAGATGCTTCAGTTCGTTGTCATTAAAAACCGTTGTATTCTGGACTGGTGCTGCATGCTGTTCCATTTACTGAACATTTAAGCCCCAAAACTTTGGCAGCCTTCTGTCCAAACCCTCTTCTCCACCCTTCTGGCCTGGCTGCACTTCCTGACACTGTCTCTCACTGACAACAAACAGTGGACAGTGGAAGGGTATGGTCATGCCAGAATACAGGTTGGAAGAAAGTGGGGTAAAAAATGTGAGTGCTTTCCATTAAGTCTTATCCTTGCTTTATGTTTACCATATAGACACTCCGTTCAGTGCATGTGGTTTTGTGTGATGTTCCCTACTTTCTTCATGTATATTTTGATTTGCTGCCTGATAACAGCATTTGCTAAATCTGAAACGTGTAGCAAGCCATAACAAGACTCGCAGTGAATCTTATGTTTATCGGACTGTGCATCATTGTGATAACTGAAGAATAAAAAAACCAACTAGATGCCACTTATTATTTTATTGTACTTCTATAAGAAGTACAATAAAACATGTTTCATGTGTTACTATGCCCATCATCAGAAGCTCGCGACTATGATGTTGATTACCACATTGGCCGTTTCGTTCTGTAAAGATGGAGGTGTTAGCGTTAATGTAAATTTATGGTTCTTAGTGGTGTGTGTTCGGTGTGAAGTTGTTTGTCGCGAGCTCCTGATGAAGGGCATAGTAGTGCCAGAAACATGTTGAGCTTATAAGAAGTACAATAAAATAATGAGTGACATCTAGTTGGTTTTTTATTCTTCAGATAAGACACGCAGTGTTCATTTAACATGATATTAAGATGCATTCATGCAACCATTGTTGCAGTGAAAAAGCAATTAAGTGTTACATATTCTGAGTGTGTGTGTATATATATATATAGCCTTAGGTATTCAGCATGCAATGCACGTGTGCCATATTGTCATCTGTATCCTTGCCCTGCTGTACCTTATATTTCCACATTATCTCAGAAAGGGCATGATTGTTGACAACAAGCTATTCAAAGTAAAACATTTCTCATTCTAAGAAGAACTGAGTTAGATATGATAAAAAATTGTATATCGGTCTTCACGTAAAGTACCCATTATTGTTGTCAGATTTTTTAAAGAAAGTTGATTTGTTCAACAGATTTTCGGAAAACACTCTAGTATGAAATTTCATGATAATCCGTCCGTTGGGAGCCGAGTTGTTATGTGCGGATGGACAGACATGATGAAACTTATAGTCATTTTTCGCAGTTTTGCTGATGTGTCTAAAAACTGATATAAAAAATTTAAGTCTTAAATGACGGTTTGTGCTTCCTTTCTGCTGTTCACAAATCACATTGTGATGTCATCTATAGAGATATTACACAAGTTTGTTGGGAGTGCAAACATTGTCCTCTAAAGACAGGTTTCTGTTTTGTTCAGGTTCTCTGTAAGGTAGGTTTGTGTGTTTGTGATTATATGGGGTCCATTAAAATCTATCTGTTTTGCATTGTAATAACTGGAGAGCTACCTAAAAATTGTTGGCCAATCAAAGACAAGGAAGAGATGCTAGTGTGAACTTGTGCTGCGCAGTGTCAGACAGGTATTGACCGTAGCATATGAACAGCCAGTGTACATCGCAGTTTCTCGTTAGTATTGTGTAAGTAATTTGTTGAACAGCTGACTGTAATTTCAAGCCCCTTGTACAGCACTTAGCATAAACATTCAATTGCATTCTGTCCTGTGTCTAAATGATGTGTCTTAGGTACATACTATATTTACCTGCATATTATTATTATTATTATTATTATTATTCAGCAGGCTGTACAATGTCTCCACACCTTCCTCCGCCCATTTGACAATTATATTATCTTCCTCCTCCAGTTGCCTCTGTCTTTCCAGTCTTCTTCCATTAATCCCTTTTTTTCCCATCAGTCCTCTAATCCCTTCTGCCCAGGTAAGTTTAGGTCTTCCTCGTTTTCTTCTTCCTGGTGGGCTCCATTTCATAACTTCTTTTGGTAATCTCCCCTCTTCCATTCTCTGAACATGTCCATACCATTTTAGTTGTTTAGTCCTAATATCGTCTAAAAGAGACCTTGTTATGTTCATTTTTTGTTTAATAATAATGTTCCTAATTTTGTCCTTCCTGGAAATTTGAGCTGAGTGTCGCCAAAAGTCCTTTTCTGTGGAATTTAGTTTTGCTACCATTTTTGCTCTTAAACACCCTGTTTCTGCTGCATGTGCAATTATACTTTTAAACACCCTGTTTCTGCTGCATATGCAATTGTACTTTTAACTATTGCATGATAAATATGAGTCTTTGTTTACTAATTACTAATTGCACAAGATTATGAGGGTTTAGAGTACATGACAAAGGAGTATGAATTGTGGAGTTTAAAACTAAATTTTAAAAAACTAAATATGTCCATAGGAGATACATTGAGAGATTTACAGCTAGAAGATGGGAAGGGGGTAATAAGTCATGTAAATGAATATACCTATTTGGGGGTAAGAATAACCAAAGATGGAAATCGCGAGCCGGAAATTAATGATAGAATTTACCTGCATATAAGATGATAATATTGTAGTAATTAATCTGAAAAATGCAGTGTCGCTCTGTATTTGGACACATTGTTAAACATGTTCTCTGTATGTATTTTCTGGAAATCGGAGATTGTGGGTGTGAGTTACCTTATATTCAGCTATTCACACACTGTGCAAACTTAGAAAGAAAATGTGCAAATGTACAATGCCACATATTTTAAATAGAATAAGCAGTGGGTACTGAGAGTTCTTCCTCTTTGGTTTCTCACTGCTGTATTTGTGTAGGTTGGTGCCTGACTGAAACAGTATCATTCATTTTGTTTATCCTGCTTGTTATTTCTTGGTTTCTGTTTAATCAAAAACAGAAAGAATAGCAGCAGGAAATGGGGCATACCATGTTCATAAAAAACTATTTTCATCAACATTAATATCCTGAAACATCAAACTACAACTTTATAACACGTTAATTCACCCAATAGTAACTTGCGCCTCCGAAATGTGGGTGCTTAAAGAAAATATGACAAATAAACTGATGATTTTTCGAAAGAAAGATCATGAAGAAAATATTTGGTCCTACAAGTACAGCTGATGGCTACTGGAGGATTAAAAGTAATCATGAATTAAATGATGTATCAAAAGGACACAAAATATAATTTGGTTTATAAAAAAAACAAAGATTAAACTGGTTAGGCCATGTTGAATGCTTGGCTGAGGATAATATTGTGCAGAAGATTAAGAGATGGAAACCCATGTCTAAAAGACCAATTGGAAGACCTAAAACACGTTGGGAAGATGACGTTTTGGAAGATATAAAGAGCATAAATGTATGCAATTGGAAGAAAGTAGCACAGAATAGAGATAGTTGGAAGAAAGTGGTTGAGCAAGCCAGAATCTTATGTAGGTTGTAGCGCTTTGTAAGAAGAAGAAGAAGATTAATCCAAAAGGTGATACTTGTTTAAAAATCATTTTTGTAAAATTATTTCACAGAACATATAGTCACAGGGGCATAAGATTTTCATGCAAGTTCTAGTTGCTTATCAGTGAACATTATTTCCAGTACATTGGTGTCACAAAGACAATGTGGGTTAATTCTTTATGTATTGAGGATCTTTATCTTTAGGAGCAATTTTTATTGTTGCATGTGTGTCCAGTAATGCCAGACAGCTTATGCTGGGAAGATTAAGTGTGCAAATATGAGTGGAGGGGGAATTGGGAGAATTGTGGGGTGGGTGCCACGAGCTCTGCTATTGAGACAGAACAAGAGTTTCGCTGTAGTTGTTTTGGACAACATGCACTGTTGATTATTGTGGGATTTATAGATGTATGTAAAAGGTGTTAACTGTCATGCCACCGGACTTCTATCCTGGCCACTTCTTTACTTATGACTGTGTAATTTGAGCATGAATGTGTAATTTGAGCATGCAGTTTACATGTATGGTACGGTGTAGATGTTCAGGAAGAACTGGAACTGATGAAAGAATCATGAACATTCAAAATCATTTCAGTGTGAAGCCTGTATTTGGTTCAGAGAACTTAACGAAATACAGAAACAAAAGTAAAGTAACCTGGAAAAGTAACAATCTTATAAAGTACAAAAAGTGTGGAAGTTTCTTCTTCTTCTTGAGGCGCTACAACTTCAGAGAAGTTTTGGCCTTCTCAACGAGTGTCTTCCATTTGGTCCGGTCTCTGAACTAGTCCTTCCAATTTGTTATTTTCATCCTTGTTATGTTGCTCTTTACATCATCCTCCCATCTGTTTTTTGGTCTTCCTAGCGATCTTGTTAGTGCGGGTGACCACTCATATACTTTTTTCACCATGCTGTTATCTGGCATATGATGTATGTGTCCGAACCAAGCTAATCTTTGTTCTTTGATATAGTTTATGATGTTTTTATTACCAGTCATACTGTTTAGTTCTTCATTCGATTTAATCCGCCATGTGCCATCCTTTTCTTCAGTGGGTCCATAGATTCTTCTTAGAAACTTCCTCTCAAATACCCTTAGTTTGGTTTTTATGTTTTATTTTAGTACCCATGTTTCACAGGTATATGTTATCACTGGTCTCACCAATGTTTTATACAGTGTGGAAGTTTATCTGTAATAAAGTACAAGCAGTGTTACGGGATGTCTGTCCAGAAGTAACGGTCACTTGCAGCACAGTAATACAGAATATTTCTTGCACTTTGGAGTGACTGGATCATGAAGGCAGTCATCCTCACAGTAACAGGTCGGCTTGACTGTCCTGAGAGGATCTCTTACAAACAGCAGGAGAGAGGGGAAGCTGGCTTGCCAGCCATGTGGTCTCATCCTGAGCATAATTTTGTGTAATAAATTGTTGTGTTTGACTGAAACGTGTATCTTGTATGAATTAGATAAACACTTTGGGATGACTACTGTCAAAATACTAGCTTGTCAAGCTTTCTCCATCAATCTGTATAGGAACTTGAGATCCAAGTTGTTGAAATGTTATGAGCATAATTTTGTGTAATAAATTGTGCTTGAAACATATATCTTGTCTGATTTACTGGAATTGGCCACAGAATGTCAAGACAGGCACATTAAGAACGGTGATAGACAGGTGGGACCATGACATGGCTCGGGCAGTCTCTGGCCTGTCATTATGGAGGCCCAGTTTCAATTGCATCCCCGTTTATGTGTGATTGGTGTTGGACAAAGTGGCACTGGCACGGGTTTTCCTCTGAGTGGTTAAGTTCTATTCTGTCTGTATTGTAGCCGATCATTTGTAGTATGGATGTTTCTTAGGATTGCTGGCATCAGTTACGGATGGTTCATGGCCATGCGTCGTAAGTTAATCTGTCAGCGTATATTCAGGACCTTTGGTGATAGGTAGGAAGGGAGAGATTTAAATGAGAAAACATTAGCAGCGGACAATGGACGCTAGCAATCCAGTGCAAATTAAATCGCGTACGAGTGTGGTGTAAGTAGGAGTGCAGAGAAGTGACCGTGTCAGTTTCCTAGAAATGATCTAGTTGTTTTACTGGATATAGCACTCCATTATTTTATATCAACAATAAAATGAGTAAATAAAACAAGTAAAAAAGAAATAACCAAAACTAAATGTGATTCGGTGAACCACACCTGTTTCCCGAAAGAGGATCACCTACTGGACTAAGCACGTCGGGGCAATAAAGCTATGAAGGGCAATCGTGTAGAGTATCATTCTGCCAATTTTCCATCCATCCATCCATCCACCCAACCATCCATCCATCTGTGCATCTATCCACCCAACCATCCATCCATCCGTCCATCCACCATCTATCCATCCGCCCACCCACCCATCCATCCATCCATCTGTGCATCCATCGATCCGTCCGTCCATCCACCCATCCATCCACCCAACCATCCATCCATCTGTGCATCCATCCATCCATCCACCCAACCATCCATCCATCCGTGCATCCATCCATCCGTCCATCTGTCCATCCAACCACCCGCCCATCCACCCACCCCTCCATCCTGCATCCATCCATCCATCCGTGCATCCATCTGTCTGTCCATCCATCCATCCATCCATCCATCCATGACTGATGCTGTGTAATCTCAGCAATTTACAGTGTGATTAAATAACACTTGAAGCACACAAGTGGGTGAAACCCTGGGCATTCAGGTTCATGAAATTGGAGTCGGCTCTGATGATACAAGCACCAGGTTTCTCTGAAAGATCAGTACATGTCTGCCACACTACGTGGTGCAATATATCACACGAGAGAAATCTTAGTACAGGGTATAAAGAAAAGTATATGCAAGAAATGGTAAGTTTCAAAATTTCTTGGCATAGAGGTGGATAACCGCATACATAGGAAGAATTATATTGATCAGGAGATTCCTAAGTGGGGTACGTTACGCATTTAGGTCAATGTTCCTGTGTCAGCAGCATTAGCACTCTCCAGTCAGTTTATTTTGTCCACTTTAATCACATAACAAAAGTATGGGGTAATTTTCAAACTGTGAAATGGTATTTTATGTTCATGGGACCGTGCATCACAGTTCTATGTCAATGAATGTCCAACAAGATGCAACTGTACACAGTTTATTTTATCTGTAGACTGCTCTACATGTTTCGGGGGGTCTCTCCACCCATCATCAGAAGCACAAATAACTGTATCTACAGCATCTGGTATTGGTCAGCCGTTGTTGCTACCTGTCGCTATCGTGGAGGATAGCGACAGGTAGCAGCAACGGTTGTCTGGTACCGGATGCTGTAGATACAGTTACTTGTGCTCCTGATGATGGGTGGAGAGACCCCCCGAAACATGTAGAGCAGTCTACAGATAAAATAGACTGTGTATAGTTGCATCTTGTTGGGCATTTATTGACATAGTGAAAAGGTATTTTACTTTGTAATAGAAGATTGTTAGAATTATGATTGGCGCATATGCTACAACTGCATGTAGAAGTCCATTTTAGAGATTGAGACTTTGTATGTCTTTACCAATATGTACACGTTAATTGATCAACTTTGTTGTAAGTTACCAAGATGGTTTTCAAGCAGATACTTTGTGTTGAACACCAGGGTCACCTGGCATGCACTGTGATGCTCAAAATGCCCAATGCCAGCTAGATCATTGCAGTCTCCCACACATCACATCAGACATTTAGTTTCAGGAACAAGCACCGTCTCCACAGACCGGATGCCAACCGTTAATGTTTACAAAAAAGCACATTCTGTGTTGGCATCAAAATTTGCAATAGTTTATCACTTAGTTTCGCAAGTGTCAGGAATGAAAAGGCACAGTTTCAAGTAGCATTCAGAAGACACTTGGATACACCTTTTACCCTGTTGATGAATTTTTTATGATTCATAATACCATTGGTAAGGTTTTTATAGTATATTCATTCATGCAGTTAGTGGTCTGTCTTACGGCAGGTTCAAAGCCAGCTCTCCACACAATGCGATCTAGAGCTTCCTACGTCTTCTTCCTCGTCTTCCTGTCACTTCTA
>Ga0123354_10005299_pt1 | contig 18704 bp, 15 predicted proteins | sample TergutLab28metaG_2_FD_97872 | JGI IMG/M metagenome (GOLD analysis project Ga0123354, IMG submission 97872) | Labiotermes labralis P4 segment gut microbial communities from Petit-Saut dam, French Guiana - Lab288 P4 | ecosystem: Host-associated > Arthropoda: Insects > Digestive system > Gut ...
CAGATGGCAGGCTTCGCAGCCGGTCTCGGCCACCAGGGCCACGGCCCGATGCAGCAGCGGCGCCCAGTCCGGCAGGGGATGCCGGACCACCAGCACGGCCTGCCGGGGGCAGCGCAATGCCTCTTGCACGGTGCGGACCACGCAGACTTCCCCGCAGCCGGCGCCAGCGCAGCCGGCCACGCCGCCCTTTAGCAGCGGCCGGTCAGCAATAGGCGGCGGCTGCCTAACAGAGGCTTGCGGGGCGGCGGGCCGGCTTTGGAGCACGAACAGGGCGCCTGTCGGATCAAGCGACCATTCGATCTCCTGGGGCGTGCCGCAATGGCGCTCCAGCCGCATGCCGGTTTCGGCCAGCGCGGCCGTTTCGGCGTCGGTCAGCCATGGTCTGATCGCATCCCCGGCCTTCAGCCGCTGGACGATCCGGTGCGGCGGCGCGCGCGTAAGCCGTAGATGCCCGGTGGAACGTGCGCCGCCGGCAATGTCCCCGGCTGCTCCTGGGGCATAGAACAGATCCAGGGTATGGCTTGGACCGCCGATGGAGTGGGTATGGCAAAGGCCGCTCACCGTTGCCTCGACCATGGCCAGTACGCCGATGCCCATTGCGCATTGCTCGTGGAGCAAGCCCCTGGCCTGCCGGTAGGAAATGGCCTGCGGCGTGTATTTCGAGGCCAGCACCCTTTTGCAGGCATCAATCAGGCTGTCGCGGCGGACATCGAGTTCGGTGCGGTAGAATCCGGCAGAGGAGGTCCGAAAATCTCCGCCAATGTCGCTGGCGCGGACCGCCACCCGGCACACGGGCTTGGCCTCGGTCAGTCGGTCGAACCGGTCGAGGAGCAGGTTTTCCAGTTCCGGCGGCATCGGGGAGCTTCGGATCAGCTCCTGGATCTCGGCGCTCTTGCCGTACAGATCGTCCAGGTTGGCGATCTCCATTTGCTGAAGGATATGGTTGATTTTGTGGTATAGCTGATTGTATTGGAAAAAGAGGCTGGTGGCAGCGGCGGTCAGCACGAATCCCGGCGGGATGCGAATGGCGCCGATGGCCCCGGCTTCAGCCAGGCTGGCCATCTTTTCTCCGGTTAGGCTGGCCAGGCTCCGGTCGATCCGAACCAGGTCAAGGAGCATTTCGCCCGCGACCGGTTCCGGTGCGCCGTCCAGGATGGTCTCGATGCGTTGCCGCAGCCCGGAGAAGGCGCACTCTGGCTCGTCGTGGCGCCCATCGGCGATCTGGTTGCAATGGCGGATGATCTTGAAGGCATTGACCGTCACCAGGGTGCAGCGGCTCCGGATGAAGGACATGGATAGGGGGCGGCCGTCGCGCAGGGCGGTTTCCAGCTCGGCCATGGCCTTCAGGGCGCCGGCCTGGGTGGCCAGCAGGTCATGAAAGCTGCGGGAGCGGGCAGCGAACAGGCGCATCATCTGTTCGGGGTTTGGGAGAGGAGCGGCGATCCCAGGCCGCCCATGCTTCAGCAAGGTGAGAATCCGGTCGGGTAAGGGCATTGCGAACTGGAAAAAAAGGGGCCGCGATGGAACGAATTCCCTCGCGGCCCCGGATACGTGGACGGATTTAAGAATCAGTGTTCAAGCTTGATGCCCAACCCTTCGAACAGATACAGCAGGCCAAACCCATACCATACGGTATAGACGACATAGAAGGTGAGGGCGGCGATCAACATCATCATCTCTTCCTTCACCGGCTTGGCCTCGATCTGGTAGAAATTGTACGCCGGTTCGACAGCCTTAGACAGGCAGTTTAGGATGAATTTTGCTTGTACGGATTGGCCGGCCTTGTCCAGGTCCTTCGACGTGGCGGTCATAGCCTGGTGCCAGGTATAGACGGCCAGCCGTTCGTCAATGCCATATTTCGCGGTCAGGGCCTTGCCGTCGTTCTTGTACATCAGATCGACATCTTTGAGCATGACCGTGAGCACGGCGCCGAGATCGCCGCTGACCTTGACCTTGTCGCCGTCGGCGGCAGCGGTGATTTGGTTGGTGGCGAGCAGTTTAGCCGTGACCGTAGCCTCATCGGCGGATTTCATCTTCAATGTGGCGCTGAATTGCTGGCCATTGAACTTTTCCGTTTTCTTTATCTGATCAGGGATGTAATAGGCTGAGCTTTTGGCCAATTGGTTGAAAAAGTTGTCTATATAATCAAGACCGGTTATCTTTTTTCCTGCCGTGTTGCCTGGAAAAATCGGCATGAAGATGATGACGAGAACTGCAATGAAGGTGACCAGCAGGAGCGATCCTGCGGTTTTGAGTTGTGCTGGGCTTGCCATGATTAATGAACCTCCCCCTTCAGGGCGCTGAGATTAGCGAAGAAGCAATAGAAGACCCATATCGCAAAGATGGTGATGATGAGGAAGAAGCCTATATTGCCGATCATGTCGATTACATTGAGGATATCCCTGGACAAGCTGATATAGCCCATCCTCACCAGTTTATCCGGCAGAGCGCAGACCCGGTTGAGGAAACCGGCAGTGACTGTGATCGCATAGAAACCGCGGATGGTGGTGCCGGGAACGACCTTGGTGACAATCGAGCCGACCTGGATGCCAATCAGGGAACCGAGCAGCATGCCCATGGCCAGGGTATAGAAGATAAAGCCGTAGATGCCGTACTGGGTGATTGAGGAATAACCGGCGGTGAACACGATCTGGAAGATGTCGGTGCCGACAGTGGTCATGGAGGACACGCCCAGGCCATACACGAACATCGGGAAGGTGAGGAAACCACCGCCGACGCCCATGACAGACGCCGCCAGGCCGACGATGAAACCGCTGATCACCAGGAAGATGGAGGAGATCCGGCGGCCACCCGGGGTGACCGATTCATCGAAGGTCAGCATCGGCGGGATGTTGACGGACTGCAGCCTCTTGCCAATGGCCGGGATTTCCTCGGCAATCCTGGTGGCGCCTTCCTCGACCACTACCTTTCTGGTGCGGGATTTGAGGTAGTCGTGCATGGCATAAAAGGAAAGGAAGCCAAGGATGAAAATATAGACCGCGGTGATGAACATGTCGCTCAATATTGGGTTGGCGTCATAGATCGTGCGGTTGAGCCAGCCGCCGACGGTCGAGCCGACGAGGGCGCCGATCAGGAAGGTGACGGCCAAGGAGATCGAGATGTTGCCCATCTTGCGGTGCAGGACCGAACCCATGATCGCCTTGGCGAAGATATGAAACAGGTCGGTGCCGACCGCGAGGATGCCCCTGACGCCGGCGCTCATCAGGGCCGGAGCGATGATGAAGCCGCCGCCGGCGCCGATGCAGCCGGTGATCAGGCCAGCGCATATGCCGACCAGCACCGAGGCGCCGAAGATGACGTTGGTGTAATGCGAGGGACCGTAGGCCGATTTGCTGCCGATGAAGCCTGGAAGGGCTTGGCTGACTGCATCGGCGAAAGCATAGCCGCCAAGGAAGACGGGGATCAGCAACAGTCCCAGAACCAGAAGCCGTTTGCGGCTCCTCAAAATGTTGTTGGACATTGCCAATTCCCATCGGGCATGGGCTTTGGCCCCGGCCATCATGAATTGGTGCAGATCTTTAAAAAACTTCATTGTGTTCTCCTTTTGTTGTCGGTGGATATACAGGTTTATACGTAGGTGGCTGCCAGTCAGGACGGGCGCACCGCATCCTTATTGCTCTGGACCCTTTCTAACTTCTCCTGCTGGGTCCGTTTGCGTTCGTAGGCCGCGTTCAGCTTTTCAAACAGCGGTTCCAGATCCATGGGTTTCATCAGGTAGTCGAAGGCGCCGTACTTGATGCCGTTGATGCCGGACTCCACAGAGGCGTGGCCGGTGAGCATGACGACCTCGGTCATGGGAGCGATCCGCTTGATTTCCCTGAGCGTTTCGATGCCGTCACGGCCGGGCATCTTGACGTCCAGCAGGACAACATCGTAGTTTTTCTCGTTGATCATGTTCAAGGCGGTATCGCCATCGGGGGCGCATGTGCACTCCAGATCGCGCTTGCTCAGCCGCTTGGCGGTCATGTTTCGGAATTCCTCCTCATCGTCAACGATCAGGACGCTATATAAAGCCATGGACTTTTCTCCTGAGGAGAGTCAGTTGCTTGATGAAAACTATTTTGCGCTGGTCGCGGAGGATTTGGGTAAAGCTCAACCGGTCGATTTGTTGGTTGCCGATGCATGTAGGGGGGGATCTCCTGCTTACTCGCTTAAGAACTGTTTGAGTTCTGCGGTTCTATCGGCGGCAAAGGTATAGATCGGAGAGGCTCCGTTGGTCAGTTTTTGGAGTTGCCGCGCTGGTTCCCTGTCGCTGGAATTATCTTGCAACAATACGATCTTGTCCGGGAGCAAGGTGATGATCTTGAGTTCGATGTTGCTGTCAAACCGGACAAAGTCAAAAATGTAGGCCGTTTCTTTCCGCAGCGCGTACAGCGCCCAGATGACCTCGATGGTCACCTTGTGAGGAATGGGCTCGTCGGTGAGGACGAAGAGAATCTTCTTGCTGTTGCCCTGCAGCAGCCGGTCGGGGATAGGAATATTGTGCCGGACAAGGTGCTGGACCAGATCATGTGAATGAATCAACCTCCTGCCTTTGACCTTGATGACCGGGACGGCCCCTTTGTCGATCCATTTGCCGAATCTTTCCTCGGAAACGGAACAGATGATCGCAGCCTGCTTGAGATCAAGGTACTCAAGGTCCGTGGGTGCGTGCTGCTGTTGTCCGTCCGTCATGATTTTTTCCTGCTGCGACCGGCATGATGCGCTCCGTTGATGCATTTATCAATGCAGAACCGGGGCCAGCAGGGGGCCAGGCTGGAAATAATTTTTTTTTATCTTATATATCAAATTGTTAGATGGGCGGGGCCGCAGGCTTCAAAAGCGATTTCACGGAGCCATGGCACGAAATGTATATTACTGGTGACGCGCACTGGGGTTTTTCTTGTAACAGTTTGAAATAAAATAATTTTTTAGTGTATAGCATTGGTGACAGGAGGGGCTGGCCATCAGGGTTTGTGTGCGGGAGGTGACAGGTAGGGACATGGCGTCCAAAGTGCGCCGGCGGGTGGCCCGCATTCGGGCAACCACGGACCGCCCGTCCGGGCAGGGCGGTTGAGCGAGGCAGGCAGTGCTGCGCCAGGCAATCAGGCAATGCCGCCGAAATAGCCCACGAGACCATCGGTTCTGGGCGGTGGGCCTGCCAGAAAAAATCGATCCGCTTGAGCGCCTTGGGCAGCCGCAGGGCGCCCGTTTTTTCCGGTTTATTGGCTTGGAGGGTATTGCCGACCTATCAGAGACATCTGAGGATCTGGTTAATATCGAGTTATTCCGAAATGTTACGCCAAGCGCTTTTTGCGTTCAATTTTACTCTTGACGGGCACAAAAATTTTTTCTATAAAAACCGACTGAGCGCTCAGTCTAGTTTTCTCGTCAACTTTGGGACGCCACGCCATGAAAAAGAAAGAGGTGATCCTCCAGGCCGCCACGCATCTGTTCTCCCGCAAGGGCTACAAGGACGCGGCCATGGGCGAGCTGACGAAAACGACCGGGACGGCCGAAGGGACCATTTTCTATCATTTCAAAAGCAAGCAGGGGCTCTTCCTGGCGATTCTAAGCAGTTTGAAGGAGAGCATCCTGCCGGAGTTCGAGCAATACCGGAATGCGGAATCGGAAAAGACCGGGTTGGATATGGTGGAGGAATCGATTGCCTTCTATCTGCACATGGCCGAGAACAGGGAGGACCTGTTCGCCATCCTCCACCAGCGCTACCCCTACGAACTGGCGGAGAACAATCCCGAGTGCCGGGATCATCTCGAAGCGATCTACAACTGTTTTATCGATATTTTCGAGAACGCCATCGTCACCGGCCAGCGCGACAGTTCCATCGCTGCCGATCTCGCTGCCCGTAAATCGGCCCTGATCGTCTTTTCCATGGTCGACAGCATGGTCCGTTTCCGGATGAACAACCTGTACAATGTCGGGGCGCTCTATAAAGATTTGATCGAATCCTGTCGGCGGATGCTGGAAAACAGGATGCGACGATGCGTATAGTAGGCAATTAACCTGTAATTTTGGACGAGGTGAAACGAACGGCATGGTCAAACGTATTTTTCCCTTCCTTGATTGGTTCCCCGGTTACAATTTCGCCTTGTTCAAGGCGGACGCCATTGCTGGTTTGACCGTAGCCCTGGTGCTGATTCCCCAGTCCATGGCCTATGCGCAACTGGCGGGCATGCCCGCCTATTACGGGCTGTATGCCGCCTTCCTGCCGCCTATCGTCGCCGCCCTTTTCGGCTCGAGCCGGCAACTGGCCACCGGACCGGTGGCCGTGGTTTCCCTGATGACCGCCGCGTCGCTGGAACCGCTGGCCACCGCCGGCAGCGAAGGGTATATCGCCTTTGCGATCCTGCTTTCGCTGCTGGTCGGCTTGTTTCAGCTGGCGCTCGGCATCCTGCGACTGGGGCTGGTGGTCAACTTCCTGTCTCATCCGGTGGTCAACGGCTTCACCAACGCGGCCGCCATCATCATCGCCACCTCGCAGTTATCGAAGATGTTCGGCGTCAACGTCGACAATGCGGACCATCATTACAAGACAATGATCCGTATGGCGGAGTCTGCAATCCATTACACCCATTGGCCGACCTTCTTCATCGGTGTGCTGGCCCTGGCGATCATGATCACCTTGAAGCGCATCGCCCCCAGGGTCCCCAATGTCTTGGTGGCGGTCATCATCACCACCATACTTTCCTGGGCGCTCGGCTTTGAGCACAATACCACTGTTGACAGCAAGGCTATCCTGTCGCCCAAGACTCAGGAGCTCATCACGAGGTTCAACGCGGCCACCAACGGCATGCCACTCCTGGCCGAGGAGCGGACCAAGGCCGGCAGGCAGATCGAAAAGGCAAGACAGGGAGGGCAGGATGCCGTTTCCCGCATTGCCCGGATTGATGCCGAACATGACGAACGGGTGGTCGAATCGAAGCTCGAGGAAATGAAGCACGAGGCCCGTCTCTACCGGGAAGCGATCCGGCTGCTGCTGTTCAAGGCGGCTATTCAACCAGACAACAGCATTCTCTACTATTTAGCCGATGAAGCGCCGGCCGAAGTGAAAACCGACGGCAGGATCTGGCGCATCCGGGTGGGCAATAATCCCATAAAGCTCGAGAAGGTGCCGCTGTCCGGCGGCGGCGAGGTGATCGGCGTGGTGCCCAAGGGGCTGCCGGCGATGACCGTGCCCAAGATTGACTTGAGCGTCATGCTCCATCTTTTTCCCTATGCCGCCATCATCTCGCTGCTCGGCTTCATGGAGGCGATCTCCATCGCCAAGGCCATTGCCAGCAAGACCGGTCAGCGAATCGATCCCAATCAGGAACTGATCGGCCAGGGCCTAGCCAACATCGTGGGCGCCATCGCCAAGAGCTATCCAGCCTCCGGTTCCTTCTCCCGTTCGGCAGTCAATCTCCAGGCAGGGGCCGTGACGGGCCTGTCAAGCGTTTTCACCAGCTTGACAGTGGTAATCGCGCTCATGTTCTTCACCCCGCTCCTCTATCATCTGCCGCAGTCGGTGCTGGCGGCGATCATTATGATGGCGGTCGTGGGCCTGATCAACGTCTCCGGTTTCCTTCACGCCTGGAAGGCGCAGTGGTATGACGGCCTGATTTCCATCCTCTCTTTTGTCTGTACACTCTGGTTCGCGCCCCATCTCGACAAGGGCATCATGCTGGGCGTGGTGCTGTGCCTGGTGGTGTTCCTCTACAAGAACATGCGCCCGGTGATCACCTCACTGACCCGTGACCGTAGCCGCGCGCTGGTATGCGCTGTTGCCACCGGGCTTGAGGAGTGCAAGTTTCTGTCGATCATCCGCTTCGAAGGCCCTCTCTTTTTCGCCAACGCCAGCTATCTCGAAGACAAAATCTCCGACCTGATGCTGTGCAAGACCACCTTGCGCCATATCCTGATCGTGGCCAACGGCATCAACGATATTGACGCCTCCGGTGAGGAAACATTATCCTTGTTGGTCAGCCGGCTGCGCAGCGCCAAGATCGACATCTCCTTCAGCGGGGTCAACCAGACGGTGCTGCAGGTGCTGGGCAGGACCCATCTGTACAACAAGATCGGCGCTGACCATGTCTACTTGACCATGGAGGAGGCCTTGCAGGCCATTCATCCGACCGTTCATCCCAGGGAGGAAATGCAAGACTGCCCCTTGGGCGCCAACCCCCTACCCGAGATCATTCATCCATAAGAGAGGCATCCCATGTCTGTGATTACCGTTTTCAACGCACTGCATTGCAACGAAGAGTTGATTATTCCGCAGTTGATCGACAAAACTGGCTATCGGCTGGTCGGCGACGGCGAGATTGGCGCCCTGGCCAGCAAAATGTCGGGGATTCCCCTGGAGCGGATCAGCCGGGCCTTTGTCGCCAAAACCTCGCTGTTTAACCCGTTTACCCACGAAAAGGAGAGGTCTGTCGCCTATCTCCGCCTGGCGGTCACCGAGATTCTGGCCGAGGACAACATGGTGGTGGCCGGTTTCTGCAGCCATTTCATTCCTGCCTCGATCTCCCACGTGTTGCGCATCTGTCTGATCGCGGACATGGCCTTCCGGACCAAGCTGGCGCAGTCCCTGCCGGGGCAGGAAAAGGATCCGCTCAAGGCGATCCACAAGAACGACGAAGACAAGGTCTCGTGGGTGCGACAGATGACCGGTCGGCAGGATCCCTGGGATCCGGTCCTGTATGACATCGTCATCCCCGCCGATAAGATCGGGGCCCAAGAGTCGATTCACCTCGTCGTTCGCAACCTCAATACCGACGTGCTGGCCCCGACCGAGGCTTCGCAGGCGGCCCTGGCCGATTTCCGGTTGCAAGCCAAGATCCAGCTTGCCCTGACCTTGGAAGGCCATGAGGTTACGGTGGTTGTCAGGGGAGGAGCGGTCACCCTGACTATCGAGAAGAATGTGCTCATGCTCAACCGGCTTGAGCAGGAACTCAATGAGATCGTGGGAAAAATAGAAGGGGTCCGGTCGGTGGTCACCGAGGTCGGCAAGGATTTTCACCAGGCGGACATCTACCGCAAGCTTGACTTCCAGGCTCCTGCCCGGGTTCTGTTGGTGGATGACGAACGCGAGTTTGTCCAGACGCTGTCTGAGCGGCTGCTGCTTCGCGACATGGGTTCGGCGGTTGCCTATGACGGCGAATCGGCTTTGGAGATGCTGCGCGAGGACGAACCCGACGTGATGATCCTTGACCTGAAGATGCCCGGCATCGACGGCATGGAGGTGCTGCGGAGGGTCAAGGCCACCCAGAAGGAGATCGAGGTCATTATCCTCACTGGCCATGGCAACGAAACCGACCGGGAAACCTGCATGCAGCTCGGCGCCTTCGCCTATCTCCAGAAACCGGTGGATATCGACGTCCTGAGCGAGACCATGAAGCAGGCCAACGAGAAAATCATGCTGCGTCGCCAGCAGCAAGGCTCCTGATTTCCGCTCCGGCTTTTGCCGATCGGCCGCCTTGTTGTTCCGCTTACGATCGGCCATTTACGCCCTTGCCGGCAACGTCAATCTTAGCGCGTGTGAGCAAATGCCATGCAAGATGTATGGAAACGTTTTAAGCCCAAATTTCTTGACCATTCCGAGCAGACATCGGGCACGGACAAATCGCTTTTCAACTTCAGGCGGCGGTGGAAGCAATCGATCGTCATCACCTTGGCCGTGGTCCTACTGCCGTTGTTTACCCTGGCTGCGGTCGACTACACCATCAGCAGAAAGGCCCTCGAATCCGAGTTGCTGCAGCGCACCACCCGCCTGGTTTCCAATTTGCGCCGCAGCCTGACCGCCTACCTGGACGAGCGGGTCTTTGCCCTGAATTTTCTCATTCTCGACAACAGTTATGCGCAACTGGCCGATGAAAACCGGCTCAAGCAAATTCTGGAAAACTTACAAGGCGGCTTGGGGGAGTGGTACGACCTCGGCCTGATCGACCATACCGGCCATCAGGTCAACTATACCGGCCCCTACAATATCCAGGGCAGGGATTACAGCGGACAGGACTGGTACCAGAAGCTGCATTACAAGGACCTGGAGACCCACGATTCCATCGCCATGCGGTCCGATGTCAGCGATGTGTTCCTCGGCTTCAGGAAGAAGCCCCATCTGGTCATCGCCGTGCTTCACAACGACGACCAGGGCCGCCACTACATCCTGCGAGCCGGGCTCGATATCGAGCAGTTGAACGCCATTCTCTCTCATTTCGAGCTCAGCAACGACGGTGATGCCTTCCTCCTCAACCATGAAGGGATCATCCAGACGCCGACCCGGTATTACGGCGCCATCATGGAAAAGTTCCCCCAGCCGGCGCCGCCGTTCTCGGACGGGATCCAGATCATCGAGGGCAGCCACATGGGACGGGAGATTGTTACCGGCTATGCCTATATCACCGGCACGCCCTTTATTCTGGTGGTAGTCAAGCACAAGGACACCCTGATGGAAACCTGGGAGGCTGCCGGCAGCAGCAACCTACTGATGTTCATGATTGGTTCGGTGGTGGCCATCGTGGCGGTGGTGGTCGGGATCTGCACCCATCTGGTCAACGGCATTTATCTGGCTGACCAGAAGCGGCTGGCCTCGCTGCATCAGGCGGAATACGCCAGCAAAATGGCCTCGATCGGCCGCCTGTCCGCAGGCGTGGCCCACGAGATCAACAACCCCCTGGCCATCGTCAACGAAAAGGCCGGCCTCATCAAGGATCTGTTCACCTTCCGCAAGGAATATGAAGGCGACCAGCGGCTGCTCGACCTGATCAACGCGATCATCAGCTCGGTAGACAGGTGCGCGACCATCACCCGGCAACTGCTCAGTTTTGCTCGTAACATCCAAGTCAATGTCCAGAAACTCAGCTTGCTGCAGGTGGTGAACGACGTGCTGGAGTTCCAGGTCAAGGAGGCCAGCCGCCGCAATATTGAGATCAAAGTCGACATTGGCGCGGAAATGCCTGAATTCTTCTGTGATCGTGGCAAGTTGCAACAGGTGTTCATCAACCTGGTCAACAACGCCTTTGCCGCGATGAAAGATGGCGGCAAGCTGGAGATCAAAAGCTGGCTGACCGATGCCGGGGACGGGGTTGTCACCATGGTGCGCGACAGCGGCTGCGGCATCCCCCCGGAGAACCTCAAACAAATTTTTGAGCCCTTTTTCACCACCAAAAGTGGGCGCGGCGGCACCGGACTGGGCCTGTCGATCACCTACGGCCTGGTCTCGGAGCTTGGCGGCTTAATCAACATCGAAAGCACTGTCGGCGTGGGGACGACCTTCGTCATCACCCTGCCGCTCAAATACCATGCGGACAAAGGAGACGCCCATGAGGGTACTGTTGGTTGACGACGAAGAGGAACTGGTGGCGACATTGGCCGAACGGCTGGATATGCGCGACATTGACGCCGCCTGGGCCACCGATTACCGGACGGCGTTGGCCATGATCAAGGAACGGGAGTTCGATATCGCCCTGTTGGATGTCCGGATGCCGGAGATGAACGGGCTGGAGTTGAAGCGGCTGATCGAGGCCCAACGGCCGGACATGAAATTCATCTTCCTGACCGGTCACGGCTCGGAGGAGGATTTCAAGGCCTGCTCGGCCGAGAGCGGGAAAGAGTACTATTTGATCAAGCCGGTCCAGATCGAGGTGCTCATCGCTAAACTCAACGAAATCTGTCAGGGGCAAGGAGAGCGAGGATGAGCAGTTATCACGGCAAAGTCGACAGCCTGGGGTTGAGTTTTTTCGGCAGCATGACCGCTTCCATCTCCCACGAGCTCAAGAATGCCCTGGCGATTATCAATGAAAACGCAGGATTGCTCGGGGATCTTGTCGTGCTGTCGGAAAAAGGGCGCCCTCTGGACCCGGAGCGGATGAAGACGATTTCGGAAAATATCCGGCGGCGGGTGCAAAGCGCCGACGACATCGTGCGCCGGCTCAACCGCTTTGCCCACAGCGCCAACCAGCCTGTGGTCTCGGCAGGTATCCGCGACATCTTCGCCTGCATGGTCGCCCTGTCCGAACGGCTGGCCACCATGAAGGGGGTGAGCCTTGCGCTTGCCCCCTTCGATGAGATTGAAGTGCAGACCTTGCCGTTCGTGATCGAGAATCTGCTGTGGATCTGCTTAAAAAACATCTTCCTTCTGGCCGGGGCGGAGCAGCGGGTGGTGCTGGGGGCGTGCCGCGAGGCCGGCGACATCGTCGTGACCCTGCACTGCACTCCAGAAATACCGGTTGAGCAGTTGGCGTCGACGGTGGCGGCCGAGGGGCAGCCACTGATCTTTTTTCTGCGTATGCAAATTCAGGCCGATCCGGACGGCAGTTCACTCCGCCTGCGGATGCCCATCAAATTCATCGAGTAAAGATCGTACGCCGCGTGGAGGGGGGAGAACATGTCGGTATCGGTGCTTTTGGTCGACGACGATGAGGAGTTCCTTGCTATCCTGGCGGAACGACTGACCATTCGGGGGATGGACGTGACGAGGGCGGCATCGGGCGAGGCAACGCTCGACCTGGTCGGCGCCACCAGGTTCCAGGTGATCGTGCTTGATCTGCAGATGCCGGGCATGGACGGCCTGGCTGTGCTGGAGCGGCTTATTGCCTTGAATCCCACCCAGCAGATCATTTTGTTAACGGGGCATGCCACGGTGACCAAGGGGATGCGCGCCATGAAGCTGGGCGCGGCCGATCTGCTTGAAAAACCTGTGGATATCAGGGAATTGGCGGAGAAGATCAACGCCGCGGCCTCAGTTGGCCAGCGTGGTCCGGCCGGGGCCCGGGCCGGACAGTTCCTTGGCCCGCCGCAACAGACCCGGAGGCCGGGCCTCTTGCAAAACCTGCGCGACTTGTTCGCCTGCGGGGAGTAGTTGCCCGCGATTTCCGTTCCTCCCCCTATCAGCCACGCTAGGCGTGGCGTCAGCGCAACGGCAGCCGAAGGGTGAAGGCCGCGCCTCCCTGCGGCCGGTTTTCCACCGCGATGGTCCCGCCGAGCCGGTGGGCGATGTCGCTGCAGATGGAAAGCCCCAACCCGGTTCCCTTGCCAGCATCCTTGGTCGTGAAGAATGGCTCCCAGATCTTCTCCAGGACCTCCTGGTCGATGCCCGGGCCGTTGTCGGCTATCTGCACGATGATCTCCTTGCCGCTTCTGGAAGTGGCGACATCGATTTTACCCTCCGGTCCCACCGCGTCGAGCGCGTTTTCGATCAAGTTCAACAGGGCCTGCTGCACCTGGGTGCCGTCGGTCCGCAGGATGGGCAATGACTCGTCGAATTGCAGGTTGAAGGCGATGTTGTTCGCGCGGGCCTCATTTTCGAGGAAGGAGATGGTTTCCTGGAGCAGTTCGTTGATCTGGACATCGTATTCGGCGCTGATCTTCCGGGAGAAGCCGAGCAGACGATGGGTGATGGTGCCGGCGCGGGTGACATGCTGTTTGATCTTGCCCGCAGATTTCCGATATTCCTCCAGATTGGTCACCTGCTGCGGGTCTTCTTCCTGGAGCAGCTCGTCTATCCAGCCGGCCTGCATCTGGATCAGCTGCAGCGGGTTGTTGATTTCATGCGCGATGCCGGCGGCCAGCCTGCCGATGTTCGCCATCTTTTCGATATGGGCCATCTGCTGGTCCTGGGCGGTCTGTTCCCGGTCGGCCTGTCGAATCCGTCCGACGATGAACCGGCTGATGCCGTGGCTGATCACCAGAAACAGGATGGCGATCACCAGCACGGTGAAAAGGATCCGGTCCCGGTATTTGAAATAGTCGGTCAGGGAATCGGTGATTTTCGTCTTGACCACCAGCAGCCACATGTTGCCGTTGAGCCATTTGCCGACATAGATGTAGTCGCGGTCCAAGGAGAGTTCGAGGCCGGTATAGTGGCGCAGCAGCGCTATTTCCATCTCATTCAGCCCGGTGGCCCTCTGTAGACTCGGGGTCTGAAATTCGCCGTTGGAGTTGAGGATGAAGGCGTCGCCGCCGGCCCCGATCTGGGCGCTGTGCAGCAGCGAATTGAAGATGCTGGAGTTGATGGTGGCCCGCAGGACAAAGGTTTTGCGGGGATCGGTCAGGGCGATGACGAAGTGGGGATAATTGCGGAAGCCGCTGAACACGTCGCTGACATAGGCGCCGCGGGCCAGCACTTCCTTGAACCAGGGCGCATCGTGATACTCCTTGCCCTCGATCTTGTCCTGATACGGGCCGACGTAGGCCAGCTGCCTGCCATTGGTGCCGATGACCTGCAGATCGACTATATCGCCTGCCTTGTCGGCCCGGTTGGCCGCCAAAAAGAGTTTGTTGAGGTTCTCCAGTTGCCTCAGATGGTCGAGCTCATAGAGGTTCATCAGGGTCGAGAGGTAGTTCACCTGGCCCTGGAGAAAGGTGTTGATCGCGTCGTTGCGGTGCTCCGTCACCTGCCGGGCGGTCATCTCGATGCCGTTGATCGACAGCTGCTTGAAATTGTAGATCGCGCCCAGGGCGATGATGATGATGGGGACGATGCCGCTGATGAAAAAACCCGCGGAGAGCAGCCGTTGCAGTCGGATGTAGTCTTTATATTGTTTTCGCATGTTCATGATGGCGGTGCGGTTCCGGTATGGGGGCGGCCACATGGCCGGCCTTGACCCTTACCTTATTGACGGGAGTCGGAATTATTTTTTCTGTTGCGTATCCGGTGGCCAACGACCAGGCCGATGGCGATGGAGCCGACGATAATGACCAGGAGAGTGAAGATCTGCATGATGTGCATGAAGAGCTGCATGATGTTCCTCGATTTGTTGTACTTTATGGGCGGCAGGGCGCAGGGAGAGATTGTGGGACGACCTCTTCACGTCACGGTCTGCGGGGCGTCGAGTTTGTAGTTGCCGGCAACGAAATTGTTCGCCACCAACTCCACGCTGTGCTCCGAGGTCATCAGCATGTCGAGCTGACGGGTGAAGATCAGCAGCCTGCCCAGAATATCCATCCTGCTTTCGATATAGGATTTGGGATATTTCTGCAGGCGGGCATCCACCTTGTCGGCCTTGACCTGCACCTTGAAGCCTTCGTGGTCAAGAATGCGGGCAATGGCCCGGACCCGCCGGTTCTTGCGGATGTCGTCGGCCGCCCCGCCCTTGAAGGTGAAGGTGATGTAATTCTTGTTGATCGTGCCGCCGCAGTAGGCGTCGATGACGCTGTAATGGTAGCCGACCCGTGAACTGAAGTTGAGGTATTTGTCGGCAATGATTGCATAACTGCGGTCACCGAACCGGTCGCCCATGTGGCTCGGGGCCAAGGTCTGCTCCCTCATCACCGACAGCAGACCGGAAAAGTTGATCGGCCGCGGCTCCAGCCCGTGGACCTCCTTGTTGAGCATGCCCTGCAGCAGACACTGAAAGGGGACGGAGGCGATCTCGTCAACCTTGACCGAGTTCCGTTTGATCTGGGCGTCCTGCTTCAGGCCGTTGCCCAGATCGATCAGGTGAATGTCCATGGGCAGGGCAGCATTCAGCTTGATCGACCAGCCGTAGAATTTGGAGGCCAGGTCGCTGATCTGGAACATCTCCTTGTAGGAATACTCGTGGCAGTAGCGGGCGAGATCGTGCAGGGTGGAGCAGCCCGAGGGCGTGAACTCCGGAGCCTCGGGATTCACCAGGTTGAGCGGGATGATGTGCCTGGTGACCCGCTCCAGCTGGTCATAGACCGGCGTACCCTTCATATGGGCCTCTTCCTTCTTGACCGCGGCCAGCAGTTCGGTGACCGCCCCGGCGTAGACTCGGCCGGTGTAGGCGTCCACCGTCACCTCCATACCCGGCGGTAGCCGATCCATCCTCAGATTGGTGCAGACGAGCGTCGGCACGTCGAATTCGCGCGCCAGGGCAGCCATGTGGCCGCTAACGCTGCCTGCCCCGACGATGATGGCGCTGGCCTGGCGCATCACGATCACGTATTCGGGCGAGGAATGGCGGGCGATCAGGACGCCGCCTTCCGGGAAATCGGCCAGGTCCTCCATTGAGCGGACGTGGACGACAAGACCATTACCCACCCCTTGGGAGGCGACTTCGCCGCCGTCGACGATCAATTCGTACCCCTTGAGGGGCGCAGCCTTGAGTAGGCTGAAGTTGGTCGGGCTCTGGATCTTCAGCGGCCGCGACTGGAGGATCAGCAGTTGGCCGTCCGGGTCCAGGGCCCATTCGACATCTTGGGGACACTTGTAGTGCCGCTCCAGGGCGGCGCCGTATCCGGCGAGCAGCCGGATTTGGTCGTCGTCCAGGCAGGGGGTGTTCTGCATCTCCTCGGCCACCGGCCGTTCCTCGACGCCGCCCTTGACATTCAGTCTCAATTGCACCGGCTTGGCGGCTATGATTTTTTCCTGGAGGATCAGGCCGGCGTCCTTGGTCACGGCATAGGCGTCGGGCGTGATCACGCCGTCCACCGCATACGGCCCCAGGCCCCAGACCGCGTTGATCAGGATGTGCTCGTTGGTGATGTCGTAGGGGTGGCGCGTGTAGAGCACGCCGCTGGCGCGGGAGTCGACCATTTTGAGGCAGGCCACGGCCATGGCCAGGTCTTCGTCGTACAAGCCCTTGGAACTGCGGTAGGCGATGGACCGGGCGGAAAACAGGCTGGCGATGATCGATTTGTAGGCCTCGCAGATTTCGGGCCGGGTCACCCCCAACAGGGTCAGGTACTGGCCGGCATAGGAGATGTCGCCATCTTCGCCCACCGCGCTGCTGCGCATGGCCACCAGCACCGACGGATCGTCCCCCCACAGCCTGGTGCAGGCGGCGAGGATCTCCTGTTCCAGTTCGGGCGGCAGCGGCTTGGACCGGACCAGCTCCAAGGTTTCAGCGCTCAGATTGTTGAGCAGATCGAACTCGTTGACATAGATCAGGTTCTTCTGCTGGATGATGGCTTCCTTGAGATCGTTGTAGTCGAAGAAATCGTGGAACCCCTTGGTGGTGATGGCGAATCCTTCGGGCACTGGGATGTTGAGGCGGTTTTTGATCTCGCCGAGATTGGCGTTCTTGCCGCCGGCCCAGTCGGCGTCCTTGAGCTGGATATGGTCATAGGGCATGATCGCCTGGGGAGCGCTCTCAGCCTTGCGTTCCTCGATGATAGCCTTGATGCGTCCGTTGATCTGTTCTAGCGCCGCGTACAGGTCGCGGTGTTTGCCGCCGGACATGACGTTGAGGCTCTTCACCATCTGAAAGGCGTTGCGGAGAGATTTGTTGACCTGGTTGGTGGTGTACGACAGGCCGAACACCGTATCGCCCTTGAGTTTTTCGTCCATGTCGGACAAAAGGGTGAGCAGCTCGGAGTTGGCGACCAGCAGCTCCTTGAACAGGGCGTAGCGGAATCGGAAAAGGGCGTTCATCTCCGACGAGTTTCCGGATTGATCGGCAAGGTTTCGGCCGCGGAGTTCCCTGTAGAGCTGTTTGAGATTACCAAGGATGGTGGCCATGGCGTCTTTCTCCTGCGGCTGAGGTCGATCCGGTCTGCGATCCGCAGGGATAATCGCCCGAAATCGTCCGGAAAATGGTGGTGGCGGCGTATCTGCCGTTCTCCGGCGGCAACGCCATCCCCGGTCCTCTACGCGGCGGTCATTGACCGCTGCCGACTATCAGGTCGGTGTTGGTCTTGCGGACATAGCTTTGTTTTTCCGCTCCCTTCCAGAAATAACTCACCCAGATCCCCTCTGAAGTCGCCTTCAGCAGCGCCTCGTAGACGGGCTCGGCCTTTTCCTGGAAATATTCATTGGCCAGGGAGGGGTGGACAATCAGCTTGCCGTTCGGCGCCATGATAAAGACATAGGGGGTATAGGCGTTGGCGGCGTAATCGGCGGCCTCTTTGCCGCTGTTGATGGCCGCCGCCACGTCGACGTTCTTCTGGATCGTTGCCTTGTCCTCAGCAAGGCCGGGTACGGTCGGCAGCAGAAGCCAAAGCATAAGGGCCAGCAACCGGATTGTCTGTCTCATCATTCCCCTCGGTCAGACTCACCCCGCCTTGCGGCGATCGGTCGTGGCGTCGGGCCATCGCTTCCGTCTACGGCAGCAGCGTGTCGATGTCCTTGGTGAGCTTGTTCATGTAATAGGTGACCAGTGCGCTGTTGCCCATGATCATGTCGAGTTGGCGGGTGTGCAGGGTCAGATAGCCCAGAATCTTGAGCCGACCGATCATGTATTCCATGCCATACCCTTCGATGCGGGCACTCAGGTTGTCGCCGTTGACCGTGGCGCGAAAGCCGTAGCGCTCCAGGATTTCGCGGATGAAATGGATCCGGCCCAGGCAGCGTTCGAAGTCGGCCGCGCCGCCCTTGAATTTAAAGCCGAGGTAGTTTTCGCCGGACCGTTCACTGACCATGGCTTCCATGGTGGAAAAATGGTAGCCGAGTCGCGAGCTCAATGTGCTGTAATTTTTTGAAATCATGAAATAATTGCGGTCGGCGTACTTGGATTTCACCCCAGAGACCAGGGCGGTGTTCATGGTCGAGCGAAACATGATCGAGGTCATGCCCTTGCCGTCCATGGCCGGGGGCCCGTCCCAGGGAATGGCGGCAAATCCCTCCCAGAAGGCCAGCATGGGGATCGAGGCAATCTCTTCCATCTTGACGTACTTGCCATGGATCTCATGGGTGAAGCCGTCGTCGAGATTGAGAATCCACCAATTCATCGGCACCCGGTAATGGAGCTGCTTGCTGGACCGTTCGGAAAAGCTGTGGTCCTTGCCGAAGTTAAACATCTCGA
>Ga0123354_10005300_pt1:0-7500 | contig 18704 bp, 4 predicted proteins | sample TergutLab28metaG_2_FD_97872 | JGI IMG/M metagenome (GOLD analysis project Ga0123354, IMG submission 97872) | Labiotermes labralis P4 segment gut microbial communities from Petit-Saut dam, French Guiana - Lab288 P4 | ecosystem: Host-associated > Arthropoda: Insects > Digestive system > Gut...
TGCAGTATTTGGAACCGCAAGAAGCCCCCACTTTTCTCTGGCCATTATCTCCGTAACCGTTCAAATTTGGATATAGGTGTTTTGGGTTATATCGGTATACTTTAACATAAGGAACACTCTCCCAAAGTCTGGCACATTCCTCCTGGGACACCCTGTATAAGTGACGCCGGGTGACTATCCAGACATAGGCATTTTTCACACCTACTGCCAGACGTCACGAGTCTAGCTCGCGTGAAGACTCTCCTGGTACCCGCATGCCGTCGTCCATGAATACTCAGTGTTGTATACGACCTAGGACAGAGGGCTTAGGCATTGCCGTGGCGCTGGGCTAGGAACGACCTGGACTTAAAAAAACTTCTACAACACGTCCTCCTGCAGGTTTCCAAACCCCCTCTATCTAAGATTTTAACAAACGAGGGAGAAAAGTGGTTCCTGACCGGGGATGATCGATCGGTTCGCAGGGCAGGTTACGTAGCAGCGGTTAGCGTGGCGAAGTAACTTGCCGCTAGGTGCTTCAGGGGAGGCGTGACATTCCGCGGGACAGTCTTTCCTAATTATCATTACCGCTACAGCTCACCTGCCCGACACATCTGCCTACCACGTATTGCTAGTACTTGCTAAACAGCATCGACAGAAGGGTCCGCATCATTGTAAACTTCCGCGCCGAAAACAGGCACATTTTAGAAAAAAAAAATAATTTTACGAAAACTAGTTTATAGACAAAAAGTTTCTTGTAAATAAAATTCTCGAAAGAGTTTTTGTCCAAACGTGGAAATTTTCAAGGTATTGTGAACATTCAGAGAGATAATTTTTCGGAAACAAATTTTCAAAGCGTTTTTTAATAGCGTTCCTTAAAAATGTGAAATAACTTAAACTCAACAACAAATAAAGCCCACGCGTGATTCGAAATAAATTTAATTTAGAGTGAATAACAATACATGTCAAATTTTGAATATTCTGGATTTTAAGATTAGCGAATACAGCATAAATTGCGGCTGTGCTATGAAAATAAGCATCAAAGAACACACAACACAAACCGTCTAAATTGTCAGTAAGACGAAATGAAAGCTTAAGTCTACAATTAAGAAATAAGGAAATGTGGCTTCATAAAAAGTTACATACATAGTTGCGACACACACAAACACACACACACACACAAATATATATATATTTATTTATTTATTTATATGCCTGTAAGACGTGAAATAAATCAAATTATAACCTGAAACATTTACTGGAGGGAGTGACTATTGACTATTGACGGATTTATAAAAGTAAAATTTAAGTTCAATACAAAATGGAGGCCATAATGTACCGACAACTACCAAGATTAAATTAGTGTCAAATACATTTTTGCAGGGATACACAAGTTTTCTAAAAAAAAATACTAGGCATAAACTCAAAATTCTAGGACCCAAAAGGGTGCCATGGTGCATATTCCTTACTGAGAACCCACAAATATTAGACGCCACCTTAAAAATTGTGGCTGCCTGGGCGTCCTGGCGCCTGGGTTTTGTATATATTTGTTTTAGTGGACTTCATTAATAAGACATTTCATAAATATTCCTTGCATTGTTACGGGGACAAATATGCAATCAGATGAATATCTTAACAAGACCGATAGCCGAGGCTCTATGTTACATGTCGTCAAGCTACTTCATTGTTCATGTGCTAAAATTCCGCAGCACATGGTGTCACTTCTAAAGCTGATTGAAATAAGCATTGACGTAATCAAGATATTCCTAGCTTCCATAAATTCCAAGATTTTCCTTTCACCAAACCCTGTCACTGGACCTTATGTTCAGCAAGTCAAATCCACAAAGAAACTTCAAAAGCCACTTAGAGAATAAGGCGCTTATTTTATTATTAATATCCAGTAAAAGGTAAAGTGATCCCTTATCAGGCCCGATGTGGTCCGGAGGGTGGGTAGAGGTATAGCTCTATTCTTCCATGACCGTGGCACTAGAAGGAGGTGAGTGGTCAGCAGCACACCCCGGCCGCACTTTACCCCCGAGAAAGACCCGATACCCATTTTACAGGAGGCTCGGATTAATATGCAGTACATTCTTAAATTTCCCTACTTTGCAGTGTTCCTTTCAATGTTTAGGAATCACAAAACTTTATCACAGTTCGCCCCTAAATAATTTAAGAGTATAAAAGCATTTAAAATCATCTGCACAGTACAACAAACAAATCACGGTTCATCAAATCCATCTCCAGATATTTTATCTTTTAAAGGTCTAAATTATTTTCAGAATTTTTTTCCTCAAACATCCTTCAGAATCTTACCCAGTAATTATGAAAAATCTTCACCCACATGTAAACAGTCTAGTATGACGTAAATATTCATACACTAGTATAGACGGGGCCTACTACACATATTTACTCTTTTATGAATCTTAAGGACGAGGCATTTGGTAGGGGTGCGGTGGACAAATATAACTACACATATATGACTTACTACTTACTTACTTACTCACTCCATGGTGCAGAGTCATTCTTGAGAAGCTAACTTGTTTGCAGCTGGTCAAGAAATTCCCCGCATTTCACGGAACCCGAAGGTTCATTACCGCACTCACAAGCGTCCACCACCTGTCTCTATCCTGGGCCAGCCCTATCCAGTCCATATACCTACATCCCACCTCCTGGAGATCCATCCTAATATTATCCACCCATCTACGCCTAGGTCTCCCCAGTGGTCTCCTTCCCTACGATTTCCCCACCAAGACCCTATACACCCCTCTCTCCTCACCCATACGCGCCACATGCCCAGCCCATCTCATTATATGACTTATTACTAAGTGAAATATCAACGTTATAACATTTACTGAACGTGTCCAAAATTAAAATGCATATAAGTAAATTTGTTGACCTTAACTTATAAGGTGACGGGTAAGAGGCTGGAAGAATTCTGGGTAAAACAGCTTAAGACATTTAGCACACAGCAAAATGTCTGAATATTGATGTGGATATTGTACACTGTCTTAGGTTTATTAAATCACATTATTATGCCAATCGGGTCTCTTTTCGTGTTCGGGAAGGAAAAAGAGTGGGATAGAATCTGGTTACCTGCTATATGACGAGTTAGCTCCGTTACTGAAGCACTTTCCCCTTTCCGCCACAAGATGAAAACAGGCCGAGTTGTCGGAACGGAAGAAAGTAATAAGATGAAAAATACCCAAATCGCTAGGACAACGTATTGACTCTTCACTACCTAACCCAGCACGGTGAAGACTGTTGCACTGTCCACAATTATGGCTTCACTTTGAAGTTGCTACAAAGGTAAGATAAAAAATTTGGCTAATTCCTTAAAGAGTATGCGGTTCCAGAACTGTCGTTAGGCGGAAGATTCTCTTCCGCCGATGAATCCTGTTAATTAGCATGGTGAGTTTGGGAAGTTAAAACAGCAAAACGTGACTCCACTAAAGTTTCTTGAAACAGTGGGCACAGGCGAGTGCTCTAGGCCGTCACGTTAAAACCATAATGGGCTCTTCAGGGTTCATTGGAAGGCACCTGTGATAATTCTTATTAAAACAAAAAAAGGGTCCCTATGGGGCAGGCTGTAGGTCTCGGAAGTTTATAAAGCCAAATAAAAATCACAAAGTCTAATATGAGGTAATTTAAAGAGTTATGAAAACTAAAATGAATTTGCATTTTAGATGAGGATTTAGTTCGTACCGCAAAGAGAACAGTTACTCACTTGAAAAGACCAATCAATTAACGCCGTATAAGGAAACAAGCGAGGCAGTAAGTATTACATATTCTCTGTGTGTTTTTGTATCTTAGTTTTACAGAATGCAAAGCGCATGCGCATTATTATATTGTCACATGTGGCTGGTCTGGCTTCATCATATTTTTACACATTTTATCATAAAAGGCATGATTTTCGTAAAAACATTACCGAATATAAAGTTTTCCTTTCGATTTTCTCTAAAGGTTTGTCTAAAACATTTCTCACTATACGAAGAATTAAGCGAGATGTGATCAGAAACGTATTTTGGTCTTCATGTAAAGTACACGTTATTCTTGTCTGATTTTAATGATACTTGAATTTTCATAACAGATTTTCGAAAAATGCTATAATATGGAATCTAATGAAAATCCGTCCAGTGGGAGACGAGTTGTTGTTGCATGCGGACGGACAGACATAACGAAGCCAATAATCGTTTCTGGCAATTTTGCGAACTCGCCTAAAAATGCTCTTTATTGTAAGAATGATATAGAATACCCAAAATTCACCGTGTGGACAACATGCAGATCTTCAATTTTTAAAGGTGGTGGTATATATAATAACCATTCAGCTTGAATGCATTAACTTCATTCTACGAGGGGGTTCTGATAAGTCCTTAGCCCGACCAGGAAGGAAACAAGCTACAGCGACCAAACTCGGGGTTTATTCAACATACTACCCACGAAGCTCAATATACTTCTTAGCCCGTTGCTCTAACTTTTGGAATCACCACATATAAACTAGGCCACCCAGTTTTTGACGGTGACATACGATGGTGCATGTTCCCCTGATGTTTCTATCAGAATGGCGTGTATTTCCTTCGGCGCCTTGCTTTGCAGGAAAAAAAAACTTGATGACACCTCGCGTCTACATGTTGTTGAAATCGCGCGCGTTGCCTGACATGATTCCTTTCAGCCTCTATAACAAGAAAAGACTTGCAATTCGGCACATGAACAGACCCCTTTTTCCATCGACACTATCGAATCCGTCGTACGACATCGGGAAGTAGGTCGGGCTAAGGACTTATCAGCACTCCCTCGTAGTTACGTTCATTTTACAAAAAAAGACTTTAAACAATCTACACATTAACTACCTAACTCACTTGGAGATCAGTTTTCATGTATATCTTACCTGACACTCTCAAACACTCCGCCAACATACAACAGCGACAAGGAACAAACAAACCTTAATCCTTTTAGATATGCAATGGCATGCCGTAGGAAAAAGGAAGGTTATGTGGAACATCTGTCGTTTAATCCATTCTGAGTAGATTACAAGTCTCTGTCGCAGAATATTAAAGAAAACACAACACCGTCACCACTTTTAAACCTCTGTCTTCACCAATATCAAAAAGTTAAGGCCAAGTTCTTGTCACTTTCCTGTTGAATACTTTAAAAACCCCCCCTTTCAAGTGAATTACTTCCGTGCGGACAGAGGTGGGCGATCCTCCAACAGCGTATGTTATCAATTTTGTACAAAGATACAAGATTGTCTAGTACAATATCTCTCTCACGATCTAATTTCTAATGCCAAGAACTCATGAAAATAATATTCGTTCATACGCTCATGGAAGTTCACTCTTTTTATGGAAACCGAAAGTTCAGTTCCGTGTTTACAACAGCCCTTCACTGCCTGTCATATTCTATTTCTGTAAGACTGATCTTAATATCATTCCACCATCTATGACGAAGTCTTCGAAATGGTATTTTCTTCAGATTTTTCGACCACAATTACGTGTTTCACATTTCTCCAATGCGTGCCAATCATCAGCCTCGATTTGACCACCTTGAATAAATATTTTATGAAGAATCAAAATGACACAACTTAATCTCTGTAAATAAACCAACTTGACGCACAAATTTTTCATGTATGTTTATTTCTATTCTCTACATGTTTCGGGTAACCATGTGCCCATCATCTGGAGAATTAACTGCATCAATGTGATACCTGGTGTGTGTCACTCTGTGTGGATGGGTTGAGGTTGAAGTATACTGTCAACACGTCACCTACATGCTGAATTAAAACTCATCACATCACTGCATCAAGCACCACTCAGCACAGACTGAAAAATTTTAATTCCCAAGTTTATAATACCACATAATTATCCATTTTAGCCTATATTAATTTTACGTAAATAACTTTAACCGAAATTATAATTTTAATCACTATGTAGTGATGGCAGCACAGTTAACTACATTTGTATTTCTGTTTCTTGGGTGACGATGGCCGGAATGCCGTTCGAAACATGTAGCTAGAATTTTGTGAATAAATACATCATACATCCTTAAGTTATTGTGTTGTTTATTTATATATTTAGAAGCAAAATGATTTTAGAAAATTAAATCGACATATTTAAAATAAATGTTTACGCTGACAGCCTTTAAAACGCAGCATATTTTGTTAAGTTACTTTCATTTACGTAAACTTGCTTTACCCTGTCAATATTCCATATTTTCTGTCCGTAAATATGTCCTTATGAACCTCAATATTTTGGAGTAGGAATGAGGTTGTAATTCTACAATCCATACATAATTTTCAGGCCCTTGGTGACTCAGCAGTTTTGAATATTTGTTACCGTAAAACTATGCGAAACAGACATAAAGTAACAGAACAAATTTCATGACCGTAAAAACAAGTACAATTATTGTGTTAACTACTAAATTGTTAAAGTTCTCAGATCCTTACTATTTTACTCTTCGGGCTCTATTACACTAGAAATATTTCACTAAAAGACGCAAACAAAGAGCAGGCCTGGGCCACAGTTTTTGTGGTTTTCCGTAATGCAATCTAATAATGACTTGCCCAGTGTTTCCAGAAACAGCTGCACCCCGCAGCCATTAATCCATGAGTAAAACAGATATCGATAAACAAACGCAGCCACATTCTCTGAGTCGAATACTTTATCATCGTGTTTTTCCTCTCAGGTGATAGAAACTACAAGAAGCAGTATTTTCCGCTGTAACGTTCTGAAGAGGTCTAATACTGTTTAATCTCAAAGAGTCCATAGAGAATGCAAGCAGCCACCGAGAAATTTAGACAGTGTTTTTTTTTGTTGTATGCAAGACTCACGTGGTTCTAAAATTATTCCAATTCATATGAAGTACTGACAAGACAAGTGGCTATCTGTGATAGTTCGCAGGTTTATATGCAGACCACTAACTTATATCCAACAGAGATTTCCTTGTGGGAAAAAGGCTAAAGGCGTTCGAGAATAAAGGTGCTGAAGACATATGGACCTAAACGGGACGAAGAAGGAAATGGAGAAGACTGCATAACGAAAAACTTCATAATCTGTATTCCTCATCAAATATTTTTCGGGTGTTCAAATCTAGTAAGAGGTGGGCTGGGCATATGGCACGTATGGGAGAGTGGAGAAGTGAACACAGGGTTTTGGTGGGGAAATCCGAGGGAAAGAGACCACTCGGAAGGTCTAGGCGTAAATGGGAGAATAATAATGGATCTTCAGGAAGTGGGATACGGGGCAAGGACTGGATTGCACCTGCTCAGGATAGGGCCACGTGACGGGCTCTTGTGAATGCGGTAATGAACCTTCGGGTTCTATAAAATGCGGGTAATTACTTGACAGGCTGACGACCTGTTAGCTTGTCAGGATGGAGCTGGTCAACGGACTTAATTACTTAATTAGTTATAATGAATTCCTTGTAGAAATTATTAAAAACAGTGCACACCTGGGAAGTAGTCCGTTCATCGAACGCTTTCATCTCCAAGAGTATTGAACAAAGGACAATCGATCTGATGATGTTTGGTGT